>Ga0247680_1000025_pt1 | contig 101050 bp, 91 predicted proteins | sample CNK21_metaG_FD_182803 | JGI IMG/M metagenome (GOLD analysis project Ga0247680, IMG submission 182803) | Soil microbial communities from Purdue University Martell Research Forest, Indiana, United States - CNK21 | ecosystem: Environmental > Terrestrial > Soil > Temperate forest > Bulk soil...
GGCTGAGACCCCGCCTTTCCGGATGACCAGAAAAAAAGTTAAGATTGCTGCGGGTCCCCCCACACATCCAGCAAGCCGATGACTGCCGACCGTGACCGCAGTGAGAATTCCCGCGTTGAGGCGGAGGCGCTCTTCCGTGCGAACCTCGGTTTGATCGACCGCGTGATCGACCGCGTTTGTCACGACGGCAACCTCTATGGCCCCGACGCGGAAGACTTCGCCTCGATGGTGAAGGTAGCGTTGATCGAGGATGACTATGCGGTCCTGCGGGCGTGGCAGAGGCGTGCGTCGCTCGGCGGGTATCTCGTCGTGGTGGCCAGGCGGCTGCTATTCGACGAGCGCTCGCGGACGCTAGGCCGTTTCGAGCCATCGGCGGAAGCGCGCCGGGGCGGAGAGGCTGCCATCCTGCTCGAGAAGCTGGTGCGCCGCGATGGCCGTCCGATCGAGCAGGCTATCCCGATGGTTCAGGCGGTCGAGCCGTCCCTTTCGCGCGATGACATCGAGTCCATGTTGCTGCGGTTGCCCGAGCGAGCGCCGCGTCCACGACCTGCTCCGATCGACGACGTCGACGTGGAGAGCACGCGTGCGTCCGACGGAGCCGAGGCCGCGCTCGCCGGCTGGGAGGTGGAGCGGCTGTCCGGCGAGGCAAGCCGTATCGTACGGCGCGCGCTGGCGACGCTGCCGCAGGAAGACCGGACCATCGTCAGGATGCACTTTGGCTCGGGAACCAGCGTTGCCGATATCTCGCGGATCCTGCGACTCCCACAACGGCCCTTGTATCGAAGGATCGAGGCCAGTCTGGTGCACTTGCGCCGTGCACTCGTGGCGGCAGGAATTGACGCCCCGGCCGTGGAGGGATTGATCGGTTCCGCGGTGCAGTCCCTCGATTTCGGTCTACAGGGATGGAAAACCGACATCGCCTCGCAGTCAAGTAACTACGGAGGGCCGGAAACCGGCGGGGGCGTATGACAAGCGAGAACAGATCTCATCCGCCTCCTGAAATCATGGCTGCTATTGCCGAGGGGAAACTGAAGCGCCGCGAGATCGAGCCGCTCCTCGATCACATCGAAGAGTGTGCGGAGTGCCGATCCGAGATGAACCTGGTCAGCCTCTCCTTTCGCCAGGAACAGCCGCGGACGACATCCGGTGCACGCCTCCTGTGGTTCGGTGCCGCCGCCGCAGCAGCCGTTGCGGCGATGATCGTGCTGACGATCGTGCGGCCATGGTCGTCGCGTGGTTCGCATTCCTCGATCGCCGCGCTGGCTGCACTCGCTCCACACGCAGCGCGCCTGGTGGAGCCGCGTCTCTCCGGTGGTTTTACGTATGCTCCCTTCAGTGGTCCGATGCGCGCGAATGATCCGGCCGCCGAAGCGGATCGCCTGAAGTTGGGAGGGCAGGCCGGGATCGCCATCGAGCAGGCGTCGCGAAATTCGTCGCCCGAGGCGCAGCACGCGGCCGGCGTTGCCTACCTCCTGGTCGACAAGCCGGGCCAGGCCATCGAACGGCTGCGCGCGGCCGCCGGGCAGAAACCGGACGATGCCGCGGTCTGGAGCGATCTGGCCGCGGCGCAATACGCGGAAGCGGTACACGTTCCGGCGCCGTCGCTGCTGCCGCAGGCTCTCGCCTCCGTCGATCACGCGCTGCGGATCGATCCAAACAACGCTGAGGCTCTCTTCAACCGCGCCCTGATTCTCGAGCGTCTCGGGCTGATCAAGCAGGCACGCTCGGCGTGGGAGCGCTATCTGACCACCGACCCCTCCTCGGCGTGGGCAGTCGAGGCGCGATCGCGGCTTCGCGCACTCCCGTCGGCAGAAGGCGATGCGCTGTTTCGCCGCGAGTTGCCTCGCATCGAGAAGGCGGCCGCGGCGAACGATGCGGCAATCGTCGGCGCGGCAGTCCGTCGCTGGCGTGAACAAAGCCGTGCATGGGGTGAGGCGGAGTTCCTCGGACGCTGGGGCGAAGCGATGCAGCGCGGCGAATCGGCCGAGGCCGCGCGGACGCTCGCTGTTGCCCGGGCGCTCGGCGGCGCACTTCGGGAACAGAGTGGTGAAGGATTGCTGGCCGACGCCGTTGCGGCGATCGATGGCGCGGACGCCGCGACGCGCGCCACGCTGGCCGAGGCTCACGCAACGTACCGGCGCGGCCGGATCGCATACAGCCGCCGGCAGCCGTCCGCCGCCGAACCCGATCTACGTCGGGCAGCGGCGCTCTTCGCGAGAGGCCGGAGCCCGATGGAACGGATGGCCCTCTACTACGCGGCCAATACTCGCTACGACCAGAACGACATCGCCACGGCGCGGATGCAACTGGAGGCCTTGCTGGCGCACGAAGACAGCGGACATATCGCCTCGGGCGCGTTGATCCGCTGGCAGTTGTCGTTGTGCAGGAACGCAGACGGCGATACCGAAGGCGCGCTCGCTCTTCTCATTGACTCGGCAGCATCGTTGCGGCGCCTTGATGAACGAAACAACCTCGGTTTCGTCGAGTCGCTGCTCGCCATGACACTGCTCGATGAGGGACGTCCGGACGAGGCCTGGGAGGCGCGGATTCGTTCCTTCGAGGCGCTGAGCACCGAAGGGCGCGGCGACCGGTTGCTGGCCAATCTCGCCGGCGCGGTTGCCGAGGAGCGGCGCGCCGGCCACACCGACGCCGCGCTGGCCCTGGTCGGTGTGGAACGGGAGGCAGGGCGCGATGTACAGGACGACGTCTTGCTGTCCGGAACGCTGACCCGCGCGGCCGTGCTTACCGCCGAGCTGGGCGACATCGTCGGCGCGGCCCGGCTGCTCGACGAAGTGCGCGGCGTCTCGGCGCGTGTGAGCGATCCGGCGTTCCGTTCGTTGGTCGATGCAAACGCCAACGTTGCACAGGCAGCGGTCACGCTCCGTTCCGATCCCGCGCTGGCAGTGAAGAACCTGGCCACCGCCGCCGGGGCATACGAGCAAATGGGACTGCATGCTCAGGCCATCGACTGTTACCTGCTGCGAACGCGCGCGGAAACCGCGCTCGGTGATTTCCCTGCCGCGGCGCGCACGGTCGACGAAGGACTGGCGCGATTCGAGCGCTTCCATGTGCAGCTCGCCGGCAGCGCGGTCGACGAAGGGGTGCTCCAGTCGGGCAGTGAGTTGATCGAGGAAGCCATTCGGCTCAGCCTCGATCGCGGCGAAACCGCGTTGGCGTTTGGTTACGCCGAAAACGCGCGGATGCGCTTTGCGGATGCGCCGGCGTCACCGGCTCACGCGGTCGCGGCGGCCGTGCAATCGCGGCTGGCCGGCAGCGGCGCGGCGCTGGTCGAGGTGGTTGTCCTGCCGGCGGAAACGATCGTCTTCTCGCTCGACGGTTCGCGCCTGTCCGTCGCGCGTCAGCAGGTGTCGCGCGAGGCCATGATCGGCATGGTCCAACGAGCCGCGGCCGGCGATCGCGAAACGGCCACCTCCCTGTATGACCTGCTGCTCCGTCCCGGAGCGCTTGTGCCACGTGCGCGCACCCTCGTCGTCGTTGCTGATCCGCTCCTCTCTGCGCTGCCGTTCGCCGCGCTCTATGACACCGCCGCGAAGCGCTACCTGATCGAAGAGGTTGCTGTCGTCCTGGCGGAGAGTGGCGCATCGTTGCGTGCGCCGTCAGTGGCGAGGCCGTTGGCGCGCGTCCTGGCGATGTCGTTGCCATCCGGTGGGATCACAGGATCTGCAGCGCTGGGGGAGACGAACGCCGAGGCGGGCGACGTCGTGTCGTCATATAGCCGCGGTACGGCCCTGCGGGATTCGCAGTCGACGTTCGCCGCGCTCGTCGAGGGTGGGCGCGACGCCGACGTCATTCATCTCAGCGGACATACTGACGAAATCGGCAGCGGCGGAACGGCGGCGCTGGTGTTTGCCGCGGCGGATGGCGTGAAGCGCGAGCGCATTCCGTGGAAACGGATCGCCACCGCGTCGTTTCCCCGGCTGCAGGTGGCCGTTCTGGCGGCGTGCGACACCTTGCGCCTTCCTCCGCACCGCGCAGGAGCGCGGGCACCCAGCCTCGGAGGCGCGTTTCTCGCCGCCGGTGCCCGCTCCGCGGTCGGGACTCTTCGCCCGATCGGCGACCGCGATGCCCGCCTCCTTTTTCGAGCTCTCAATCGGCAACTCGGCCATGGAGTGTCCGTGGCCAGCGCTGTCCGGAACGCACAACTGGAGGCGATTGCAGGAGGCGCGTCCCCAGCCGCCTGGAGCGCCATCGCTGTCCTGACGAGGGAGATCCCTCAAACCATCGGAAAGGAATGACCCATGAACGTGACTGTCTTTTTCATCGGTATCTGTGCCCACATCGACAATCAGCTTCCCTTGAAGCCCACCGGCACCGGGCCGGTTACTGAACCTGCCGGGTCCGTTACGCGGGTCGTTCTCCCAAATGCCAGCCTGGGGCTCCGCATCGGTGATAATTCCGTCTCTCCGCACTTTGCAACGTTATTCATCCCCGCTCCCTTTATCGCCAACGCCCCGCCGGTGATCAGCGGCCTCGATCCGATAGTCCCGATACCGGGGTTTTGGCGGATGGGAGGTGTTCAACTCGAGCTTGCCAATGTCACAGAGGATCTGACGCTGGCAGAAAGCTATTGTCTGCCCAGCCTCTCGCGGACGGCGGGCTTGCAGCCCGACTTGAGCACTGCGGTGGTCGACGCAGGGGCGGCCGCGTGCGTGTTCCAGATCACCGGAGGTACGCTTGATACCCTTCTGCACGGGGAGGCGGTGCTGGGGAGCTTGACTGTCGATACCGATGAACCGGCATTGACTGTAACGCGCGTTTGGGATCAGAACGTCGCGACCATCGGTCTGAAGGCCGCGACGATCGACAACGTTCAAATAGATCCGGTCATCTTCCTGTCGAACACCGGTGCCGATACCGAGAGCGACGTCGATTTTCTGCTGCATTATCGCGTCACTACATTCTTTCCCGACAATCCGCTGTCGCCAGTGTTCGAGTGCACGTATCGCAAGGCGTCGCCCGACGAAGAATCCAAGCTCAAACTGAGTCCGGTCCTATATGAGGGACTGACGATCGGCTGCTCGAACTCTGTCTATCCATGAGGTCGGAGGACCCGTCGACGTCCGCCTCCGATGCGCCATCGCTGTTCTGACGAGGGAGATCCCTCAAAACAATCGGAAAGGAATGATCCATGAACGTGACTGTCGTTTTCATCGGAATCTGTGTCCACATCGACGATGATCCATCAAATACCAGGGTCGTCCTCCCCAACTGCAGTCAGGGACTCACCGCTGCCAACCAATTCATTCCCGCGCACATCGCAAAGTTGTCTATCCCTGCTGCGTTTGTCGCCACACCTCCGGCGACGATCGCGGGTCTTACGCCGGTTGACGAGATAGATAATTTGTTGTCCTGGCAGATGAACGGTCTTCTGCTCGGGCTGCAAAAGGAGTCGGGAGAGCTGACGAAGGCCGAGACCTACTGTCTCCCCAGTCTCACGCTGACAGCTGGTGTGCAGCTTTCTCTGAACGATGACGAGGCGGCTTGTGTGTTCGGTATCACCGCAGGAACGCTCGACACATTTCTTCCCCTGGACAGCGAAGCGGTGCACGGGAAGTTGACGGTCGGGACTGATCAAGCGGATCTGACCGTGAGTAATCAAGTGACCACCACCACGATCACCCTGCAGGCTGCGACGATCGACAACGTTCAAAAAGATCCGATCATCTTCCTGTCGAACACCGGCGGCGGGGACGACAGCGACGCTGATTTTCTGCTGAGCTATCTCGTCACCACGTTTATGCCGAGCACTGTGCTGGAGCCGAGGTCCGATTGCGTCCCCCGCCCGGCGACACCCGATGAGAATTTCATCCTTCAACTCGGTGGAAACATCGGTGAGGGATTGACGATCGGTTGCTCAAACTCTGTCTATCCATGAAGTCGGGACCGGTCGACGCCGCCTCCGATGCGCTAGAATTGCCCGGTGAACTCCCCACGTATTGGCAAGCCTCGGCGTGCATCGGTGGCGGCGTTTTCGCTGTCGCGGAAGCTGCCGCGCCTGTCGATGCCGCTGTCGGCTGCCGCGATGACGTCGTCGCGGCCGCGGCCGGCGATCGGGAAACCGGGGCGCTCGCTGTTCAGCGGGGTGCCCGATGGGAAGCCGCCGCAGCGCGATCCGGTTACCACGCCTCGCAATGGACGGAAGTGACGAACAGGAACAGCATCCCGCGATCCGCGGCCTGAGAACCGTCTGCCGCTGCAACAACATCAAATACAGGACGATCGAGCGCGCCATCCGCCGGGGGGCGTGTACGCTCACCCAGATCGCGGTCTGCACCACGGCCACCACCGGACATTGCGGCGGAAGCTGCACCCCCGAGGTTCAGGAAATGCTGGACGAGCACGCGCCGAAGACAGTGCTGGCGCAACCGCCCCCGAAACCGGCGGCATCGGCCGACGCCTGGTGGATTCGCAAGAGATGATGCCTGTCGTTTCCGGCGGCCAGGGCCTGCCGATGATTCCGCCGACGGGGATGGCCATCGCCGCGCTCACGGTGATGCTCTGGCTGATCTGGAGCGATACGATCCGGTCGGCGCGTTCACCGGCGATTCTCTACGCCGTTCGGGTGGCGCTCTTCATCATCGTGGCCGGCATCTTCGTGCTCAACCGCGTCCGCTACCCGTTCCTCTTCTCGCCGACGGCGACGGTCCTGGTCGTGGTGGTGGCGCTGGTCGGGGCGGGGGGGGCCGCGTACTTCGCGCGGCGTCTGGTCAGGCGGGGATGAAAAGCAGGGTCCGGTGAAGATCGACTGGCGTAGGTGAAGGTAGTTGGTAGAACTTAGAGAGAGATCGCAGGCCTACCAACTCGTCCGGTCCATCATTCCGCTCGGCAAGGTGGCCAACCTTCACCGAACCCATGAGCGCACTATACGGCATTCTGTACGGAACGTCAACCTTACTGATTTATGACGCGGATAGGTTGCCGTGGGTGTGGATGGTACGGCTGAGGCTGGGTCTCGCGGTTGCGGGGTCTCGGGGGTGGGTTGCTGGGTTACAAAGTTGCTGGGTTGCTGGGTTGCTGAGTTGCTGGGTTGCCGACCTGCCAGGTGCCAAAGTTGAAGGTAGCTTTGGATAGTAACGATGGTGACGGCAGGATTGTGCCAATTGGATTGCACCGCCGCGAGCTCTTGCTCAGCAACCCAGCAACCCCAGCAACCCAGCAACTCCAACCCCGAGACCGCGCAACCGCGAGACCCCGCAACCTCGTAAAACATATACTCCGACCCGCATGAACCTCGTCACACTCTTTCAGGCCCTCGGCGATGCGACGCGGTTGCGGCTGCTGAACCTGATGGCGGCGGGGGAGGTTTGCGTCTGTTACTTCGTCGAGATTCTCGATGAGACGCAGCCGAAGATCTCGCGGCATCTGGCCTATTTGCGGCGGGCGGGATTGGTGGCAGCGCGGCGCGAGGGGAAGTGGATGCATTACGGGATGGTCATGCCGCGGGACCAGGCGACGGCGGAGGTGCTGCAGACGGTGCTCCGTGCCGTCGCTGCCAATCCGAAGATGCAGCGCGATCGGCTGGCGCTCGAGCGCGTCTGCTGCGCGGTGCGATTGCCGGCCTCGCTCCGGAACGCTCCCAAACCGGAGCTCTCGAGGCCGCGGACGATCTGATGCTGTCGGCGATCCTCATCGCCATCGCCGCCTTCTTCGCCGGTGCGGTCTCGGCGGTGGCGGGGTTTGGCATCGGCAGCATCCTCACGCCTCTCCTTGGGCTGACGATCGGCGTGAAGCTGGCGGTGGCCGGCGCGGCCATCCCGCACTTCATCGGCAACGCGCTCCGGCTCTGGACGCTGCGCGACAAGGTCGACAGGCAGGTGCTCAAGACCTTCGGAGTGATGAGCGGCGTTGGCGCGTTGGCCGGGGCACTGCTTCACGCCGCGGCGGCGACGCCGGCGTTGAAGGTCGTCTTCGGCGTGGTGCTGATCGTCGTCGGCGCGTTTGGCGTCACGGGTTGGAGCGATCGCCTTCGCTTCGGCCGCCGAGGAGCGTGGGTGGCGGGCGGGGTGTCGGGGATGCTGGGGGGATTGGTCGGCAATCAGGGGGGGATCCGCGCGGCGGCGATGCTGGCGCTGGACGTCCGCAAAGAGGTGTTCGTGGCCACGGCGGTGGCCATCGCCCTCGTCGTCGACGGCGCGCGTTTGCCGGTCTATGCCTTCAGCACCGGCCGGCAGTTGCTCACGGTCTGGCCGCTCATCGCCGGTGCCAGCGTCGCCGTGATCCTCGGCACGTTCCTCGGCAGAACGCTGCTCGGCCGCGTTCCGGAGCGGTTCTTCCGCCGCCTCGTCGCGGCGATGCTGATCGCGCTCGGCGTAGCGATGCTTTTGTCACGGTGAGTTTTCACGCGGAGACGCGGAGACGCGGAGTGGAGCCGGTCAATCTCACTCCGCGTCTCCGCGCCTCCGCGTGAAACCGTCTGTATCATTAACCGTGCGCCTGCGACTCACCGGTTTCCTCCTCCTCCTTGCTTCCACCGTCCAGGCGGCCACCTTCCTCGTCCCCTCGGACCGCGAGCTGGTCGCTGCCTCGAAGGCGATCGTCGTGGCGACGGCCGGAGAGTCGCATTCGCGGTGGGCGCCGGGGGGATGGATCGAGACGGTGACGGAGTTGCGCGTCGAGGAGGCGATCAAGGGCCCGATCAACGCCGGCGAGACGATTCACGTTACGGAGCTGGGCGGCATCGTCGGTGATATCGGGTACGTCGTCGCCGGCAGCCCGCGGTATGCGAACGGGGAGCGGGTGCTGCTGTTCCTGGAGACGAACGACCGCGGGGAGTGGGTGGCCAAGAACATGGTGGTCGGCAAGTTCGAGCGCGCCGAGGATGGGAGGGGGCGGCGGCTGCTCGTGCGCGATGCCGGGGAGATCGCCGGATGGGAAGAGGACGGCACGACGCATCGCGAGCCGGTGCGGATGGAGGAGGCGTTCCTCGACTTCGTACGCGCGGCGGCGCAGGGGTGGGATGCGGGAGACGATTACATCGTTCGTGATCCGGCACCGTTGCGGGTAAGACAGTTGTCGGTTGTCGGTGGTCGGTTGTCAGAAAGTACTGGCGCGACTGCTGTGGCACCGAGCTCGTACCTTTTGCAGGGCGGTGGAGGCCTCGGCATCCGCTGGCCCAGCTTCCCGACGCCGGTCGTTTTTCTCAGTCACGGCACGCAGCCGGGAGCGGTGAACGGCGGACTGACGTCGCTGCAGCGCGGGCTGGCCGCGTGGACCAATGATGGCGGATCGAACATCGTCTACAGCTACGGCGGTACGACGGCTGTCGCCCACACCGGCTTCAATGGCGGCACCTCGGACGGCGTGAACACGATCCAGTTCAACGATCCGGCCAATGAGATCCCCGGCTCGTTCACGCCGACCGGTGGCGCCACGCTGGCCATCGGCGGCGCCTGGTTCGGCAGTGCCACGCATGCGGCAAACGGCGAGCAGTACTTCACGATCGTCGAAGCCGACCTGGTGGTGCAGGACGGCATCAGCGGCGCGGGCCTGACCGGCAACGGATTCGATCACGTCCTCACGCACGAGCTGGGTCACACGCTCGGCCTTCGCCATTCGGACAAGAACCCGGTCGACAACTCCGCCTGTACCGCGCCGCTCGACTGCTCCACGACCGCCATCATGAATTCGAGCGTGGCCTTCAACTCCGACCCGTTCGGCTCCGCGTTGCAGGCGTGGGACATCGCCGCGATCGATGCGGTCTACGGCTCCGGCGTCGTGCAGCCGCCGGCCTGCGTGCCGCCGAAGATCGTCTCGGCGCCGCAGACGGTGAATGTTGGGACGACGTCGGTCACCTTCTCCGTCACGGCCTCCGGCGACGCGCCGCTGTCGTTCCAGTGGTACGCGGGTGCCTCGGGGAACACCAGCGCTCCGATCGCCGGGGCCAATACATCATCGCTGACCGTGAAGCCGCCAGTGACGAGCGCCTACTGGGTACGCATCACGAACGGATGCGCGCCTCCCGCCGACAGCGGAACGGCGTTCGCCATCGTCAACAACTGCCCGCCGGTGACGATCGACTCGCAGTCTGGCGTGGCGACGATCCTGGAGGGGAAGACGGTGACGCTCTCCGCCGCCGCCAGCGGCGGAACGGTGTCGTATCAGTGGTACTCCGGGCTGAGCGGGAGCACGTCGTCGCCGATCCCCGGCGCCACCGGCGGCAGCCTGACGGTGACGCCGTCGTCGACGTCGAGCTACTGGGTGCGGGCATCGAACACGTGCGGCTCGTCGGCGGACAGCATCACGATCACCATCACGGTGCTGCCGTGCAACGCGCCGAAGATCGTGGTGCAGCCGGCCGGCGGCGACGTGGTGACCGGCTTCGGCGTGACGCTTTTCGCCGGCGTCACCGGCACGCAGCCGATCGCATTCCAGTGGTACGAGGGGACGTTCCCCGACACGTCGCGCCCCGCGAGCAACGGGACCTCGGCGCTGCTGGCTGTGCCGTCGCTGGTATCGCCGGCGTCGTTCTGGCTGCACGTGTCGAGCGAGTGCGGCCAGGCCGACAGCACCACGGCCCGCCTGACGATCGTGCCGGCCTGTACGGCGCCGTCGATCACCACGCAGCCGCACGACCAGAACGTGGCCGCCGGCGCGAACGCGATCGTCTCGGTCAGCGCCACAGGATCGTCGCTCAGCTATCAGTGGTACCAGGGCCCGAACTTCGATTTCACCCACCCGCTCGGCGGCAACGCGCCGTCGGTCTTCACCCCAGCCATCACCGGCCCGACGCAGTTCTGGGTGCGGATCAGCAGTCCGTGCGGGAGCATGGACAGCGCGGTAGCGACGGTATCGGTGGGGGCGGCTTCGAGGAGACGGGCTTCGAGGCCGTAAATGCCATCCGCAGATGTCGCAGAGTGAACGCAGATCAGGCGGCCTCATCGTTCGGCAATTCGTACCGTGCGTCGTCTGGTTGTAACGGCCGCGTGATCGGCGACACAATTAGTGGGATCGGCAAGGCCTAGAATCGCGTGTGGTCCGTTCCCCGGAGGGTTCCCCTGAATGCGAATCGTTGTTCGGATGATGTTGATCGTCTTGTCGGTGGCTGTGGCGACGTCGCTGCAGGCGGTCTCTTACATCGTTCCCCAGGATCGGGAACTGATCGGGGACGCGGAAGCGATTTTCAGTGCGCAAGCGGTTGCATCACACGCCGAACTGACGAGCGATGGCCGGGTTGTTACGATCGCGGAACTGATGGTCGATGACGTCCTGAAGGGGCCGATCGAGCCTGGAACGACCATTCGTCTGACCGAAGCGGGAGGGATCGTCGGCAACTACGGTGTCTTCATCCCCGGGGCGCCGCGTTACGAGCCCGGCCGCCGCTATCTGGTCTTCGCCGGCAGGAGCAGGTTCGGCGGCTGGTCCACGTATGCCCTCGGGCTCGGGAAATTCACGATCGTGCAGGACCTTGCCGGACGGGAGATCGTGCTCCGCGGCGATGACGCGGCAATCTTCGGCTTCGGTGCAGGCGACTTTGCGCCCCACGCGGAGCGACTCCGCCTCGGCGACGAATTCCGTGCGTATGTGCGAACCGTCGTCGCGGGGGGAGCAGACGCCGCGCGTACCGATTACTTCATCGATCGCAACGACGTCGTCCTGGCCCATTTTGTCTCGGCTACGGCGTTTCGTCCGATGCCGCTGGCGACGCGCTCCGATTACCTCGGCTCGGACCTTCTGCGTTGGCGTACGCCTTCGACGACGATGGTCTACTGCTGCGGCGCCACGCCGCAGCCTTCGCCGCTTGACGGCGTGGACGCCTTCAACACGGCCCTCATCCGGTGGAACACAGCCGGGGCCGGAATCAGCTATGCGAACGGCGGCCGGGATGACACCGCCACCGGTGGTCTGAACGGCTATGGGCGCGGCAACGATCACCACAACGCGGTGCTGTTCAACGATCCGTTCAACGACCTGCCGAATCCGAGCGGCGGTTTTCTGATCGGTGTCGGCGGCGGATCGGGCTGGTCCTACACCGGCCCCGACGGTCAGACGTATTTCGGGCCGGATGTCCCGGGTAACCCCGCGGGCGAGGTCGACGTCGAGATCAACGACGGCCTTGGGCCGCTCGGCCAGACGCGATTCTCTGCCGGCGTGACGCACGAGGTCGGTCATACGCTCGGTTTTCGCCACTCGGATAAGAACGCGCAGGACAGCGGACCCTGCTCGGCGCCGCTGCCTTGCTCGAGCAGCGCCATCATGGTGTCGTTCATCAATGCGGACTACCAGGGGCTGCAGCAATGGGATATGGACGCCGCGAACAGCGTCTACGGCGCCGGCCCCGTGTGCATTGCGCCGTCGATTACGACGCAGCCATCGAGCCAGAGCATCTCCCTCGGCTCGCAGGCAAATCTCAGCGTCGGCGCCAGCGGCAGTGCAACGTTGACGTACCAGTGGTTCACGGGAAACTCGCCGTCGACAGCGAGCCCCGTCGGCGGTGCTACGAGCGCAACCTTCCATCCGACGCCCGCGACGACGACGAGCTATTGGGTCCAGGTCACGAATACATGCAATGGCACCCAGACGGCGAATAGCAACACCGCGGTGGTCACGGTTACCTGCACTCCGCCCTCGGCGCAGATACCGGTCGCCGCGCCGTCATCGATTCCCAACGGACAGTCGAGCACCATCTCCGTCAATGCCACGGGCAGCGGACCGTTGACCTATCAGTGGTTCACAGGCAACTCAGGCGATACATCCAACCCAATCCCGAGTGCGACCAACTCCTTCGTCACCGTCAGCCCCACGGTCACCACCAGCTACTGGGTGCGCGTCACCGGTCAGTGCTCGCCGGTTGCCGACAGTCGGAATGTGACCGTTACCGTGACCTGCTCGCCGATCGCCTCTCAGGGCGTGATCGCACAGCCCTCCACCATCAACTCCGGCCAATCGTCCACCCTCTTTTTCTCGACTACCGGCAGCGGGCCGTTCGCCATTCAGTGGTACACCGGCGGCCAGGGCGATACCTCGAATCCGATCCCGGGCGCGACGAGCACGAGCACCGTCGTTTCACCGGTCGTGACCACCGGCTATTGGGTGCGCGTCTCTGCCTCCTGCGGATCGCAGGACGGCAGCACCGTCGTGATCGTCAACGGCACGATCTGCACCGCGCCGTCGATCACGACACAGCCTGCCAGCTCGTCCATTAGTGCCGGCTCACCGGTGACGGTGACGGTCTCGGCCGGTGGTACCGCCCCGTTTACGTATCAGTGGTTCACCGGCGATAAAGGTGACGTTTCCCATCCCATCCCCGGGGCGACGCTGGCTTCGCTGACGCAGAGTCCCGCGGCCACGACGAAGTACTGGGTTCGCGTCTCTCACACCTGTGACTCTCAAACCGCCGACAGCAATGCCGCCACCATCACAGTCACCGTCGTAACCTGCACGAATCCGTCGATCACGACGCAGCCGGCTGACGTCACCGTCGGGATCGGCTCTACGACCACGCTGAAGGTCGTCGCGGCCGGTTCCAGCACGCTGCACTACCAGTGGTTCCAGGGAGCGAAAGGCGACACCTCGAAACCGGTCGGTACCGACTCGGCGACTCTCGTCACCGCCGTCATCAAGAGCACCACGTCGTTCTGGGTTCATGTGACGAACCAGTGCGCGAACGGCACTCCCGCCGACAGCAACGCCGCGACGGTGACGGCGGTCGTCACGAGGATCCACGCGGTGCGGCACTGAATCGATCAGTGGATCGGTGATTTGGTGATCAGATGAATGGCACCGCCCCCCTGTTTCATCAAGAGCGCCTCGGGCTAATGCACTGATCGACTAATCCACTGGTCCACTTCTTACTCATCATCCCTGACAACTCGACTCGACTCCAGGAGCTCCTTTGCGATCCCTGATTATTGCCTTTTCCGCGATCTCGCTCTGCGTCTCCGCCGCGACTTTCGGCGCGACGTTCACCGCGACGGCGACCCCCTGCACGATGCCCTCGATCGTCACGCATCCATCGTTTGTGACGATCATTCCGGGCACCTCGGCAACCCTCACCGTCGCCGTCTCCGGCACCGCCCCCATCGTTTACCAGTGGTACACCGGCACCTCCGGCAACACGTCGAGCCCGATCGCCGGTGCCACAACCGACTCCATCACCGTCACGCCGGTGGCGACGATCACGACGTATTGGGTGCATGTGACGAACAGTTGCAACACCGTCGGCATCAACAGCACCACGGGCGTCGTCACGCTCTCCGCGAGCTGCCCCTCGCCGACGATTACGACGCAGCCGTTGGCAGTATCGGCTCTCATCGGGACCACGGCCACGTTGAAGGTCATCGCCACCGGTGTCAGCGCTCTGCACTACCAGTGGTACAAGGGCGTGAAGGGCGACATTTCAACGAAAGTCGGCACCGACTCCGCCACGTTCACGACCGGTGCGGTTGCCGTGAACGCGACCTACTGGGTACGCGTGATCGAGGAGTGCAACGCCTCCAGCGTGATCGACAGCAACGCCGCGATCGTAACGGCGGCGCTGCCGACGAGGGGACGCGCGGTGAAGCACTGATGTTGCGGTCGCGGGGTCGCGGGGTTGCGCGGTCTCGGGGTTGTTGAGTTGCAAGGTTGCCCATTGGCAAACCCGACGCCGCGATAGCGTCTTGTAGCCGCTAACGCGGCACAAGGTTGCCGACTTGCAACCCAGCAACCCAGCAACCTCACACCGCGAGACCCCGCAACCGCGAGACCCCGCAACCACGACTACATCGTATCCAACTGCTTCTTCATCGACGCGATCATCGGCTCGCTGCGCTGTTCCGTGGGTAGCGACTCCGCGTACGCAATCGCTTCTTCGATCGTCTTGCGCGCGGATGCCTTGTCGCCTTTGGCGAGATAGACGGCGGCGCGGTTGCGATAGATGCCGATCTTCCGAGGACCATAGGAGAGTTTCAGAGCGCGGTCGGATGCGGCCAATGCGTCGTCGTAACGGCCGGCGGCACGGTACGCGGAGATGAGGCGCGCCGGAGGGTTGTAATCCTTCGGCAGATCGCGCTCGGACTGTTCGAGCATTGCGATCGCTTTCTCCGGCTGCTTGAGGCCGAGGTAGACCTCCAGGCGATGCGAATCGTAGACGGCGCGTTGATCGGGCGTCTTCGCCTTGGCCGCTTCCTTCTCCAGGAAGGCCGCCCACTCCTCGCGCAGTTTGTGCGCCGAGGCGTCGTCCTTTGCCTGCGCGCGCGCGTCGACGAGCGACTCATACAGGCTGGAGCGGTCGTCGGCGGACATGGCGATCCTGCCGGCCGCGGCGAGCGTCTCGCTCGTGGCCTTTTCCAGTCCTGCCACGAGCTCGGAACGGTTCCATGACTTGGCATCGAGATCGGTCGCGCACGACAGGCCGGTGCTGGCAACGTTGACGGCCGATCCGGTGCCGCGCACGCGCGGGTAGAGCGCGAGGGCTCGCTCCGCGCATCGCTGCGGATCACGGCTCTGCAGCAGCGCGAAGACGAGCGACTCAGAAGCGCGCCCGAGGCGCGGCCAGTTCTTCGGCGCCTCGGCGATCGCTTCATCAAAGGCCTTGGCAGCCTCGGCCTGTTTGCCTTGCGCGGCCAGCGCGTCGGCCCGAATCAGCGTCGTATCCGCCTTCGCATGCGACCCATGCGCGGCGCGCTCGCCGTCATCGAGCAGCTTGCGGATCTGCGGCACCGTTCCCCCGCCGGCGTAGCGGAAGATGACCTTGTCTTTCGGATCGAGGATGAGCAGCGTCGGCCAGACGCTGATCGGATGCGCCTTCAGGAAGGCGGCGTTCGTGGCGTTTTCCGTATCGATCGAGAGCCAGACAAACTGTCCGGCGTACCGCTCGAGGGACTTGTCGGTGAAGACATAAGCCCTCATGGAGCGGCACGTGTGTCACCACGGTGCCCACGCCTCGACGAAGACCGGAAGGTCCGCCGCCCTGGCATGAGCAATCGCTTTCGCGTAATCGTTCTCGATCCACGGCAGGACTTCCTTCGCCTGCGCCGCGGAGGCGATGAGGAGGAGGGATGCGATGAGGAGTCGTTTCATGAGGGCAGTCTAGCGCAGGCGCGGACGGAGCGCTGGCGTCTCGCCGGCTGGCTCGGCGGCGTCTCGCCGCTGAGGAGGTTACGAGCTAAAGTTTGGTGTCTTGCCAGAGCGGGAGCGAGACGCCCCCGCGCCAGCCGGCGAGACGCCAGCGCTCCCTCAATGCAGGCTCTTCATCACCCGATCCCGATACACCTTCGCCTTCGCCACCGCTGCCGGCACATCCACCGTGAGCACCTTGCGATTGCGCATCAGCACTTTGCCGTCGCAGATGGTGGTGATGACGGAGCTGCCGGAGGCGGCGTAGACGATGGCGGATTCGACGGCGTAGACCGGTTGCGATTTCGGTTGCTGCAGGTCGATGACGATGACGTCGGCGCGTTTGCCGGCTTCGAGCGTGCCGATGCGATCCTCCATGCCGAGGGCGCGGGCGCCGCCGAGCGTGGCCATCTCCAGAACGTCGCGGGCGCTGAGCGCTTTCGGATCGTTGCGGGTGATTTTCTGCAGCCGTGCCGCACTGGCTGCCTCTTCGACCATGTCGAGATTATTGTTCGAGCCGGCCGGACCGTCGGTGCCGAGGCCGAGGGCCACGCCGGCGTGGCGCATGTCGACGACGGGTGCGACACCGGAGGCCAGCATCATGTTGCTCTCCGGACAGTGCGCGACGCCGACGCGTTTGGCGGCGAACGTTTTGATGTCGTCCGCGGTCAGCCAGACGCCGTGTGCGGCCACGACGTCGTGGCCTAGGAACCCGATCGAATCGAGATAGGCGGCGGGGGAGAGGCCGGCGGTGTTGTCCTTGATCTGCGAGCCTTCATTCTTCGTTTCGGCGACGTGGATGAGGATCGGCGCGTGCAGCTCGGTGGCCAGCGCGCGGACCTGCTCGAGGTGCGCACGGGAGACGGTGTACGGTGCGTGCGGTGCGAGCGCCGGCGTGATGAGCCGGTCGCCGTGCCAGCGTTTGACGAAGTCGCGCACGTAGGCGACGGCGGCATCCCAGGTCTTGTTGTCGGGCGCGGGAAAGTCGATCATCGTCTCCCCGACCACGCCCCGCAGCCCGGCCTTCTTCGCCTCGGCGGCGATATCGCTCTCGAAGTAGTACATGTCGGTGAACGTCGTCGTCCCCGAGGCGATCATCTCGGCGGCGGCGAGACGTGTTCCCCACCGCACGAACTCGCGATCGACGTTCTTCGCCTCGGCCGGGAAGATGAAGTGCTGCAGCCAATCCATCAGATCGCGGTCGTCGGCGATGCCGCGGAAGAGCGTCATCGGTACGTGAGTGTGAGCGTTGACGAAGCCGGGGAGGACGGCGTTGCCGCGGGCGTTGATCGTCTCGCGTCCGGCGAATCGCCTGGCGATATCAGCGGCCTTGCCGACGGCGACGATGTCGCCCTTGTCGATGGCCACCGCCCCGTCGTCGATATTCGGTCCGGCCATGGTGATGACCGTGCCGTGTGCGATGACGATGTCCACCTGCCGTGGAGCGGCCTGGGCCGTCAGCGCGAAGAAAGCGAGAAGGAGCGGGAGGAATCGGCGTGGCAGCATGTGGGGAACGTTAGCGGAAAGAGGGGACGCGTACAATTGAGGTCATGAAGGCGCTGAGCCGAAGGGCAGCGACGTACCAGGATCTGCTGGATGCGCCGGAGAACATGGTCGCCGAGTTGATCGACGGCGATCTGTATACGTGGCCGCGGCCGGCCGGACCGCATGCGGACATGTCGTCTGTTCTTGGCATGTGCATCGGTCCTCCCTATCGCCTCGGCCGGGGCGGTCCGGGTGGATGGTGGATCGTCGACGAGCCCGAGCTTCACCTCGGCGAACAGGTCGTCGTTCCCGATCTCGCGGGCTGGCGACGGGAGCGGATGCCCAGGATCCCGAAGGACCATCGATTCATCATTCCACCTGATTGGGTTTGCGAAGTGATCTCGCCGTCCACGGCGCGCATCGACCGTGGCAGGAAGATGGATATCTACGCGGAACACGACGTGGCCTGGCTATGGATCATCGATCCCATCGCACGGCTATTCGAGGTGTTCACACTGGAAGGCGGGCGCTGGAGCCGGGTGCACACCTACACCGGCAACGATGTCGTTCGCGCCGATCCGTTCCCGGAGGCGGAGATCGACCTCGCCTCGATCTGGGGTTCTGATGAGGAAGTCAGCGAATGAAAGCGCTGCTACGCGAGCACGCAACGTACGACGATCTGGTGAAAGTGCCGGAGAACATGGTTGCCGAGTTAATCGACGGGGATCTGTACGCGTGGCCGCGGCCCTCGGGGCCGCACGCGCGTTTTTCCTCCGCGCTTGGCATGGACATCGGTACACCGTACGACCGCGGCCGAGGAGGTCCTGGCGGATGGTGGATCGTCGATGAGCCGGAGATTCATCTTGGCGAACAAGTCGTCGTTCCTGACCTTGCAGGCTGGCGCCGGGAGCGGATGCCCCAGATTCCGAAGGATCATCGCTTCATCGTCAGTCCTGACTGGGTTTGCGAGGTGATCTCGCCGTCCACCTTTCGCATCGATCGTGGCAAGAAGATGCGTATCTACGCCGAGCACGACGTGGCGTGGATGTGGGTCGTCGATCCAATCGGGCGCGTCCTCGAAGTGCTGTCGCTCGACGGCGACAACTGGAAGATTGTCGGCACGTCCTTCGGCAGCGATGTCGTTCGCGCGGAGCCTTTCCCGGAAGCGGAGATCGATCTCGCCTCGATCTGGGGTCCGGACGAGGAGTGACCTACCTGTCAGGATCTCGAAATGCGCTGCACGTGCCACAGGCGCTGCCGCTGGAGATCCTTCAGCGTCCCTTCGGCTGCGCTCAGGGCAGGCCTGCGCGCATCTCGCTCGCTACGCTCGCTCGGCGCTCCGGCAGCTTCAGGATGACAATTGCTCTTTGGCCGATTTCTTCTCAGTTGTATTTCTCAAGGTGACACCGTTGCGTCTGCTCACTTCTCCCGGCTCGCCAACTCCCCCTCCACCTCACTCCACTCAATCCCCTCATCGACCATCAACACGCTGACGTGGAAGACGAGGTCGGCGATCTCGCTGACGAGGCGTTCGCGCGTTTCGCTCAGGGCGGCGATGACCACCTCGGTCGCTTCCTCGCCGATCTTTTTGGCCATGCGTCCTCGTCCGCCGTTGAAGAGTTTGGCCGAGTACGAGCCCTCGGGGCGTTTCTCGCGACGGTCGCGGAGGACGTTCATCAGGCGGTCGAGCGCGCGCGGCGGGACGCCTGTGAAACACGACCGGGAGCCGGTGTGGCAGGCGGGCCCGTTCGGGATGACGCTGACGACGAGGGCATCGTGGTCGCAGTCTTCGCTGACGGCGATGACGCGCTGGGTGTTCCCCGAGGTTGCGCCCTTGTGCCAGAGCTCATTGCGGGAACGGCTCCAGAGCCAGGTCTCGCCGGTCTCTCGCGTTTTCTGTAGCGACTCTTCACTCATGTAGGCGAGTGTGAGCACTTCGCCCGTTCGGTCGTCCTGGATGATTGCGGGAGTGAGTTTCATCGCACCGGTATCCCTTCGCTTGCCAGAAACTGTTTTACATCGCCGATCGACAGCCGGCGGTCGTGAAAGAGCGAGGCGGCAAGAACCGCGCGCGCGCCGCCGGCTTCGATGGCGTCGCGAAAATGGTCCACGCTGCCGGCGCCGCCGGAGGCGATCACGCCGATCTTCACGATGCTGGTGACGGCGCGCAACAGCTCGATGTCGTAGCCGCTGTTGGTTCCGTCGCGGTCGACGGAGGTGAGCAGGATCTCGCCTGCCCCCAGCTCCTCGGCACGTCGGCACCATGCGACGGCATCGACGCCGGAGGATTCCCTGCCGCCGCGTACCATCGCTTCGAAATGATCGCCGGCGCGTTTGGCGTCGCACGACAACACCACCGCCTGCACCCCGAACTCGCATGCGCAGTTGGCGATGAGTTGCGGGTCGCGGATGGCGGCGGTGTTGATGGCCACGCGGTCCGCGCCCGCGCGGAGGAGCGCGCGGAAGTCCTCGATGGTGCGGACGCCGCCGCCGACGGTGAGCGGGATGAAAAGCGACTCCGAGACGCGCCTCACAACGTCGAGCGCCGTCGAACGGTTCGCGTCGGTGGCGGAGATATCGAGGATCACCAGCTCGTCACCACCTTCGGCTTCGTAGCGCACCGCGCATTCCACCGGATCGCCGGCATCGCGGATGTCGACGAAGTTGACGCCCTTCACCACGCGTCCGTCGCGCACATCGAGGCAGGGGATGACGCGCTCGGGGATGGCGTTGGGCGCAGCCACCAGCGCGCGCGCCTCGGCCAGCCGGATTCGCCCATCCAGCAGCGCGCGACCGATGACGCATGCGCCGACGCTCCCGATGCGGCCGAGCGAGACGACGTCGCTCATCGTGGAGACGCCGCCGGAAGCGATGACGCGCATCGTTGTCCGCAGCGAGCGGTAAAGCGCGAACGATGGTCCGCGCATCGCGCCATCTTTGCTGATGTCGGTGATGAGCACTTCGCCGATGCCCAACGCTTCGACCCTTGCCAGCACCTCGGCCAGCGAGGCGGTCGCGTCGCGTTCCCACCCACCGACGCGAACGATGCCATCACGAACATCGACCGCGGCGACGATACGGCCGGCGCCGAGGTCGCCGACGATGTCGCGCAGGACCTCGGGCGCGTCCGCCGCGACCGTACCGATGACGACTTTCTCCGCTCCGGCGTCGATCCAGCTCCGGGCATCGGCGAGCGACCGGATTCCGCCGCCGGCCTGGATGCGAAGGCCGCGCGATGCCAGTCGCCGCACGATCTCCGTTTCCACCGGCCTGCCGCTCCGCGATGCTTCGAGATCGACGACGTGCAGGCGCGCGCCGCGGGGCAGGCCAAGCCTGTCGAGAACGGTCTCCGGATCGCCGTATGCCGTCACGCGCGCGAAGTCGCCGTGCAGCAGGCGGACGACCTGTCCGTCAAGAAGATCGATCGACGGGATCACGTCCATGCGATGTAGTTCCTCAGTACGCGCAAGCCGGCTGCCGACGATTTCTCGGGATGAAACTGCACGCCGAAGACGCGCTGATGCTGCACCGCCGCGGTGAATGGCCCGCCGTAGTCGGCTCGCGCAATCTCGTCGGGTGCGTCGACGGCCGCATAGGAGTTGACGAAGTAGAAGACGCCATTCTCGACGCCCTCGAAGAGCGGTCCGTGCGCGGCGATGCGATTCCAGCCGATCTGTGGCACCGGTAGGATGCCGTCGTATTGCCGCACTTCGCCGCGCACGAGTCCGAGTCCAGGGGTGGTGCCCATCTCGTGCGAGCGATCGAAGAGAAGTTGATGCCCGACGCAGATGCCGAGGAGTGCTGCGCCGCGGTTCACGGCTTCGTGAATCGCGGCGTCGATTTTGTTTTCGGTCAGCCATCGCATGGCCGCAATGAACGAGCCGACGCCGGGGAGGACGAGCTTGGAGGCGCTGGCGATTTCAACCACGTCGCGTGTTACGTGGAGCTCCGCGCCCGCCACGCGCAACGCGCGGGCGATGTTGGCAACGTTGGCGACGGGGGAGTCGATGAGGGTGGTTTTCATCGGTCGGAGCGCTGGCGTCTCGCCGGCTGGCTCAGCGGCGTCTCGCCGCTGACGGTTACGAGCGAATGTGAGTTTGGTGTGCGCCCGGAGCGGGGGCGAGACGCCCCCGGGCCAGCCGGCGAGACGCCAGCGCTCCGTTGCGCGTCCCCGCGAGACCGGCAGTTCAAATCACTCCCTTCGTCGACGGAATCTCACTCCCCACCACGGCCTTCGCCTCGCGCAGCGCGATGGCGAATGCTTTGAAGATCGACTCGGCGGCGTGGTGTCCGTTGCGGCCGCGGATGAGATCGACGTGGATGTTGCAGGCGCACTTGTTGGCGAACGATTTGAAAAACTCCTCGACCAGGGCGAACGGAAAGTCTTTGTGGATGAGCAGCATCTCGCGGTCGATCGGCACCTCGAAGACCAGGTAGGGGCGGCCGGCGAAGTCGACGACGACGCGCGCCAGCGCCTCGTCGAGCGGAACGTAGGCGTGGCCGAAGCGGCGGATGCCTCGCTTGTCGCCGAGCGCCTGCGCGAAGGCCTCGCCGAGGACCAGCGCGGTGTCTTCGACGGTGTGGTGGTAGTCGATGTGGGTGTCGCCGGTGGAGACGACGTCGAGATCGACGCGGCCGTGCCGGGCGATGACGTCGAGCATGTGCGAGAGAAAGCCGACCGGCGTCTCGATGCGGGAGTGGGTCCCGTCGCCGTCGAGGTTGACCGTGACGGCGATGTTCGTTTCTTTGGTGGTGCGGGTGATCGTCGCTACGCGCATGACGAGAGTGCCTCCAGGAATGAATCGTTTTGTTCCGTGGTCCCGACCGAGACGCGCAGGGCATTGGCCACGGCGGCGCCGATATCGCGGATGAGGATGCCGCGCGCGTGCAGGTCGTTGAAGACGTCCTTGGCGTTGCGCGCCGTGGTGAAGGCGATGAAGTTCGATCGCGACGGAAACGGAGTGACGCCGTCGATCCGCCGCATGGCCTCGAACATCCGCGCCCGCTCGGCCAGCGTGTTGGCGACATTGCGCGTGCGGATCTCGCCGTGATCGAGCGCCGCCGCCGCGACCGCCTCGCTGACGATGTTGAGGGAGTAGGGGAGCTTCACTTTGCGGATCTCGCGGCAGGTCGGCGCCGTCGAGGCCAGCCACCCGACGCGCAGCCCAGCCAGCCCCCACGCCTTCGAGAAGGTCGAGAAGGTGACCAGGCGGTCGTGCAGCGCCGGCATCGCATCTTCGGCAAAGTCGCCGTAGGCGCGGTCGAAGAGCACCGTGGCGCCGGTCGCCAGAAGGGCATCGACCCCGCCCTCGGGGAGCACCCCACCGGTGGGGTTGTTCGGCGAGCAGACGATGACGATGGCGTTGTCGCAGCGCTCGATGGTGCGGAGCATTTCGTCGAGCGGGAGGAAACCGGTCGAAGGATCGATGGCGACCGGCAGCGCGATGCCGCCGGCGACGGCGACGAGCTTCTCGTAAAGGGCGAACGACGGCTTCGGAAAGACGACCGGCGTGCCGGGCCCGACGAAGGTGGGGATGGCCGCGGCCAGCAGTTCGTTCGATCCGTTGCCGACCAGAACGTTCTCCGCGGCGTAACCATGGGTTTTCGCCAGCGCGCCGCGAAGGAGCATCGACTCGAAGTCGGGGTAGATGTTCCACGGCCGTTCCAGCACGCGGGCCAGCACCTGCTCTTTGAGCGCGCGCGGAAAGTCGGCCGGACTCTCGTTCTGATTGAGCTTGATCTCCGCCTCGCGCAGCTCCAGCGTGTATGCGGTCATGGCCGCAACGACATCACGCGACATGGCTCCTCCGTGCCGCGATCGAGGCGGCGTGTTTCGGCAGTCCTTCGAAGTTCGCGATGCGCTCCCCCGCCTCGCCGATCTCCGCCAGCTCCTCGGCGGTCATGGTGATGACGTTCGAGCGCTTCACGAAGTCATACACGCCGAGCGGGGAGAAGAAGCGCGCGCTGCCTCCGGTCGGCAATACGTGATTCGGCCCGGCCACGTAGTCGCCCGCGGCCACCGGCGAAAACGGTCCGCAGAAAATCGCCCCGCAGTTCTCCAGCCGCTCCGCGATCTCCGCGGCTCCGCGTGCATGAATCGAAACATGCTCCGGTGCGATGCGGTCCGCGAGCGCGATGGCATCATCGACGGAAGAGACCTGGAGATTGAGGGTGGCCCGTACGTCGAGGGGCGTTCCGATCGAGATGCAGATCACCGCCGAGTCTTCACCGTGCTCCGCCTGGGCATCGAGATCGGCCTGGACGAGCGCAGCGTCCGACGAGGCATCGGCGATGACGACGAGCTCGGTGGGCCCGGCGGTCATGTCGATGCCGACCGTGCCGACGAGCAACGCCTTGGCCGCGGTCACGTATTGATTGCCGGGGCCGACGATTTTGTCGACCCGCTTCAAGGATTCCGTCCCCAGCGCCGCCGCGGCGATGCCGGCCGCGCCGCCGCAGCGGTAGATCGCGGTGATGCCGAGGCGGGAGCAGGCGTAATGCAGCTCATCGCGTGCCGCCGCGGCGGGTGTGGTGATGACGACCAGCTCGCGAACGCCGGCGATGCGCGCCGGAACGGCGCACATGATCAGCGTCGAGAGATAGACCGCCCGCCCGCCGGGAGCATAGATGCCGGCGCGCCGCAGCGGCCGGACGCGGTGCTGCATCCCTTCCCAGCGATACGACTGCGGAAGCTGCGGCCGGTGAAAGGCCTCGATCCGCTCGATGGCCATCTCAATAGCATCGCGCATGGCCGGATCGATCGTGACCTCGCGTGGCGCGGTCAGAATCTCGTCGAGCGTCACCCCATCGAAGCGCTCGATCTGTTCGCGTACGAATGCATCGCCGCGCGCCCGGACCCCGGCGATCATCTCCGTGGCGACGCGCATGGCGTGGTCGTTCGATGCCCCGCGGCGGGCCTCGAGTGCGAGTAGGGCGGTGTCTATCTCATTGGGCTGCATGATGGCCTCCACGTCGCTCACAGTCTGCTAGACGAGGCGCCCTTGCCACTCCCTTCGTCGAGAGCCCTTCTCCCCCCGCGGTTTCTTGCGGGGGGAGAAGGGCCTGCCCTGAGCGAGCGAAGCGAGTCGAAGGGTGCCGAAGGCGGATGAGGGGGGCGTTTACAGGAGATGTAAGGTGTTGCGATGCTGACCTGAAGCCGGTTGATTGACATTCTGCCGATGCGCAACTTACGGCAGCGTGAAGCGCCCCCTCATCCGCCTTCGGCACCTTCTCCCCCGCAAAAAGCGCGGGGGAGAAGGCTCTCGACGTGGGGCGGCGGTCACGATTCCAGGTTGTTTGCGACCTATCGCGCCACATTCACAGCCTCCTCCACCTTCGCGATCAGCTCGCGTACTTGCTTCGGCTCGGTCCGATAGAAGTTCTTCCCGACGATCAGGCGCGGTGAGATCTCGGCGATGACGTCCTGCAGCTCCAGCTTGTGCACGCGCACCGTCTCGCCGGTCTCGACGAGGTCGACGACGTGCGAGGTCAGCTTCAGCACAGCGGCCAGCTCGACCGAGCCACCGAGGGGGACGATCTCGGCGCGGACGCCGCGGCTGTCGAGGAACTGGCGGGTGATGCGCGGATACTTGGTGGCCACCTTCGTCAGCGGCGGGGCGCCGGGGGCGGCGATCAGCATCATCCGGCAGCGGCCGAATGGGAGCTCGACCGGCTGGTAGGCGGTGCATTCGTGCTCGAGAATCTGATCGAGGCCGGCGATGCCGGCATCGGCGGCGCCGTGCTCGACGTAAACCGGCACGTCGCAATCTTTGACGAAGATCCACTCGATGTCGCCGCGGTCGAAGACTAGCTTCCGCGTCCTTAGATCATCATCGTCGGGTACGTCGTATCCGGCGTCCGCGAACACTCCGAGCACGCGGTCCTGCAATCGTCCTTTTGGGATGGCGATGCGCATCGAAGTGTCATTCCTCCAGATCGTCGATGGTGAAGGTAAACCCGATGGCCGCCGCCGGTGTGCCGAATCGCTCATAGAGCCGGTCGTACCGGCCGCCGCGTGCCAGGAGTCCTTTCCCGTAAACGCGGAAGCGAATCCCGGTGTAGTAGCCGGTGGTTCCTTCGAAGTCGTCGAGGTGAAGCACGAACTCATCGGGGTCGAGGGCTTTGCTCATGGCTTTGAGCCGCGCCGCGGCCTCGGGGGCGAACGGCGCGACGTCGGCGATGGTTGCCTCGCCGGCGATGAGTTTCTTGACGATCGGCCGCAGGTCGTCGGGTAGCTCGCCGTTGGCGCGCTTGCTCGCCAGCGCCGTGGCCACGGCAGGCGACCTCTCGATCAGCGAGGCTGCGATCGAAACGTCGTTGTAGACGATGGTCGGTTTGGCGTTGAAGGCTCGCACCAGGCTGGCGGTGAGGCGGAGGATCTCGATATCGGCCTCGACGGAATCGTCGCCGACGAGCTCCGCTCCGATCTGGAATAACTCGCGATTGCTCCCGAGGCGGGAGGCTTCGCAGCGGATGACATCGCCACGATAGAAGAGTCGGAGCGGCAGTTCTTCCTCGCCCATGGCAGGCGCGAGGGCGCGTGCTAGCATCGGGGTGAAGTCCGACCGGATGGCCACCAGTTCGCCTTCACGGTCGACAAAGCGGTAACTGCGACGGTTCGCCTCGGGAGTGACGAGCTCGGCGTACGGATCGACGTAGTCGATGATCGGCAGGATGACCTCGTTGAAGCCGGCGCGCTCGACCATTTCGACGAAGCGCGATTCAATCTGACGGCGCTGGGCGGCTTCCTCCATCAGGAGAGCCCGGACACCCGTTGGATACTTCAGTTTCACAGCCATAAACAAAAACCCCCTTCTCCCGCCGAAGAAGAGGTCGCTGTTCAGCATGGTTCCGTTCGCTGTGTGCGCCCCTTTCCGATCGGGGCGCGCCAGAGCACCCCTACATCACGTGGTGATGATGGTGGTGCAGCCGGTGAGCGGAACGAATCAACATGGTTGGCGGAGTGTAGAGACGCGGGGCAGGGGTGTCAAATTCCGGATGTCACGAGGAGCGGAGTGTCGGATGGGCACCGAAGTCAAACAGATGGGAAGAGGTGTGCAAACTCCTGCAAGATGTCTAGTCCCCGCTCGCGGGCTACGAGAGCGCACTCCCACTGGAGGAGCCAACCGTCGAGCATTCGCCACATCCGGTCGAAGTTGGAATCTATCGTAATCTTTCGTTTGTCTGGAACATCCAGTTTGTCCTTCGAGGCCACCTCTGCGATCAGATTGCGAATTCCTTCGAACATGAGCCGCGAGTCCGCGTCATCCGGAAACCCGATGAACATTGCTAGGGCGAAACTGCCGAGATTTTCTCGGGCAGCGTAGATGCGTTCGGGCGCGCAATGTGCCAATTCCGCCTCCGCGAGCAACCGCGAAGCGAAGGCTTGCAGTGCATTTCGCAACATCGCACGGCGCACGTCAGTCAGCCCGATTGTCGTCGGTTGATCATGCGCGATCAGCGTTCTGGCGAAAGCAGAAAAGATATAGCAAGCGAGATCGAAGTACGGAATGTGCAGGTATTGAACCCAGTGATCGGGAAGTTTGTCGGCATTGACGGGGCGGGCGAAAAACACGTCAACCACGTCTCGGATGGCTTCCGGGCCGTCGTTGCAATCGACGAGAACCTGAAGCACTGACGCCGCGTAATGCAACGCGTGCTGGTGATCGGGCACGCGGCTTCCCTGACAACTGCTTCGAAAAGAGAAACGCTGTTGCTTCTTCGAGATCAGCCACCGCACCATCTGCGAGGCGTACGCGTCGTCTCTGTTATCGAGAATCAGACAGGACGCCGCAACCGCGGTACAAAGTGAGCATCCTTTGTCCATCGTACCGCGCTCATAGCCAAGGTTTGTATCAGTCTCAGTCGATCGAAGTTCGTCCTTGATGCGCTCGATTCGCCCAGAAATGGCACTCCCATGCCATCGCCGAGGGTAGCCGAATCTTTCAAGAAGAAGGCACATCTGCATGCTGGTGAGTCCGCTGGGGTCCGCAACCGGATGCCTTGCCAGGATGTCCAATTGTTCGATGCAGAATTCCATCTCATGGAGAAACTGCCACCGATTTCCAAACTTCTCCTTCAACGAATGATCCCTCGTAGGCAACTCGCGAAGGAACTGCCGGCGGTCGTTACCGTCGCCTGCTGCCAATAAAGCGTCGGATGTCGCTTCGGCCAGCTCACGCCACAACCGATAGAACGCAGTTAGGGTTCGGTGGTAGTACCGATGAGGGCTCTCCACCTGAGCAAGGAGCACTTCGGCTCGGTGGAATGCGCTGATCGCATCTTGGCGCTCGCCGATGCCATAGTTCAGAGTTCCGAGACGATATGCCAGATGGGCGGCTTGCATTCGATCGCCGTTCTGAGCCTCCTGATCGAGGGACTCCTGGAGAGCGTCGCGAAGCGCAGGAACATAGACGTAAACCGGCTCACCGATACTTTCGAGCGGGTCTATCGGGCGCAGCTGCATTTTCATCGCTTCGTCCTGCAATTCGTTCGCGACGGATTCCGTCACGGCGATGGAGGTTCTCTCTCCCGGTATGCGGAGTTTTGCGGCGATATTGAGCGCCGAACCGCAGCGAAGCTCTTTTTCGGGGTAGTAGTAAGCCCAACCTCGGGTGAGTACAATCCGCGCTTCAAGTTGGAGCGCGGGGTTGGGTTGGTGGCTGTTTTGTTCGCGCAGAGTGTTTCTGATCCTCTCCGCAACAAGAATGACTTTCCTCGCCGCTCGCAGACTGGAATCGTGAAACGCAAAGATCCCACCATCTCCGGCCCAATCCCACTCCATATCTTCTTCGAAGTGCGGTATCGCCTTGCGGACCAGTTCCCTGAATCCTTTGAGCGCATTGTGGTTCGTCTTCAGCGCGGCGCCGCCCATATGATCTTGGAAGAGGCGCGAGTGATGAATCACGTCGGCATGCAGGAATACCCATTCAGTCTTGGTGTCAAAGTCCGGCGGCGCCTGCCACGGCTCCTGCAATTCGGGAGGCAGGTCTCGCATGTCGTAGTCTTGCATGGTCGATCATTCTTTCCATTAGCAGAATCTGATTGTCCTGCGCGAGAACTCGAAGTGCCCATCGTAATGGAGTGACTGGCGAGAGGAAATCCCTACCCCCGCATCGAAGGATCGTTGTCCAGTTAGAATGCTTTCCGCGCCTTCACGGCCAGCGTCCGGAACTCGTCGAATGACCCGCGCGCGTCCAGGATCTCCCGGTAGGCAAGATTGTCGAACCACGTATCGATCGAGAATCCTGTCGCTTCGAGCAGGGCTAGTATGGTGGTGGAGTCGGGATATTTCTCCCACAGCGATGGGTCGATCCAATTGAACGGATCGGTAAACACGAGCGTTCCGCCGGGGCGGAGGACGCGCCGGCATTCGCGGAAGGCGACCTCAGGGCCGTGCGGGAGGCGGTCGACGATGTTGACGCTCAGCACCACATCGGCGCAGCCGTCGGCGAGCGGAAGGTCTTCGACGTCCGCTCGGCCTAAAACGACATTGGTTGTCCCGACGCCGTCGATGCGCAGTGACGGGAAGCCGTACCGCGGCAGGGAAACATCCATCGACTGGCCACCGACCACGACTCGCCGGGAGAACTCGAGCATCGCAGGTGAGGCGTCGAGCGCGATCACCAGACCTCGCCGTGCCAACGCAGACACGTCTGCGAGCACCCGTCCTACGCCGCAACCGGCGTCGACGATCACGGGAGCCGGACGATCCGCCTCCGCCAACGCTTCGGCGACGAACGACGACACGGTTCGGTATAACCCCTCATCGAGGCCGCTGTGCAACGTTCGATAGCCGAACGCCCAAAGAGCAGCGTAACGCGCGGCATATTCAGGGTCGTATTTCCCCACGTCCGGACGCGTGAACACGACCACGCCGTCTTCGATCTCGACAAGATGCCGCTCCGCGCCGTCGCATCCGAGGCTGCCGCCATGCGGCGACAACGTGGCGAGGCATGTCGGACAACGGAAGAGGCGGACAACCTCGGTTTTCAGCTCCATCGGCGGTTACGTCGTCGAGCCGCGAAGCTCACCGCGCTCGATCGAAGCCCGAACGGCGCGAATGTCTTCGTCGAGAGCGCGATCGCTGAGCATCGGCTTCGCATGGGTCCGGATGGTTCGGTAGAGCGGTCGGATGGCCGGCGAGAGCCCTGCGGCGATGATCTGCCGTTTGTCATCGCCACCGCCGACCTCTGTCCCGAACCGTTTCGACTGCTCATTGAGATCTTCGAGCTTTTCAGGACGATAAGGCGATTTTTCGTCGGATGAGAGCTTCCTGGCCGGCACTTTCATCGCCACGCGCCACTCCAGCGCCTGAGCTGCCACCATCAGCTCGATGGCCAGGACCGACTGCGCGTTGCCGAGAACCGTGCGCATCTTTCGCGCGGCGTGGGTCGACATGGAGACGTGATCTTCGGAATTCGCGGACGTTGGGATTGAATCGACAGACGCCGGATGGGAGAGCACTTTGTTTTCGGACACTAGGCTGGCCGCCGTGTATTGCGCGATCATGAAGCCCGAATTCAGACCGGGACAAGGGATGAGATTCTCCGGCAGGTTTCGGTTGTGATGGCCGTCGAGGAGCGTCTGCGTCCTACGCTCGGAGATATTCGCCAGCTCCGCGAGCGCAATCGTCAGGAAATCGGCCGCGAGAGCCAAAGGCTGTCCGTGGAAGTTGCCGACGGAATAGGACTGGCGGTCCAGATTGTCGGACGGTTCTTCTTCAAAGAAGAGCGGATTGTCCGTCGCGGAGTTGATCTCGCACTGCGCAACGGTGGCGGCATACTCGATGGCATCGCGGCTGGCGCCGTGGACCTGTGGCGCACAACGCATGGAGTAGGGATCCTGCACAGCCGCTGCAGTTTCGAGCAGACCGCTTTCGTCGGTTAGAAGGCGAATCCGCTCCGCACTCTTGATTTGGCCGGGATGTGGTCTTGCAGCGTGTACCCTCTTGTCGAATGCGCGTCTGCACCCGCCCATAGCCTCGAGCGTCATCGATACGGCGACGTCGGCGGTGTCGGCCAAAGTTCTGGCGTCGTGTACACCGAGGGCGAGCATGGCGGCCGAGAAGTTGGCACCGTTGTTCAGCGCCAGCCCTTCTTTCGGCTCCAGGCGAAAACCGGTAGCTGGGAGAGTCGGGATCTCCTCCTGAAGTACCTTCAGCATCTCCGACGCATCATGTAGCTCCCGCTTCGAGTCCTGAACGCGATAAAAGCGTCCCTCTCCGAGGAGGGTGGCGAAGAGGTGCGACAACGGACAAAGGTCGCCGCTCGCGCCGACGGAGCCGCGTAGCGGGATGAGAGGAATGACGCCGCAGTTGAGCATGGCCCGAACCGCCTCGACGAGCAGGAGCCGCACGCCGGAATGTCCCAGGAGAAACGTATTCAGGCGGATCAAGAGTGCGCCGCGCACGACCTCGGCGGAGTAGTAGTTCGAGATGTCCGTGCGATCGGTGTTCTCACCGACCCCGACCGCATGGCTGAGCAGCAGATTGCGCTGAAGCTCGTAAAGCTGGTCCGTCTCGATGGGCTTGTCCTTGAACTCGCCGAAGCCGGTGGTTACGCCGTACTCGCGTGGACCGGTTCCGGCGGGTGCGTCGCGATACCGTTGAACGAGATCGGCGACCTTCTTCGCGGTTGCTTCGATCCGCGACGTTGTCTCCGGGGCGCGGTGGACGCGCACAGCGGGGTTACGAGCGACCCGGACGAGATCGTCGATGGTTAGACTCTTCCCGTCGAGAGTGACGAAGTCCGTCATGCCGGCGCTCCGACCCGATCGATGTCGACTAGGAGCTGGCGAACCGCGTCCACCAGCCGGTCGCGCGGCGCCGTGGTCTGGCCCGGCCGCGCGGCCAGCCATTCTCCCCGGTCGCCTACATGCGCCGCTTTTTCCCTGCCGATGGCCATGTCCTTTAGCGTGACGATGCCCTGCGCTTTTTCGGTCGACCCGAAGAGGAGCGCGATAGGAACCTCGTATTGATCGCCGTACTTGAGTTGCTTGCCCATTCCTGTTGCGGTGCCGAGGTAGAGTTCAGTCGGAATACCCGCTCGGCGCAGTTCCCAGGTCATCGCCAAATAGTCGTCGATCAGCTTCGGGTCCATATTCAGCACCAGGACGCGGGCCGTCGCTTTTCGCTTGCCGAGTTTCTGCAGGCTCGTAAGCGCCGCCAGGAGGCGGTCGACGCCGATCGACGCGCCGGTGGCCGGGATTCGCTCGCCCAGAAAGCGCATGACCAGATCGTCGTAGCGCCCGCCGCCGAACACGGAGCCGAATTGCGGTGCGTCGAGAACGATGGCTTCGAAGACCGGTCCGGTGTAATACGCCAGGCCTCGCGCAATCGAAAGATCGAGCGAGACGCGGTCGTCGCCGTAACCGAGCGCGTAGAGATGTCTGGAAATACGGTCGATGACGTCGACTTCCGCCTTTGCATTGGGAAGTGCGGAGAAGAGATCGCGCAGTTGCGACACGACCTCGGTACGGTTGTCGGACTTGACATGGAGGAAGCGCTCGATCCGATCGACCTGCTGTTCCTGAAGACCGACGCCGGTGATGCGGTCGCCGGACTCGTCGTCATATCCGTCCATCAACTCGGCTCGGACTCTGTCCAGTCCGACTTTGTCGAGCTTGTCGAGCACGCGAAAGACGTCGACTCCACGTTCGGCAGGGATACCGGCGAATTCGAGCAGCAGGTTGAGCGCCGCGCGGCTCGAGAAACGAACCAAATACCGGCCGACCTGCAGCGCGGAGAGCGTGTCGCACATCCCGGCGATGATCTCCGTATCGGCCACTTCCGACTCGACACCGACGGAATCGAGATCGAATTGCGTGAACTCGCGGAAACGGCCCTTGTCCGGCTTGTCCGCGCGCCACACTGGCGATTCCTGGTATCTCCGAAAGGGCCGGGGAAGGTCGGCGTACTGCGCGACGACGCGCGCCAGCGGGACTGTGAGATCGAACCGCAGTCCCAGCGGCTCGTTTTCAGGACTGACCACGCGGAAAATCGATTGCTGTGCTTCCTGTCCGGCACTTCCTGTGAGGACGTCGAGATACTCGATTGCCGGAGTATTCAAGGGCACGAAGCCGTACAGCTCATACACGCCGCGGATTGCAGCGATCATGGACTGGCGGGCCAGCATCTGATCGGGAAGGAGATCGCGCAATCCACGTGAAATGCGCGGCTCGACTGTTGACGGTGACGGCATGCTTGAGACCTCGTGCTGAGTGATTGACACCGAAGAGCGGCTCCTTCGGCAGATCCTCGGATTATACCGTCCGTGCGACGAGCAACGTGTCGGCGAAGAATCGGCGCGAGTCGGTCCATTGGCGCTCGACGCCGAAGCTGCTCTGCCGAGCGAGCGCGGCGATTGCGGCCTCGTCGAATTTGTAGGAGTTCTCGGTGTGAACGGTCTCGCCGGCGCCGAATGCGATCTCCATGTCGAGCGCTTCGATGCGTACCCGTTGATCGATCCTGGATACGATATGCATTTCGATCCGGCTTTCCGGCTCGTTGAAGAACGCGCGGTGGCGGAAGTTCGATAGATCGAACCGTCCCCCCAGCTCGCGGTTGATGCGTACGAGGAGATTGAGATTGAACGCCGCGGTGACGCCGAGCGCGTCATCGTAGGCCGGCTCGAGCACGCTCGTGGCCTTCTTCTGGTCAGCGCCCAGAAAGAGCATGTCGCCGGCTCGCAGCGGCTTGCGAACGGCCCGCAGGAGATCGGATTGTTCGTCTCGATCGAGATTGCCGATTGTGGAGCCCAGAAAGAGGACGACGTTTCGCCGTGCCGGTTCGGCATCTTCGTCCTTCGAGAGAATCCGAGCAATCTGGCGAAAATCCGTCACCACGGCGCGGATTACCAGCGACGGATAGATCTCTGACAACGTCTGTGCAGTTTGCTGCAGGAGCTCTCCATCGATGTCGACGGCGACATACTCCAATGTTGGCTGGCGGCGTGTGAGGCGATCGAGCAGCAGCCGCGTCTTTCGCGAGGTGCCGCTTCCCAGTTCAATCAGCCGGATTGGCGTGCCGAACGATTCGACGATGTCGTTGCCGTAGGAACTGAGGATCTCCTCTTCGGCGCGGCTGACGTAGTACTCCGGGAGCCGGCAGATGCCTTCGAACAGGACAGACCCGAGGTCATCATAAAAATACTTCGGAGGAAGGTTCTTCGGCGATGCAGTCAGGCCACGGCGGACGTCCAGAGCGAAGTCGTCTTCGTGATGCTCATCCAGGTAAACCAACGAAAAGCGGCCGGCCGTGGTCGCCTGGATCGCAGAAGGTCCCATCGGTGGGATTGTAGAGGAGATTGATGACGCTGGTCAGACCGAGTGACGTTTACGATTGCGAAGTGGCGCCGCCACCAGACGACGTACTCGCTACTAGAATGCACCCATGACTCTCGACGAACAGCTCGACTTCCTCGGCAAGGGGACGGTCGATTTCATCGAACGCAATGATCTGAAGACGAAGCTTGCCCGCGGCAAGCCGCTCACGGTGAAGGTCGGGTTCGATCCGACGGCGCCGGACATCCATCTCGGTCACACGGTGGTGATCCGGAAGATGAAGCACTTCCAGCAGCTCGGGCACCGCGTCATCTTCCTGATCGGCGATTTCACCGGACTGATCGGCGATCCGACCGGTAAGAAGGCCACGCGTCCGGCGCTGTCGCGCGAGGAGATCGAGCAGAACGCGGAGACGTACAAGCAGCAGATCTTCAAGATCCTCGATCCGAAGACGACGGAGATCCGGTTCAACTCCGAATGGCTCGGCGCCCTCGGTTCCGAGGGGATGATCCGGCTGGCGGCGAAATACACGCTGGCCCGGATTCTGGAGCGCGACGATTTTCGCAAGAGGTTCGACAATCATCAGCCGATTGCCATCCACGAGCTGCTCTATCCGCTGGCGCAGGGCTACGACTCCGTGGCGCTCAAGGCGGACGTCGAGATGGGGGGCACCGATCAGCTCTTCAATCTGCTCGTGGGCCGCGACCTCATGCGCGAGTACGGCCTCGAGCCGCAGGTGGTCATCACCACGCCGCTGATCGAAGGGCTGGACGGCATCGAGAAGATGTCGAAGTCGCTCGGAAACTACATCGGCATCAACGAAGAGCCGGGCTCGATGTTCGGCAAGGTGATGTCGGTCTCCGATGAGCTGATGTGGAAGTACTACATCCTCTGTACCGACCTGACGCCGGCCGAGATCGCGGCGACGAAGGCGGCGCTGCATCCGATGGAGGCCAAGCGCGAGCTGGCCAAGTCGATCATCCGCGATTTCCACGATGCTGATGCCGCCGAAGCCGCCGAGCAGGAGTTCCGCCGCGTCTTCAGCGAACGGCAGGCCCCCGCGGAGATCGAAGAGGCGACGCTGCCATCCGCCGCCGAGCCGCAGTTGCTGTCAAAAATCATCGTCGCCGCCGGCCTGTCCGAATCGAACAAGGACGCCCAGCGCGTCATCGCCCAGGGCGGGGTGCTCGTCGATGATGCGAAAGTCAGCGACCCGCGTGCCACGCTCGATGCTTCCGGCGGCAAGTCGTATGTGCTGAAGGTGGGGAAGCGGCGTTTCGCGAAGATCACGTTCGGCCACTAAAAAAGGGACGAGGGTTTCCCCTCGTCCCTCGTCACTACCTCACGATCCCTGTCTCACCGGATGTTCACCGGGATCGTGATGATCTCGGTCACCCCGTCGGCAGTGACGCGGATCTTCAGGTTCAGCGTCGTACCGGCGGAGAGGGCGTTCGGCGACCAGGTGAGGCCGCCGCGGGCGTCGAAGAAACGGAGCTCGCTGGGGGCGTTGAGCAGCTCGAACGTCGCCGGAGTGGTGGAGTCGACTACGACGCGGAAAGCGATCGGCCAGGTGCCGGTCTGGACGTCGATGGAGTGATCGAGAACGCCGTCGTGGTTGGCGTCGGGAACGCTGATTTTTCCGTTGTCGCCGAAGTCGACGCCTTCGAAATTGATGCGCAGATCGGCGCGGGCCAGGACGCCGGGGACGTAGGTCGGATCGCCCGAGGCATTGTTGATGACGCTGCCGTAGGCGAGGGCGCGGCCGTTGGTCACGATGGCGTGCACCGTGTCGTTGTCCTGCGGAAGTTTGCCGAAGAGCGTCTCGACGCCGTTGCCGTACTGGATCTGCGAGCCTGCCGCGTATGAAACCTCTTTCGAAGCGGCGATGGTGCCGTCGGCGCGCAGCAGCTCCCACTGAACCGTCGCCGCGCTCACGGCGTAGACGCCGAAGTTGAAGTGCGCATCTGTTGCCGACGACGGACTGCTCAGGACGACGATGCTGCCGGCGTCGGGGACGTTGGTGGCATCGACCGCCGGGATGTCCTGTCCGAACTCGCCGGAGGACGACTTGTTGAAGGTGCGTGAGCTGACGGTCAGCTTCTGGGCGAAGGCGCTGTCAAAGGTGACTTCGATCGCGCCAGTGGCGCTCGAGCGGCCGAAGCGGCTGGCCACGACGTCGGCGACCGAGACCGTTGCACGCGGGGCGACGTCGACCGTGGCCGTTCCGCCGGCGCCGGTGGTGTCGTGGAAGGTGAGCGTGGCGGCAATGGCGCTGGCGCTGGTGTTGTGAAGCGTGAGCTCGGTCTGCCACTGGCTGCCATTCGAGCCCGGGCCGGTGCCGGAAGCGGGGATGACCAGCGTGGTGGCGCCGGCGGCCAGCGGAAGAATCGTTGCCATGATGGTGATGAGGATGCGTTTGAAGTTCATTTGGTTTTCTCCTTCGTTTGTTGCGCTCTGGTACGCGCGTACGAAAAAGAGTGTCTAGAACTTTATGCGATCACAGCATCACAATCGCAACGATTAAATAGATACGAAAAAAGCACACGAGCAACCGCGTCGTGCGGCTGCATTCGTGTGCGTTTGGCGTTGTAGATACGGGAGGAGTGGGGGAAACGTTGGGGTCCCGCCCTCGATATACTCCCTCCATGCCGATTCCGTTACTCGATCTGAAACAGCAGTACGCCACGATCCGCGACGAAGTGCTTCGTGTGACCGGCGAGGTTTATGACTCCCAGTACTTCATCCTGGGACCGCGTGTCGACGCCTTCGAGCGCGACTTTGCCGCCTATTGCCAGAGCAGGCATTCGGTGGCCGTTTCGTCGGGCACCGATGCGCTGCTCATCGCTCTCATGGTCCTCGGCGTCGGCCCCGGCGATGAAGTAATCGTTCCCGCATATTCATTCTTCGCCACCGCCGGCGTCGTCGACCGGCTGGGCGCCACGCCGGTCTTCGCCGACATCGATCTGGCCGACTACAACCTCGACCCGAAGCAGATCGAAACACGCATCACCTCGTGCACGAAGGCGATCATGCCGGTGCACCTGTACGGTCAGTGCGCGGCGATGGACGAGATCAACCGCGTCGCCGCGAAGCACAACCTGGCGGTGATCGAGGACGCTGCGCAGGCGGTTGGCTCGGAGTACGGGGGCCGGCGCGCCGGCGTGCTCGGCACGATGGCGGCGTTTTCGTTTTTCCCGTCGAAGAACCTCGGCGCCTTCGGCGACGCCGGCGCCGTGACGTGCGAGGACGACGCCACGCACGAGAAGCTGATCGACTTCCGCGTCCACGGCATGCGGCCGAAGTACTACCACCGCTACGTCGGCGGCAACTTCCGCATCGATGCGCTGCAGGCGGCCATCCTCCACGTCAAGCTGCCGCACCTGGAGGGGTGGACCGAAGGACGGAGAAGGAATGCGGAGAGGTACGCGGAGCTCTTCGCGGATGCGAACCTCGGCGACCGCATCGTGCTCCCGCGCGAGCTGGCGGGCCGCCGTCACATCTATAACCAGTACATCATCCGTTTCTCCGACGGTGGTACGCGGGACCGGATCCTGAACCATCTGAAGAGCGCCGGCATCGGCTGCGAGGTCTACTACCCGCTCACTCTGCCGCAGCAGGAATGCTTCACCGACGTTCCTTCGGCGGGCGATCCCTTCCCGAATTCCGATCTCGCCGCGGCCACGACGCTGGCCATTCCCATCTTTCCCGAGTTGACGAACGATCAGATGGCGGAGGTGGTGGGGGAGATTGGGAAGGCGTTGGGGAGTCTCTGAGGAAACTAGAAACCAGAAACCAGAAACTAGAAGGAGTGCTGCATGTGTGCTGCGTCTTTGGTTTCTAGTTTCTGGTTTCTAGTTTCTAGTTTCGATTCGCCATGATCCCCCTCCGCCACACACTCCCTCTGCAAACGACGCCGGTCGTCAACCGGGCGCTGGTCATGGCCAACGGGATCGTCTTCGTGACGCAGCTCTTTCTCGGTCAGCAGACCGAGATGATGATCAACATCTTCGGTTTCGTTCCGGCGAGACTGGTCCATCCGGCGGCGTACGGCTATTCGCTGTTCGAAGTGGCGGTCACGCTCATCACCTCGCTCTTCCTGCATGGCGGTTTCGTTCATCTCATCGGCAATATGATTTACCTCTGGGTCTTCGGCGGTGCGGTCGAGGACGCGCTGGGGCACGTCCGCTACTTCGCCTTCTTCCTGATCTGCGGCGTCATCGGCAGCCTCACGCACACGATGCTCTTCCCGCAGTCGACGGTTCCGTCGATCGGAGCCTCGGGGAGCATCGCCGGAATCCTCGGGGCGTTCCTCGTGCTTCGGCCGCGGGCCCGGATCGTCACGCTGTTGCCGCTGGTCGTGTATTGGGCGATGATCGAGATCCGTGCCGTCATCTTTCTGCCGATCTGGTTTGCCATGCAGTTCTTCAACGGCTTCCTCTCCATCGCCGCGGCGCACCGGACGCAGGAGGTGAACGGCATCGCCTGGTGGGCGCACGTCGGGGGGTTCGTATTCGGCGCGATCATCGGAGCCTTTGCGCGGCGACGCTCGCCGGAACGTGTGACACCATAGGCACCGGAAGGGGTGGACGTTTGAAAAAGGGAATCATTCTGGCCGGCGGATCGGGCACACGGCTGTACCCGATGACCTCGGCGATGTCGAAGCAGCTCTTGCCGGTCTACGACAAGCCGATGATCTATTACCCGCTGACGACGCTCATGCTCGCCGGCATCACCGAGTTTCTGATCATCACCACGCCGGAGGACCAGGCCAGCTTCCAGAAGCTTCTCGGCAGCGGCTCCCAGTGGGGCGTCAAGCTGGAGTACGCGGCGCAGCCGGAACCGGGAGGGCTGGCGCAGGCGTTTCTCATCGGGCGCGACTTCGTCGGCGGTGAGCCGAGTTGTCTCATTCTCGGCGACAACATCTTCTATGGTCACGGCCTGCCGGACTCGCTCCGCCGCGCCGCGGCCGGCGACAGCGGGGCGACGGTTTTCGTCTACCGGGTGCCTGACCCCGAACGCTACGGCGTGGCGGAATTCGACGAACATGGGCAGGCCATCAGCATCGAAGAGAAGCCGGAAAAGCCCCGCTCCAACTTCGCCGTCACGGGACTCTACTTTTATGACGAGCGCGTGTGTGATTTCGCCGCGAACCTCACGCCGTCGAAGCGGGGGGAGCTGGAGATCACCGACCTCAATCGCGTCTACCTTCAAATCGGCGAATTGCGTGTGGAGCAGCTCGGACGGGGCTTCGCCTGGTTCGACACCGGCACGCAGGAATCGCTGCTGCAGGCGGCGAACTTCGTGGAGACGGTGGAGCTGCGCCAGGGGTTGAAAATCGCCTGCCCCGAGGAGGTCGCGTACTACCTGGGGTTGATCGATGCCCAGCAGTTGCGGGAGCTGGCCACGAGGCTGGCGCGGAGCACGTACGGGCGCTACCTGCACGACCTTCTCGACGAACAGGCGCAGCGCGCGGCGAGGACGGCGACGGCCACATGACGAAACACGTCGTCGTCACAGGCGGCGCCGGCTTCATCGGCTCCAACATCGCCGACGCCTTCATCGAGCGCGGGTGGCGCGTCACCATCGTCGACAATCTCTCCAGCGGCGACCGGCGCAACGTCCATCCGGGTGCGGCCTTTCACCAGTTGGACATCCGCGACGCAGCCGCGGCGGATCTCATTCGCGCGCTGAAGCCGGACGTCATCAGCCACCACGCCGCGCAGATGGACGTCCGCAAGTCGGTCGAAGATCCCGCCGCCGACGCGGACGTCAACGTGGTCGGATCGCTGCGAATCCTCGAGGCGGCGGTCGACGCGGCGGTGAAGCGCTTCGTCTTCGCATCGACAGGGGGCGCCATCTACGGTGAGCCGGTCGAGGGGGCGCAGGACGAATCGCATCCGACGGCACCGCTCTCGCCGTACGGTTGCGCCAAGCTCGCCGTCGAGCACTACCTGCACTACTACCGCGTCGTGCACGGGCTCTCATCGGTTGCTCTCCGATACGCGAACGTCTACGGCCCGCGGCAGAGCGCACATGGCGAAGCGGGCGTGGTGGCCATCTTCGCGGGACGGATGATCGACGGCCAGCCGTCGACGATCAACGGCAGCGGCACGCAGACGCGCGACTTCGTCTACGTCGACGACGTCGTAGCCGCGAACCTGGCTGCCTCCGAGGCCGAATGGCAGGGGGAGTACAACGTCGGAACGGGAGTGGAGACATCGGTCAACGAGCTGTACGCGTCGCTGGTGTCGATCGCCGGAGTGGACATTCCGGCGGCACACGGCCCGGCAAAAGAGGGAGAACAGCTTCGAAGCGTGCTTGACGGCAGCCGGCTGCGAAAACTGGCCGCGCTTCCGGAGCGGACGCCGCTGCGCGACGGACTGGCGAAGACGTTCACCTGGCTGCGCGATGAGGGGCGCGCGCGATGATCATCACGCGCAGCCCGCTGCGGATCAGTCTCGGCGGCGGCGGTACCGACCTGCCGTCGTACTTCGGGAAGTTCGGCGGGTTTCTCATCGCCGCTGCGATCGACCGCTATGTCTACGTCACCGTCAACAGGCCCTTCGGCGCGGGAATCCGGCTGAAGTACTCCGACATCGAGAATGTCGACACGGTCGATGAGGTGCGCCATCCCATTCTTCGAGAAGCATTGCGGATGATGAATCTGCGCACGCCGCAGATCGAGATCACCACGCTTGCCGAAATCCCGTCCGGCACCGGCCTGGGGTCTTCCGGAAGTTTCACCACCGCCCTGGTCAAGGCGCTGTACGCGCATCGGCGCCGTCTCCTCCATTCGAGCGAGGTGGCCCGGCTGGCCTGCGAGATCGAGATCGAGCGGCTTCACGAGCCGGTCGGCAAACAGGATCAGTACATCGCCGCGTACGGTGGCGTGACCTGTTTCGATTTTCATCCCGACGGCTCGGTCTCCGCGCAACCGCTGGCGCTCGGCATGGATACGCTCTTCGAGCTGGAGGACAACCTCCTCCTCTTCTTCACCGGCTTCTCGCGCAGTGCCGGTAGCCTGCTGCAGGATCAGAAAACCCGCTCGGACGCCGAAGATCCGGAGATGATCGACAACCTGCACTACGTCAAAGACCTCGGCTACCGGAGCCAGCGCGCTCTCGAAGCCGGACGGTGCCATGAATTCGGCGAGTTGCTCCATGAGCACTGGGAGCACAAAAAGCGGCGTTCGAAGGGCATGAGCAACCCGAAGATCGACGAATGGTACGAGATCGGGCGCCGGAACGGCGCCATCGGCGGCAAGCTGGTCGGCGCGGGCGGTGGCGGCTTCCTGATGTTCTACGCCGAGGATCGCAAAGGCCTGCGGCAGGCGATGCGGGACTCGGGGCTGGAGGAAGTGCGGTTCCGTTTCGATTTCGAAGGGACGAAGGTGTTGATGTCTTAAAGTCTTTAACCACAGAGACACAGAGGACACAGAGACTTCCTCTGTGATCTCTGTGCCTCTGTGGTGAAAAGCCTTTCTCGGCGCGGTTACAATGCGCCCGGCCATGAGCTACGCCGAAGAGCACTTGAAGGAAGCGTCCGCGATCATTGAAAAACTCGATGCGGATGCGATCGAGCGGACTGCCGGACTGCTGGCCGCGCTTCGCGAGCGGCATGGGCGCCTTTTCCTTCTCGGCGTCGGTGGCAGCGCCGCCAATTGTTCCCATGCGGTCAATGACTTCCGGAAGATCTGCGGCATCGAGGCGTACGCCCCCACCGACAACGTCAGCGAGCTGACGGCCCGCACGAACGACGAGGGATGGCCCTCGGTTTTCATCGAGTGGCTCAAGGTCAGCCGGCTCACCCAGGACGATCTGCTCTTCATCCTTTCCGTCGGCGGGGGGAACCGCGAGAAGAACGTGAGCCCTAACCTTGTTGCCGCCCTCGAATACGGAAGAGAGGTCGGGGCGAAGATCTGCGGCATCGTCGGGCGCGACGGAGGGTACACGGCCAAGGTCGCCGACGCCTGCGTCATCATCCCCACCGTCAATCCGCAGAACGTCACGCCGCACACGGAGGCGTTTCAGGCGGTGGTGTGGCACCTCCTGGTGTCGCATCCGATCCTGAAAGTGTCCGAGACGAAGTGGGAATCGACCAGGTGATCATGCGCGCCGTGTTTCTCGACCGGGACGGTGTCATCAACCGCGCCACCGTGCGCGACGGGAAGCCGTATCCGCCGGATACGCTCGACGAGCTGGAAGTGCTCGAGGGGGTTCCGGACGCGCTCTCGAAGCTGCGCCGGGCAGGCTTTCGTCTCATCGTCGTGACCAACCAGCCTGACGTCGCACGCGGTGCGCAGACACGCGAGACGATCGAAGCGATGCACGAGCGTCTGGCCTCTTCGCTGGCCGTCGACGAGATCGTGGCCTGCTATCACGACGGCGATGCCTGCGATTGCCGGAAGCCGAAGCCGGGGGCCTTGCTCGATGCGGCGCGCCGGCATGGCCTGGAGCTGGAGCGCTCGTTCATGGTGGGCGACCGCTGGCGCGACATCGAAGCGGGGCAGCGGGCAGGGTGCCGCTGTCTCTTCGTCGATCACGGTTACCGCGAGCAGCAGCCGGCCGGACCCTTCGTCCGCGTGGCCTCGCTGGCCGCGGCGGCGGAATGGATTCTCGAGAACCAATGATGAAACGAGTCGAAGAGCTGTCAGTCAAAATTTTCGCCGACGGCGCCGAAAAAGCCGGGATGCTGGAGATGTACGCCAAGCCGTTCATCAAAGGCTTTACCACGAACCCCACGCTGATGCACAAGGCGGGACTCACCGATTACCGCGCCTTCGCTCACGAGATCGTCGAGGCCATTCCCGACCGGCCGATCTCCTTCGAAGTCTTCTCCGACGAGTTCGGCGACATGGAGCGGCAGGCGCGCGAGATCGCCACGTGGGGAGACAACGTCTACGTCAAGATCCCGGTGACGAACACGCGCCGCGAGCCGGCCTACGACCTGGTGCGGCGATTGTCCGAAGAGGGCATCAAGCTGAACATCACCGCCATCATGACGGTCGATCAGGTTCGCCATATCGTCGACGCCGTGAGCGAGGGTGCGCCGTCGTGCATCTCCGTCTTTGCCGGCCGGATCGCGGACACCGGACGCGATCCTGTCCCGATCATGGCCGAATGTGTCGGCCTTCTGAAGGCGGCTCCCGGCGCGGAATTGATCTGGGCCAGCCCGCGGGAGTTGCTCAATATCATGCAGGCCGACGCCATCGGCTGCCACATCATTACCGTGACGAACGACATCCTCAAGAAGCTGACGCTTGTCGGCAAAGACCTGTCCGATTACTCGCTCGACACGGTGAAGATGTTCTTCGATGACGGAAGGAAGGCTGGTTTCACGCTTTGATCTTCGTCACCGGAGCCGCCGGATTCATCGGTTTTCACGTCGCCAAACGCCTCCTCGAACGGGGCGAGGACGTGGTGGGGATCGATAATCTCAACGACTATTACGACGTCTCGCTGAAGGAAGCGCGACTCGGTATTCTGGGCAGCGAGCGCGCCTTTCATCTCGAGCGGACGGATGTCGGCGACGCGGAAGGAATGGCCGCGCTTTTCGAACGCTACAAACCCCGCCGGGTCGTGCATCTCGCCGCGCAGGCGGGCGTTCGCTATTCGCTTACCCATCCGCATGCCTATACCCACAGTAACGTCACAGGTTTCCTGAATATCATCGAAGGATGCCGCCACAATGGCATCGAGCACCTCGTCTTCGCCTCATCCAGCTCCGTCTATGGAGCCAACACGCGGCAGCCGTTCTCCGAGCACCAGAACGTCGATCATCCGGTGTCTCTGTATGCTGCCACGAAGAAGGCCAATGAATTGATGGCCCATACGTATGCGCACTTATACGCACTTCCCTGTACAGGTCTGCGGTTCTTCACCGTGTATGGGCCGTGGGGAAGGCCGGACATGGCGTTATTCAAATTCACGCGCAGCATGCTCGCCGGCGAGCCGATCGACGTTTACAACAACGGTCAGATGATTCGCGACTTCACGTACATCGACGATATCGTCGAAGGGGTGGTGCGCGTGCTCGACCGCGTGGCCGCACCCGATCCCTCGTGGCGCGGCGACCAGCCGGACCCGGCTCGCAGCTACGCTCCTTACCGGGTCTTCAATATCGGCAACCATCAGCCGGTCCTGCTGCTCGACTGCATCGCCATGCTGGAGGAGTGTCTCGGCCGGAAGGCAACGATGAACATGCTGCCGATGCAGCCCGGCGACGTGCCGTCGACCATGGCCGACGTACTCGAGCTGGAAGAGGTCACAGGTTTCAGGCCCCGAACCACGCTGAAGGAAGGGATCGCCCGATTTGTCGATTGGTACACGAGTTATTACCGCGTATGAGAACTGGCTGTTACAACCTGCAGGTCTGTGTAAACACCAGCGCGCAGCACCCGTCGAAACGGTGTGCAGCGGAGTTATGATGCCTTTCTCCGTTCGATGACTCGTCGTCTCCTGCCCTTCTCACTCATCCTCATCTCGCTGGCCGGCTTCGTCATGGCTGTGCCGTCCCGGCGGCGGCCGTCAATCGTTCTCATCTCGGTTGACACGCTGCGCGCCGATCATCTTTCTGCATACGGATACGCGCAGAAGACCTCTCCCTTCATCGACGCACTGGCGGCGCGCGGACTGCTTTTCGAAGACGTGCTCGTATCGCAGCCTCAGACCAGCCCCAGTCATGCCTCGATGCTCACCGGAGTGAACACGTGGAAGCACGGTGTCGTGACAAACGGGTTCAAGCTCCAGGAGCGGGTGGACACGCTCGCGTCGGCGCTGCACCGTGCCGGATACGATACGGCCGGTGTGGTGGCTGTGGCCCATATTGGCAGATCGCGGGGATTCGCCGCGGGATTCGACCGTTTTTCCGATCCGCCGCCGCTGAAGGCCGGTGACCTCGGCGACGCCACCCGGCGAGACGCCGAGGTGGTGAACGCCGAGGTTCGCCGCACGCTTGCCGAACACGCGGCCAGGCATGCCGGTGCGCCGATGTTTTTGTTCGTCCATTACTTCGACTGCCACTACCCGTACCGGTCCTGGGATAAGACCGAGGATCACAGCAATGCGTATTTTCCGGACGAACAGAAGCAGAAAGCGAAGCAGATTCGGAGATATGACGACGGCATCGCGTGGACGGACAGGCATATCGGCGAGGTCGTCAACGATGTTCACAAGACGCTGGGAGACAACGTCATCTTCGTCATCACGGCTGACCATGGCGAGCAGATCGGCGATCATGACCTTCCAGTCAATCACGCCGATATTTACCGGGAGACCGTCCGGGTCCCCCTCATCATTGCGGGACCGGGCATTGAGGCCGGGCGCATAGAACATAGGGTATCGTTACTCGATCTTCCGGTTTCATTGGCGCGGCTGGCTGGCGCCCGGCTGCTCAATGCCCTTGACGGCATCGATCTTTTCCGCACCGTCGAAGACGAACGGGCCTGGTTCCACTGGCCTTTTGGCAGAGACGAGGAACGAGCGTTCGTTGTGACCGGTGCGCCAACGTACACCCGTTCCATCGCTCTGGTGAAAGGGTCGAGCTGGTACATCAGGAATTTTGATCAATCCTATCGTTACTCGAGGATTCAAACGCCTGCGCCCGCCGGTCCGGGGCCGGCAAGGGTGCTTGCAGGACGCAATGTCGACGGACAGCAGGTGAGCTACACGGTCGATGCCCGCCAGTACCGGCCGTTCTGGGTCACGTTCGAGCACGTGACCAGCTCTCCTGCCTGCGCGGCGACAGCGCTGATGACGATCGAACCGGGCTTGTATTACCACCGGAACGCCACTCCGTTCAAGGGATCGATTCGCATCACTGTGCCGGCGGCGCGCATGGACGCGGTCACTCTGACCGTTTCGCCTGCGAACTGCGCCGGCGTCACCCGCTATGCGGTCTCGCGCGAACGGCCGCCGGGAACGACGGAAACGCCTGACATCTTCAATTATCTCGTCAACCGCAGGATGCGAACGTCCAACGAACTGTACGATGTAGCTAGTGATCCGCTGATGCTGCGGAACATCCTTCCCGACAAACGCGGTGATGCCCTTGACGCCGAGCTGCAGTCGCTCTTCGGCGACCTTTCGCGGCGAATGCCATCGCAAAAAGTCCCTTCCGAACAGGTCCGCGCTCTCAGAGCTCTTGGATATCTCTGAGGGCTTCGGCGTTACACGTCAGAACCGGAAATAGATGAACGGACTCGTCGTCACCGCGCCGAAGAAGTAGATCAGAAGGATCATGGCGAAAACCGTGAAGGCTCCCCGGACCGAGTGCCATCCGAATACCAATTGCGGCCCGGAGATCGGACTATCGCGGCGTTCCGCATCGATTGCGGAGAGGAATTGTGGCTGATTGCGAAGCAGAAGAACGCCGGCGGCGTGTCCGGCGACGACGATCAGCAGCGACCATCCGAGAACCGCGGGAAGCCAGACGGCACGGCCGGCTCCCAGGCCGAAGAGTGTAGAGAACATGCTCAGTGTTCCATCCCAGCTCGTCTGCCGGAACGGAACCCAGCAGAGAACCGTGAATAGCGTCGTGACGGGCGTCGACAGTCCTCTCGGGATTCGAACCGCCGGAAACGCCGAGCGCCACGCGCGATGCATGGCCAGGGCGGCACCGTGGAGAAATCCCCATAACACGAAATTCCAACTCGCGCCGTGCCAAAGGCCGCCCAGGAGCATCGTGGCCATGAGATTGAAATACGTGCGCGCCGTTCCTTTGCGGCTGCCCCCGAGCGGAATGTAGAGATAGTCGCGAAGCCATTCGCTGAGCGTCACGTGCCAGCGATGCCAGAAATCGGCGATGTTCGCGGCAAGATAGGGCATCCGGAAGTTCTCGGGAAGCTCGTAGCCGATCATCTGTGCCGTGCCGATGGCCATATCGGAGTAACCCGAGAAGTCACAATAGATCTGCAGCGAATAGGCGATGAGTCCGCACCAGGCGTCGAAGCAACTCCAAGACGCCGGAGAGGCAAAGACGGCGTCGGCAACCACCGCGCAATGATCGGCGACAAGAAGCTTCTTTCCCAGGCCGATCAGGAACAGCGACGCCCCCGCGCGCATGCGCGAAGCCGTGGGGCCGATATCCCTGTTGAGCTGAGGAAGAAAAACGGATGCGCGAACGATCGGGCCTGCAATCAGGTCGGGAAAAAAAGTCACGAACATGGCGTATTCGATCAGCGAGTCCGCGCGTTTGATGATGCGCCTGTAGACGTCGATCGTGTAGCTCATCGACTTGAAGGTGTAGAAGCTGATTCCTGCCGGAAGGAAAACACGAAGGAGCGGAAGCTGACGGCCGCTGACCTGCAGCAGCGTGTTCACATTGTCGAGAAAAAAACCGGTGTACTTGAAATAGCCGAGAAGGCCGAGGTTCGTGATGATGCTCAAGGCAAGCCAGCGGGTACGGTGGCGTTCGACATCGGTTGCACTGATGCGCGCCGCACAATAGAAGTCGATGCCGCTGATGAGAAGCAGAAGGACCAGGTAGCGGTAGTCCCAGGCGGCGTAGAAGAGACACGAGGCGATGCAGAGCCCGATCTTCTTTCCGCGGAGAGAAAGTGGGAGTGCCAGAAACGCCAGAATGAGCCCGAGAAAGATGAAGAATCTGAGGCTAGAAAAGACCACGCGCGCGCAGCCTTTCGATCTCGGATTGGAGGAGTTGCGCCGCCGCCGCATGCCCGCGTGCGTTCAGGTGCCCCTCGCCGAAGGTGCTGTTGGGAAACCCGGAAGGTGCGTCGCCGCGTTGGCGGAAACCATCGAATGTGACGCGCAGATTCACACAACTCAATCGATCGTTGCCACAGGCTGCCATGAACGCGGCTTCGACCCCGGAGGGGCGGCCCTTGAACTCCGGGAGAAAAAGGAAGGTGACGCGGCCGCCATACGCGTCCCGCAGCCGTGCCATCTCGGCGGCGACCGGCCAGGTCACAGACGTAGCGGTTTTTGGCTCGCTCGGACGTGTTTCCTCGTCCGCGGCGCGAAAGAGCGGAGGCATCTTCGCGCCGGAACTGTAGTCATGCCACCGTGAAAGGCCGTAGTCGACCGCATCCGAGCGGCGGCGAAGCGGGGTGAGAAGTCCCGTGATCCGGCCGCCGCTACCGGGCAGGATGATTACTTTCGTCTCGAGACCGGCGTCGAAGTGCGTTTTCGAAGCATTGAATGCATCGTCCCCCAGATCGGGTGGCGCGAGCTCGATCACGGTCCACTCCGGATGAAAACGAGCCCGATACTCGGAGGCGAATGCGACGTAGTCCGCGGCCGAGTGACCCGATTGGCCGATGTTGAGCGCATTCACGTTGGAAAGCCGCGCGCTGAACACTTCGTCGTCGTCAACCTGAAGTGCTTCCGTGAACGAGTCGCCCAGGAACAGAACACGCGGTGCGTCCGCGGCAACGGGGGCGTGCTCCCGCGATTCATCGTCACGCCAATGACTGATGCCCCAGCCCTCACCCAGGCGGTGGACGACGGTGGTCGAGCGCCAGACCCAGCCCACGATCGGGTCGAGAGTGACATGCCCGAATGACAGATGCCGCAGCACGGCCTCGAACACCAGCAACGCCAGCAGTACGCCGGCGATGGGACGCCACAAGAACATTGCCTCCAGTGTACCGCCTCGTCGGGATGCAGCCGCTGGAGATCCGAGCGCCCGTGCGCCGGTTGTATGATGCCCGCGAAAATGCGACCACGGATCGTGAATGACTGCCACCATCGCACCGCAAACGTTTGAGGCGCTGATCGAATTGATCCGCACGCGCGAAGCGCGCGTCGGCGTGATCGGCCTGGGCTACGTTGGACTTCCTCTCGTACTCCTCCTCGAGGAGGCCGGTTTCCAAGTCCTCGGTTTTGACGTCGACACCACCAAGACCGAGATGCTCAACCGCGGCGAGAGCTACATCCGCCACATCGGTCACGATCGGATCGCCAAGGCTTTCGCCAGCGAGAAGGTTCTGGCGACGGCCGACTTCGACCGTCTTGCCGACTGTGACGCGATCATCATCTGCGTGCCCACGCCGCTGGGCACGCATCGCGAGCCCGATTTGAAGTACATCCGCATGACAGCCGAGCAGATCGCGCTGCGGCTGAGGCCGGGCCAACTGGTCGTGCTCGAGTCAACGACGTATCCAGGTACGACGCGCGAGGAGTTGCTACCGCGCTTCGAGGCTCGCGGGCTCGTCTGCGGCCGCGATTTCTTCCTCGGGTTTTCGCCGGAGCGGGAAGACCCCGGCAACGAGCGCTATAACACCAGGAACATCCCCAAGGTCGCCGGCGGCATCGATGCCGTGTCGATGGGAGCAATGACTGAGCTGTACGGCGCCATCGTCGATCGTGTCGTGCCGGTTTCATCACCCGAGGTCGCCGAATCAGCGAAGCTGCTCGAGAACATCTTTCGTGCCGTGAACATCGCACTGGTGAACGAGATGAAAGTGGTCTTCGATCGGATGGGCATCGACATCTGGGAAGTCATCGGCGCGGCGAAAACGAAGCCGTTCGGCTTCATGCCCTTTTACCCCGGACCCGGCCTGGGCGGACACTGCATCCCCCTCGACCCGTTCTATCTGACCTGGAAGGCGGCGGAATACGGCACGTGGGCGCGGTTCATCGAGCTCGCCGGCGAGATCAACAGCGCGATGCCGCGTTACGTCGTCGACCGGACGGTCGAGGCGATCAATGAGCACGGCAAGAGCATCGTCGGGGCGACGGTGCTGGTGATGGGGTTGTCGTACAAACCCGATATCGACGATGACCGCGAGTCGCCGTCGTTCGAGCTCATCGAGATGCTGCAGGAGCGTGGAGCGATCGTCTCGTATTGCGATCCGTTCGTGCCGGTGGCGCGGCGCGGACGTAAGCACGACATCAATCTCAGCTCCGTGCCCTGCACGCCGGAGGAGCTCGCAAACTACGACGCCGTGCTGATCTCGACCGCTCACTCGCAGTTTGGCGACGCAAATCTCTACAAATTGGCGAAGCTGGTCATCGATACGCGAAACATCGTCCCGCGCAATGCCGGAATCAACGTCGTTCGCGCCTGAGGTAACGATCGTGCCGGCCAGCTCACGTCGAAGGGCACTCATCACCGGAATCACCGGACAGGATGGTTCGTATCTGGCCGAGCTCCTGATTTCCAAGGGTTACGAGGTGCACGGCATCATCCGCCGCTCCTCGTCCTTCAACACCGGCCGGATCGAATCGATCTACCAGGATCCGCAGGAAAAAGAGCGGCGGCTCATCCTCCATTACGGCGATCTGAACGACAGCTCGTCGCTGAACCGCATTCTGCGCATCGTCAATCCTGACGAGATCTACAACCTCGGCGCGCAGAGTCACGTCAAGGTGTCGTTCGATACGCCGGAGTACACCGGCGAGGTGACCGGTCTCGGTGCCACGCGGCTGCTCGAGGCAATTCGCGAGCTTCAGATCCGGCCGCGGATCTACCAGGCCTCGTCGTCGGAAATGTTCGGCAAAGTGCTGGAGACGCCGCAGAACGAGCGGACGCCGTTCTACCCGCGCAGCCCGTATGGCGCGGCGAAAGTCTACGCGTTCTGGATGACTGTGAATTACCGCGAAGCGTATGGGCTGTTCGCCGTCAACGGCATTCTGTTCAACCACGAGTCACCGCGGCGGGGCGAGACCTTCGTATCACGCAAGGTGACGCGCGCCGTCAGCCGGATCAAACACGGTCAGCAGGATCGCCTCTACCTCGGCAATCTGGATGCGGCCCGCGACTGGGGCTATGCAAAGGATTACGTCGAGGCCATGTGGCTCATGCTGCAGCAGGACGAGCCGGAAGATTTCGTCATCGCCACCGGGAAGAAGCACGCAGTGCGCGACCTCTGCGTGCTCGCGTTTCGGCGCGCCGGCATCGACCTCGAGTGGCGCGGCTCCGGGTTCGAGGAGAAGGGCTTCGAACGCGGCAGCGGCCGCGTCCTCGTCGAGATCGATCCGCGCTATATCCGTCCGACCGAAGTCGAGCTTCTCCTAGGCGACGCCTCGAAAGCGAAAGCCAGACTCGGCTGGACTCCGTCGGCATCATTCGAGGAGCTGGTCAATCTCATGGTCGACTCCGATCTCGCGCTCGCGGCGGACGAAGCGCTCCTGAGGCAGCGCGGATGAGTGGCTTCTGGCCGGACCGCCGCGTATTGCTCACCGGCGGCAACGGTTTTCTCGGCAGCGTCATACGCGGGAGAATCGCCAGCCGGCAACCGGCCGCGCTTTTCACGCCGTCCCGCAACGAGCTCGATCTTCGCGACGCGGCCGCGGTTCGCGGGTGGCTGCAGGAACACCGGCCGAACCTCATCATCCACGCGGCAGGTGTGGTCGGCGGCATCGGTGCCAACAGCATGCATCCCGGTCTGTACTTCTACGAGAACGCGGTGATGGGCATCCACCTCATCGAAGAGGCGCGGCTGGCGGGCGTGGAGAAATTCGTTTGCCTCGGTACCGTCTGCGCCTACCCGAAATTTGCGCCGGTCCCGTTTCGTGAAGACGACCTCTGGAACGGGTATCCCGAGGAGACCAACGCGCCCTACGGCGTGGCGAAGAAAGCACTGCTCGTCCAACTGCAGGCATATCGCGACGAGTACGGCTTCAACGGCATCTTTCTCCTGCCGGTCAACCTCTACGGACCGCACGATAACTTCGATCTGCAAGCGAGCCACGTCATTCCTGCCATGATCCGCAAGTTCCTCGAAGCACGCGATCGTGGCGAGAGCTCGGTCACGCTATGGGGCGATGGATCGCCGACGCGTGAGTTTCTCTACGTCGAGGATGCCGCCGAGGGCATCGTCGTCGCCGCGGAGAAATACGATAAACGGGAACCGGTGAACCTGGGCTCCGGCGAGGAGATCGCCATCCGCGATCTCGCGCGGACCATCGCCGGGAGGGTCGGATTCCGCGGTGAGATCGTTTGGGATACGACGAAGGCCAACGGCCAGCCCCGGCGCAAGCTCGACGTATCGCGCGCGGCCGCCGAGTTCGGCTTCCACGCAAGGACGTCGATGGAGGAAGGCCTGACGAAGACGATTGCCTGGTACGAGCGCGAATCGCGGATGACCTGATCAGCGTCTATCATTCCTCTCATGTGCGGGATCGCGGGAATCTGGAGACGGCGAGGAAGGGGCGCGGATGTGACCGCGCAACGGATGTCGCTGCGTATCGTTCATCGCGGACCTGACGACTCGGGTGTCTGGCACGATCCCGCGGCCGGCCTCGCACTGGCCTTTCGCCGCCTCTCCATCATCGACACCAGTCCGGCCGGTCATCAGCCGATGCAGTCGGCGAGCGGCCGCTTCACCATCGTCTTCAACGGCGAGGTCTACAACTTCGAGTCGATCCGGCGCGAGCTGATGGAAAGTGGCAACGCTCCGCCATGGCGGGGGCACTCCGACACGGAAGTGCTGCTGGCGGCGTTCGAAGCGTGGGGGCTCGAACGGGCGGTGCAGCGTTTCGTGGGCATGTTCGCCTTCGCCTTGTGGGACGCACACGACAGGAAGCTGCACCTCGTGCGCGACCGCATGGGCGTCAAGCCGCTCTATTTCGCGCCGGCGCCGGGCGCGCTCCTCTTCGGCTCCGAATTGAAGGCCATGACCGTCGCCGAGGAGTTCCCGCATGCGGTGAACCGCGACGCGCTCGGGTTGTACATGAAGTACGCGTACGTTCCGGCGCCGTACACGATCTACGAGAACGTCTGGAAGGTGCGGCCGGGAACGATCGTCACCATCGATGCGGATGGTGCGTATAACGAACGCGAGTACTGGTCGTTGCGGGATGTCATCACGCGCGCGACCGCCGACCGGTTCACCGGCAGCGACGAGGAAGCGACCGACGAGCTGGAGCGCATCGTCACCGAGTCGGTCAAGCTGCGGATGATTTCCGACGTGCCGCTCGGCGTCTTCCTTTCGGGCGGGGTCGATTCGTCGCTGGTCGCCTCGGTCATGCAGGCGCAGAGCAGCACGCCCGTGAAGACGTTCACCATCGGTTTTAACGAAACAGAATACGACGAGGCGACCTACGCGGCCGCCGTGGCCAAGCATCTTGGCACGGACCACACCGAGCTGTACGTCATGCCGTCCGACGCGCAGGACGTCATCCCCCGGCTTCCCGACATCTACGACGAGCCGTTCGCCGACTCCTCGCAGATTCCGACCTTTCTCGTTTCCCGGCTGGCACGGCAGCAGGTAACGGTGAGCCTTTCCGGCGACGGCGGCGATGAGTTCTTCGGCGGCTATCACCGCTACTTCCTCGGCCGGAAGCTGTGGGACAAAGTCGATCGTCTGCCGCACATCACGCGTCCGTTCGCCAGCGCGGCCCTGCGCGCCGTGCCGATGGGTGCGTGGAACACGCTGCTCTCCCCGCGGCGCCGCTTCGTGCCGCGCTTCCTGCGCCGCGAGCGCGCCGGCGAGCGCATTCACAAGCTGGCCCGCGCCATGACGTCTCACGATCCCGACTGGCTCTACTACGAGGTCGTCGCGCAGTGGAACGATGTCGTGGAGGGGGCGCGCGACCTTCCGATCGGCATCACCTCGCCCGCTTCGTGGCCGCGTATCGACGATTACACCGAACGGATGATGTACTTCGATCAGATCTCCTACCTGCCGGACGACATCCTGGTGAAGGTCGACCGCGCCAGTATGGCCGTGAGCCTGGAGGCCCGGGAGCCGCTGCTCGATCACCGGCTGATCGAGTTCGCCTGGCGTCTGCCGCTCGGCATGAAGCTGCGCAACGGCAAAGGGAAGTGGATTCTGAAGAAGCTGCTCTCGCGCTACGTGCCGGAGCACCTCGTCGAGCGGCCGAAGATGGGCTTCGGCATTCCGATCGATCACTGGCTGCGCGGCTCGCTACGCGATTGGGCGGAGTCTCTTCTGAGCGAGCGGCGCCTTGCCGAGGGCGGCTTCTTCCGGGTTGACGCTGTCCGCGAGAAATGGGAAGCGCATCTCGCCGGCCGCGGCGAGTGGCAGCAGTATCTCTGGACGGTATTGATGTTCCAAGCCTGGCATGACGCCCGGCGCGGCGAAAGCGAGGCTAGTGACCTGCCGCTCTCCGTCTCGGCTCAGGCTGCCGGAGCGCGATGACGAGGAACTGACCATCGGGCGCAGTCATCAGCATCGGCCTGTAATCGGCTCCGTAGCCGTTGTAGCGCTGCACCGCACCGGCCATTCCTTCAAACTGTTCGAGACGGAAGGTCTCTTCGGAATCGATGGCCCCGCCGGCAACGAAACGGCGGATGATCAGCCAGCGGCCGTCGTTGAGGCCTACCGGGACGGCGATCACCTGTGGATCGCCGTTCGCAACGGCCAGCTCCGTCGACGCGCAGGTCCAGTCGGGGCACGTCTTCACGAGCCAGAGGTGCGTGATGGGAACGCAGGGGCACGCGTTCGGCGACACATCGCCGAGCGCTGGCGTGACCAGTAGGACGAGGATGAGGGCAGTGAACGGGAGCGTTCGCATGGCAAGGTCTCCGGTTCCGCCGGATGAAACTCCCATGCCAGCGCCGATGCCGAACGAAAGCTGCGGAAGGGACCGCCGCCCGGTTTGAGTCGGCGCAAAAAAAGCCGCCCCGCGGGTGCGGGGCGGCTGGGACAAACTCTGACTGAGGACGGATGACTAGAGGTTTGTTCGGTTGCAGTTGAAGGCGCCGGGGCTGCCGTTCAGCGAGACACGATTCGAGGTGTACGTGCAGATCTGGCCGCTGTTCGTTGACGACACGCCGGTAGCGTTGCCGGTGATCGTGCTGTTGTTCACCTGCACTTCGGTTCCCGCGCCGTTCGAGCGGATACCCGTACCGTTATTCGAGGCGACACTGAAGTCCACCACCACAGAGCACGACGACGTGCTCGTACCCAGAATGCCGTCCGCCGTGTTCCCGTTGACGTACGAATTCCGGATCGTCATCTTGGAGTTCTGGTCGGCCTGAACGCCGGTTCCATTGTTGGCGAAGTTGGAATCCGAGATCGAAGCGGAAGCGGTGACCGCACCGACGCCGGTCGTGCGAACGCCGATCACACTCTGGTAAACCGAGGTGCGACGGATCGTCAACTGCGCATTGCTGTTGGGCTGGAAGAGAATGCCGGTCGTGGAGTAAGACTTGATGTAGCAGTCCTCCACGGTCAGGGAATCTCCGGCGATGAAATTGATCCCGTTCGTTCCGAGCGTCACGCCTGATCCGTCGATCAGAATGTTGCGGAGAACGACGTGGCGGGCCGTGCCGCTGGTGATGTTGACGACGATCCCCTGAACACCGCTGGAGAGAGTGCTGGCCAGGGTGCCATTGCCCTCGAGCGTCATCGCCTTCGTGATCGTGACAGCTCCGAACCCACCTGGATCCAGCGCGTCGATAATTCCGCCGGTGGCGGTCTTCGAGATCGCGCCCGCCCATGTCTTGCAGGGCGCCGTGCGGCTGCACGGGTTAACGTCATCGCCCACGCCGGATACCCATGTACGGGTCGCCTGCGCGAACGCCGATGTCGCCAGCAGCGACATCAGTAGAACTAAGGAAATATAGCCTAGCTTCTTCATGCGATTCTTCCCCTCCTCGAGAAATGTGATGAAAAGGTTAAAGTGACCGGAAACTTTGTGAACTGCGGTAATGTACTTCCGGGTCTGCTCCCGCGCAAGATGGAAGTGTGACCGTGCTCACCTTTTGACGTTTTTTTTGTCTGGGACGCAAAGTTTACGTTATTGGTGTTTCGATCTGCGGCCTGTTGCCTCGTAAAGCGTCTCGTACTGCCCTACGGACGCCGCCAGGCTGAACTCGGTGATCACACGTTCCCGTGCCCGTGTACGAAGGCGGGTCAACTCCGCGGGAGCAAGGTCGAGCAGGGTTCGCCAGCCGTTCGCCAGCGCCGCCGGATCCCTGGGAGGAACGGTCACGCCGGTATCGCCGACGATCATGGCGGAGTCGCCCACATCGGTGACGACACACGGCAGGCCGGTAGCCATCGCTTCACCGAGGACGTTGGGAAATCCTTCGCCGAACGCCGAAGAGAGCGTGTGGATGTCGAACCCGTTGAGGACGCGGTGGACGTCGCGCCGCAGACCCATCAGCAGCACGTGGTCCTGCAATCCGAGGGAGTGCACCATCGCCATCAGCTTCTGGTTATCGGGCTGCAAGCCGAGGCCGCAGAGCGCGAAACGCACCTGGGAATGGGTGCGCACCAGGTCCGCGGCCGCTGCCAGAAGGTTGGGATGGTCTTTCTGCGCATGAAAGCGCGCGGCCATTCCGATGACCGGAACGCCATCCTCCACCTTCAATTCCGCCCGGACCGCGCGGCGTGACTCCGCATCAGGCCGGAAGATGCTGACGTCGGTGCCGTTCGGAATGACGCGGAACTTGTCCCGATATCCGAGTGCCGTGTGGATGTCGACGGCGGCGCGCGAGCAGGAGACGATCGTATCCGGAAGAAACCGCGATGACATCGCGCAGAGCTTCACCACGCGTATGGTGCGGCGGCTGATGCCGGCCGGGTCGACGGTACTGGTCTGGACGTTCCAGACGACCGGAATGCCCAGCCATTTCGCGGCCATGCCGCCGACCAGGTCGGCATGGTAGAGCCAGGTCTGGACAAGATCGGGCTTTGCCTCGCGCAGCAGCCGCCGCGTTCTCAGCACCGCCGGCAACACGCTCATCGCCGTGGGGGCGACGTCGATGACGTCGACCGGAATGCCCAGATCGCGAACACCAGCGGCCAGCGCGAGGTCCGAAGAGAGCGAGATGACGTGAGAGCGAAACCGCTTCGGGTCGATGCCATCCAGAAGTTTGACCAGCATCATCTCCGCGCCGCCAACCCCTAATCCAGTAATGACATGACTGACCCGGAGCATTGGGGGCGGATGATACACTTCGGTTCAGGCGCGCTCGGCGGACATATTCTGGCGAAGACCTCTTCCGATCATGATTTCTCAAGTGGAATCGAATGCCGGCGATCGCGCCGGGCGTGAGCTCTGGAATGGCCTGTGGGCTTCGAAGACCTCCTCGCGGGAGGTCGGCTATCCGCGGTTGAGGCATTGGGAAGTGCAATACGCCGCGTTCTTCGATGAGGCGTTCTCCCTCCTTGGCGGCACGCGAGGCAAACGCATTCTGGAGATTGGCGCCGGAGATTCCGGATGGCTGCCGTATTACTCCAAGCGGTGGGGGTTCGAGGTCACGGGGCTCGATTATTCGCCTGTCGGCTGCGAGCGCGCCGCGGAACTGGCCAAACGCGCGAACGTACACGTCGACGTCGTCCTCAGCGACATGTTCGCCCCCCCTCCCGAGATCGAAGGAACGTTCGACGCATTGGTCTCGATCGGCGTCATCGAGCACTACGAAGATACGGCCCAAACGCTGGAAGCTTTGTCGCGGTTTCTCCGTCCCGGGGGAGTGATCGCGACCATCGTTCCGAACATCCCCGGCCTGCAGGGCTGGCTCTTTCGACGCTTCAACCGGCCCTTTTACGACATTCATGTGCCGATCGACGTGACAAAAATGCGCACTGCGCACGAGAAGGCAGGCCTCGAGATCGTCCGCTGCAACCACTTTATGAGCGTAAACCTCGGAGTCTTCAACGTCGTCGGACTCGATCCGGCAAGACTGTCGACGAAGTTGAAGCGGATCATGCTTCTCGGCTTCATTGCGCTCTCGCGGATGGTCTGGGCAGTCGAAGGCGTCGTCGGCAATCTGCCTGCGAACTCGTACATCTCACCGTACGTTGCAGCGATTGCGCGCAAACCGGCCTCGTAAGTTATTAGGCCGTCTGGCACGTCGGCTGCACTCGCCGCGGTTGGAATGCATCGCCGTTTCTCGCACTTCCTGACCGTTTTTTTCGTCTTTGCCGCCAGCCGAGCGGCCTCGGCATCAACGTTTGTCGTGCCTTCTGACCGCGAGCTGATTCGCCGCGCGGACGCGATCGTCATCGGAAGTGCGCTCTCTTCCTACGCGAAACTTACGGCGGATAACGGCATCGAGACCGTCACGACATTCTCGATCGAAGAGACGATTAAGGGTGACGCCGCCGCCACGATCAATATCGTGGAGCCGGGGGGGCAGTTTGGCCGGCGCGCCACCGTCCTGGCCGGCGTGCCTCGCTTCGAGGAAGGGAAGCGCCTGCTGCTCTTTCTGGCGCGCACAGGTCCGGACCGCTGGTCGGTCATGCAACTGGTGCTCGGCAAGTTCAGCTTCGAGAGTGACATTGCCGGCCGGCACCTCTTGGTGCGCGATGAGGCGGAAATCGTCGGCTGGGACGGTGATCTGCAACCGCATCACGAGCAGAGGCGCATAGCGGAGAACTTTGTCGCATTCGTCCGCGCGGAGGCCAACGGACGGATGGCTCCGGCAGACTACTTCACGGAAACGGCGCCGCTCCGGTTTCAGCCGGCGCCGTCGAGCACGGGCTCGCGGCTGACGCCGGTACCGACCGTTGCACCCTTCACGGCCAATTCGTACACGATGCTGATCAGTGGCAACCTCGGTGCCCGTTGGTCGGTCTTTCCCACCGCTGTTCCCTGGTACAGCGGTACGACCCAGGAACCGGGTGCGCCTGGCGGCGGGGTGGCGGCGATTCAAACGGCGTTCACATCATGGAACAACGACTGCGGCTCGAATGTGAACTACTCCTATTCGGGCGTCGACGACGGCACGCACACGCAAGGCCTGCACGGCACCGACGGCCGCAACACCATCCTCTTCGAGCGTGATCTAAGCACGTGGGGCGTCTCGCCGTTTACCTGCTCCGCGAATGGCTACAGTGGCACGCTCGGCATCGGCGGTATCACCGAGGCCTCCGGGCAGAACAGCGTGAATGGCGAGACCTTCGCCACCACCATCGAAGGCGACGTGGAGATGAATCAGGGCCTTGCGAACTGTACGCTGCTCTTCAATAACGGTGACTTCAACAGCGCCGTCACGCACGAGGTCGGCCATACGCTCGGCTTCCGCCACTCGGATCAGAATCGCGCAAGCAGCGCCGCGTGTACTACCGATGCGTCGCTGGAGTGCTCGAATCAGGCAATCATGAAGTCGTTCATCTCGACCGGTCTGAATGCCGCGCTCCAGGTGTGGGATCAGCATGCGGTGCAGGCGGTATATCCCGGCAACGTCTGCGCTCCACCGCCTCCGCCTCCCCCTTGCACAGCGCCGGCGATCACCCAGCAGCCGGCCTCGGCCACCGTTACGGCTGGCAGCAGTACGACGTTGACGGTCTCCGCGACCGGTACGGCGACGCTCGCGTATCAGTGGTTCAACGGGACGTCTGGTTCACTGGGATCGCCGGTCGCAGGCGCGACGGGAACCACCTTGACCGTAACGCCGACGTCCTCGGCGAATTACTGGGTGCGCGTCTCGAACTCGTGCGGCACTGCCAACAGCAGCACGGCGACCGTGAGCGTGGCAGCAGCCCCGGGACCGGCATCGTCCTTGTATCTCGTCACTGCCTGCCGTCTTCTCGACACGCGCAACGCGACAGGACCATACGGTGGACCGGCACTGGGGCCGAACGCGACGCGGACGGTAGTGGTGACCGGGAATTGCAACGTGGCCGCGGGAGCGAGTTCCGTCGCCTTGAACGTCACGGCGATCGGTCCCGGCTCGAATGGATGGATCACCATCTACCCGGGCCCGGCGGGCACGCAGGCTCCTAATTCCGCCACACTCAATTACAGCGCCGGCACGACGCGTGGGAACAACGGAATCATCCGCCTGGGATCGGACGGCAGCATCAACGTAACCAACTTCAACGGAAACAATACAGCGATTGCCTTCGTGATCGACGTAACGGGGTATTTCAAATGAAAAGACTGACGCAAAAGCTCGCTTCCCACCGGTTCGCAATCGGCTTTGGTGTGATGCTATCGCTCGCGGCGGCCGGCGCCCACGCCCAGACTGGTCCGTATCAGTTCTACTCGCTCACGCCATGCCGTGTCGTCGATACGCGCAACGCGCCAGGCAGCATCAACAGCGGCCCAAATCTCGGGACCACACGGCGCGATTTCGCGATCAAAGGGAACTGCGGCGTGCCGACCACTGCCAAAGCTGTCAGTCTCAACATCGCGGTGACTGGAGCGACCGCGGCGAGCTGGCTCACGATCTGGCCCTCAGGACAGGCTCCTCCGAATACCGCCGCCATAAACTTCAGCCAAAATGACTGGGCCCTTTCCAACGGCGCGATCGTGGGCGTTTCGGGGGGATCGCCGGACCTCTCCGTACAGAATGCGAATGGAACGGTTGCCGTGATCATCGATGTTACGGGGTACTTCCAATGACCGCTTGTGGTCAGGAACGGAATCGACGATCATGCGCGTCCGCTCATGGCCGCGCATTTTGAACGTCTGACAGATTCGATCTTCCTTCCCCCGTGGCTTCGTCGCGAACATGAGGCGCGCTACGCGTTTTGCCGTGAGCGCGTCGGCGGGAAAGTGGTACTGGATTGCGGCAGCGGAGAAGGCAAAGGATCGCGCGCAATCGCGGAGGGTCATCCGCGGATGCTCGTGGCGGTCGACCGGTCCGTTCCCAGCGTAGCGCTGGCGCGTGGCAAGCAGATCGTCCCGCTCGCTGCCGAAGCCGAACGGCTGGCAATGCGCGACAAGTCGGCCGACGTGGTGATCTCGCTCGAAGTCATCGAGCATCTCGACGATCCGGAAGGTTTTCTGCGCGAAGCGGCCAGAGTTCTCCGCGTGGGTGGAATCCTGGTCTGCTCCACTCCGAACAGAACGGTCCGCAATCCGGGGCTGCCGCTTTCGGGGCGGCCACTGAATCCCTGGCATATCCGCGAATGGACGCCTGAAGAGTTCTCCTCGCTTCTCGGCGCCGCATTCGGCGAAGTGGAGCTGTTCGGACAGGAACCGCAATCCGGCCGAGTGACCCGCGCTCTTGAAGCGCTCTCGAAGATCATTTCCCGCCGTGGCGCTGCGATCCTCCGGCAGTTGATGAAGTTCGGGCTCATCATCGCACCGTGGCGGGCGGCATACGAAGTACGTGCGATCCGCCCCGATGCGGACTATGAGTTCATCGTGGGCGTCTGTTCCGCCCCGAGGGTCTGATCACCGCGGTTGTCGATGGCCTCGCGAATGCGGTGCCAGGAGATGAGCCAGATCATCTTCAGTCCGAGTACGAAGGCCTTGGCCGGATCGCCGGTCACCGAAGAGACGCCGACCCGCTTGGCGTAATTCACCGGGATTTGCGCAACCCGGTAATGGTGACGAACCGTCAGCACCATCATCTCCACCCCGAACTGGCTGCCATCGATCGTGAACTCGGCGGCCAACTCTTCAACCACACTGCGTTTGAGCAGACGCATCGTGCAGCCGACGTCGCTGAGGCTGGGAGTATTGAAGATGAGCTGCATGTACTTGGCGACGGCCCAGTTTCCGAAGCGGAGAAAGAAACCCATATTCGCGCCGTGCCATACCAGCGGCTGCGAGGTGCGGCTACCGTAGACGACGTCGAAATCGTGCGCATACGCAAGTAACTTCAGGATGTCGCGCGCCAGAAACGTGCCGTCGGGCTCGCAGATGACGATGTAGTCGCCGATTGCCTCGTCCAGGCCGCTGCGGATGGCTCGTCCGTATCCCTGGCGCCGCTCGAGCACCTCGATCGCGCCGGTGCCGGCGACCTCCTCCGACGTGCCGGGCGCGGCATTGTTGTTGACGACAATCACCTCATCGACGACGCCGGTAGCGAAGAAGTCGAGGATCACCTCACGGATCGACTCCTTTTCGTTATACGTTGGAAGCACGACGCTGACGGTCTTCTTTTCCGCCGGCAGGGTACGCGGGATGGCAACCTCGCGAGCGCGGGCTTCACCGTACCGCGGAAGGAGGAATGCGGCGCCCACCGCAAGAAGCAGATGGAATGGCAGGATGGTTTTGTAGCCGTACGTCCAGGGTGCGGCGATCACCATGGCGGCCAGGTGCGATGCCGCGAACGCCGTGATGGTAATCAATATGGCGCGGGGAATCCGCCCGGCGCGCGCCGCTACGAAGAATGCGATCGGGATCAGAATGAGCAGAAAGGGGTTGTCCCGGTTGAACCCGTCGAAGGCCTGGGTAAAGCCAAACGTGAAAAGCACCTTCCGGACCTCGAGCCACAGGGATCGTCCCGGCGCATGCGCGAGAATGTTGAAGAAGGCGCGGATCGATCCGAGAATCGTGGCGTCGCCCAAGGGCTGATCCGGAACTTCCCCCGGTCCATAGAGAAAAACCGGCAGAATTACATACGACGAGATGAGCAGGACGAACTTATGCGCCACGACCCAGTTTCGGATCGTGAACGGCGCGATCATGAGTGCAAATCCGCCTCCGAAAACTCCGGCGGCCAGCCCGCGGCGGATGACGCCGCCGGACCAGTACAGCAGCAGAGCCAGCCCGGCGAACGGTACATAAATGAGCAGCGAGGGCCGCGTTGCGGCGCCCAGACCTGTGAGCATTCCGCTGAGGAAGATCCAGCCGTAGCGCTTACGTTCGAACGCAACCGCGGACGCCAGCACGGTAGCGACACAGATCGGCAGAAAGAGGTTATCGGTGAATGCTGTCTGCAGGTACTTAAAGAGATAGGCGTTCGTGAAGAATGCAAACGCGGCCAGCACCACAATCATTGATCCCGCCGTAAGCCACTTGCGCAAGAAAGCCCAGAGCAGGATGGCGGTTGCGGCGATGCACAGCCAGTTCAGGAAACGGATGGCGCCGAAATCTTCCCCAAACACCACGTGGGCGGCCGCCAGCCCATACGAGTAGAGAGGATAGAAGAAGAACGCGCCCGTGTCGGAGGGGCCCCGCTTCATCAGGATTCCGTTGAAGAGCACGGCCCGGGCACCTGCTTCGTACACCAGCGGGTCATCCCCGTTCGAAAGAGGTACCGTAGCCGCGCGGGTTTGAATGGCGCCATAGACGCCGGCGAGGAGGGCCACGCTCACGAACGCGATGAGTGCGACTTTCTCCGGCCGCCCCCAGATTTCCTCGAGGAAAAACTGTGCGACCGGGCGGTACGCGGAGGCGAACGCTCCCGCGAAGACGATCAGCGCAATCAAGCCAAGCAAGTCGATTGCATACCCCGCGAGATGCGAGCGTGAGAGTGCCTCGGCAGAGGTCGGGAATGGCGTCACCGGGAGTGGGAGTGCCGCCAACGAGAAGAGCGGCTTCTCGTCCGGCGCCTTGTCGTAGCTGATCTCGATCCGATGTCTTCCCGCCGATAAGGAAAACGAGAGGGGCGCGTCCTGCGGCGAGGCCGCGCGCAATACTTCCCTCCCGTCGAGACCGATCGACACGAGGCCATTTGCGGTGACGGTTGTCGCGAGCGTTTTCGTCGCCTCCGGCTCGACATATCCGGTCCAGTGAACATGCAGGGGCTGTGTGATGTGTCGTGGCGTAATGTTGAACTCGAAGTTCTTTACCGGCCAGTCGTTGACGTACAGGAGTGCGAAATTGATGTCGTTGAAGGCAAGAAGCCGGTCAACCCTGAAGCTCCTGGCTCCGCGCCAGAAGAACCGGACCGGGGTGATGGAACCGACTCGCCGCTCAGGCACCTTTTCGATCTGCGCCGTCGCGTACTGACCTCGCCATCCTTCATCGCGAAGAGCAGGCGAAATGGCGGCTTTCGCGCCGCAAAGCAGGGCCAGCGCGATCAACCATCGCCAGCCGATCCGCTGGCGCGGCGAAAAGAGCGCCATGGCTAATCCGACGATGAGCAGCGCCGCGGCGATCAGGTGTGCCTTCGATGAGAATGGGATGCCTGAGAACGGCGAACGCCACGGACCGGGAAGGACGGCGAACAGGGCGAGAAGCATCAATGCCGCCCACAAACGCCAGCGTTCGGTTCGTACGGAATCGGGGTTAATCATCTCGTCGACGGACGGGCGATTATGCCATGGGCCGCTCATCAGTCCAGTTGAGGCCGCGGACGTGCAATGGCGTCATCGGATGCCATGCTACTATCCCGAAGTTTCAGAATGATCCCCTTCCTGACGCATTTCGTCGCCCTGCTCTTTGCCGGGTACGCTCTCTTCCGCTTGTGGCAGGCCAACCGGTCAGGCGATCGCTGGATCAACATCGTGATCTCTGCCGGTTTCCTTGGCCGAGCGGTCGTCGGACAGATCCTCTTCTGGGTCTCGTACGCGCGGCTGCCGCTCGCGCGGGGACTTCAAATGGGCGACGGGCTATGGTTCTTTGCCCGCGACGCGCTCGAGTACTTCCCCACCGCCAGCCGTCTTGCGCAGGAAGGCGTGGGCGCGATCATCGAATATCCGACCAGCGGCGCGTCGGTTGCGTTCGTGAAAGTGCTCGCGATCTCGGTTTTCCTGCTCGGAACGTCTACGGCCGTGGCCTTGCTACTCAATCTCTTCTGCTACCTCGGAACGACGGTAGTCATCGTCCGATGGAGCGAAAGGGAGCCGCGAGCCCGTCCGGCGGCCGCGCTTGCAATTTGTGCGATCAGTCTTTCGCCCGCGTCATTCCTCTGGTCCCTGCAGCCTCTCAAGGATACGTTCTTTCAGTTCGTCGTGATCGCCTTCATCGGCGCGTGCGCTGCCTGGCAACGAAGATGGACGGAGTGGCCGGTTCGGATGCCGGGGGCGTTTCTGGTGTTCGCAGCGATGACGGTTACCCTCCTGGCCATCTCCGGAGTGCGGTGGTATTTCGCATTCGCGCTTTTGATGGCCTCGCTCGTCTTTCTGTTGCTTGTGGCGTTGCTGTCACCCGGCCGGAAGGCCGTCGCGTTCACGGCAACGGCCGTTCTGGTAATCGTCCTCTCGCGTGTTTTTCTCCTGGGCGCGGGGTCGTATGTTCCGATACCGATTGTCCGCGTCATGACGCCGTCTACGGCATTCGGTGAAGTCAGGAAGCTGCCTTCTCAGATCATCGGCCGCATCAACACGGCCCGTGACGGTTTTGATCAGGTTGGTGGTGCAACGTCGATTCACCTTGGTGGCACCATGTCGAAGTTCGCGCGCGCGCTGGGTGCTGCGCCCGGCAGCGAGACACAAACGTCGGGCGTTAATGACCCACCGATTCAGGAGGAGAGCACAAAAGAGGTGGCAAAAGCACGTCCTGCACCTCTGGCCCCTGCGACGCAGCCGAAACAGGCTAGTAACCCAGTCACAATGACAGGAGCGACGATGCCCGCGCAGCCCCCGAAGGTCTCGAGCTCCGCACCGAAACCAATGGCTTCCACGAGTGCCTCTCCGAAACCAATGGCTTCCACGAGTGCCTCTCCGAAACCAATGGCTTCCACGAGTACCCCACCGAAACCAATGGTTTCCACGAGTACCTCTCTGAAACCAATGGCTTCCACGAGTATCTCTCCGAAGCCAATGGCTTCCACGAGTGCCCCTCCGAAGCCTGTCCCCGCACCGCCGGCCGTCACCATCTCAGGCGCTGCAGTGAAAAGAAAGCCGTTGGTGCTGCAGGCACGGCGGCCGGGATCGAAGCGGGCGGCGACGTTGACGCGTCTGCTGATGGGAGTGACTTCCGTCGTCGTCCCTCGCAGTATTGGCGAGCGGCTGGGTCTCTTCCACATCGGCGGAGGGCAGGGGATGTTCTGGTTTACCGAGCTCGATACGGTGATTTTCGACCTCATCGTTCTGTGTGCGGCGTTCGCGCTCGTCTTGCGCCGCTCGGTGTTCTGGCGTAATCCGCTGGTCTGGTTCCTCGCGCTGCTGACATTGCTGGCGGGCCTGCCGCTTGCCTATGTGGTCACGAACTACGGAACCCTTTTCCGTCTCCGCGAAATGATCTACATCGGATTGGCGCTGACCCCGCTTGCCCTGGCGACTTCATGGCGCCGCGACGAAACCGCGGCCCCGCCTGGCGCGGCCCCGGCGTCATGAATGGGGGCGGCTGGGTATCCACCGGATGCGGAGGTCGTGATCGCCTGTGAGCAGTGAACCGCTAGGCATCCGGGTCCCGCGCTTCATTTCCGCGCTCGCGGAGCGCTTCGGAATCACCCGCGCTCTCGTCTACACCGTACTCGGACGATCATGGTCGGTGCTGGCTGGTCCGGTCTCGCTCCTGTTTGTGGGCCGCTTCCTCACGAAAGACGAACAGGGCTTCTATTACACGTTCTGGAGCGTTCTCGGACTGTGGGTCTTCTTCGACCTCGGGTTGTCGCTGATCATCGTGCAGTTTGCCAGCCATGAGCGCGCCCGGTTTCGCGTCATTCACGGCAGAATCGTCGGGGAAGAGCAAGCCCGGCAGCGCATGGCCTCGCTTTATCGTTTGGCGCTTCGCTGGTACGGGTGGGCGGGCGTACTGATGGTGACGATCATTCTGCCCGCTGGGCTGATCTTCTTCAGCCGCTATCGGCCTCCCGATGTGCATGTGAACTGGGTTCTTCCGTGGACTCTGGTCGTGCTCACAACGGCCGCGAACGTGGTCATGGGACCGCTGGCATCAATTCTCGAAGGATCGGGCATGTTTCAGGACATTGCGCTCATGCGCCTGCTGCAGGCCATGACAGCAAACGTCCTCCTATGGGTGGCTCTGTTCGCCGGTGGTGCTCTTTACGCCGCCGTGGTTTTGAACGGCACGACGGCGCTGTTTACCGCGACATGGATTTTCGTCCGGCATCGCCGCTTTTACGCCGACCTTTCTTCATTTCCGGCTGGCGGTGAAGAGATTCGTTGGCGTACCGAGGTTTGGCCGTTTCAGTGGCGTTTCGCCCTGAGCTGGATGACCGGCTATTTCATGTTCCAGGTCTTCAACCCGATTCTTTTCGCTACCGAGGGACCAAGAGTGGCGGGACAAATGGGAATGAGCCTCATGGTCACCACCGCGATCTGGCTGTTCGCACAAGCGTGGATCAACACGCGGGCGGTAGATTTTGGCGCACTGGTGGCTTCGCGGAACTTCGAGACGCTCGATCGGATTTTCCGGAATGTGCTGGCGCAGTCGACGGCGGTCGTGGTGACGCTTTCAACGGCCGTCATGATCGGTGTCGAGGTGCTTCGTCATATCGGTCATCCACTTGCGGAGCGCCTGCTTCCGCCGCTTCCGCTATTTATCCTGATCATCGCGACGGTTCTGAACCATATCGTGAGCGCGGAGGCGACGTATCTCCGCGCCTTCAAGCGTGAGCCCTTCGTGGTCGTCTTCCCTCCAGTCTTTGCAATCACCACGATCGGCAGTCTTGTCGTCGCCAATCGTTTTGGAGCCACCGGCATGGTGACCGTGCTGGCCCTTGCCATGGCTGTCATCGGCGTTGGCGGCGGCACGGTTCTTTTCGTTTCCCGGCGGCGGCAATGGCGAACCGAAGCGGTCAGTACGGGCTCGGCTGCGATCGAGGTTCCCCTTGCCTAGCTACCCTCAAACTCCTGGCTCCTGGCCTCTCGCGCGGCTGGAAAAGCGGTTCACGAGGGAAGAGATCGAGACCATGATGTGCGACGCCGGCCTCGAGAAGGTCATCTTCAGCCCGCACGCGCCGTTCTGGTGTGCCGTGGGCTGGAAAGCGTAGCGCCATTGAAACGCTCGACCCGGTGGCGGTATCTCTCCGCGAGCATGCGATAGACGGCGGCGGTGCCGGCGACCATGGTCTCCGCGCGCCACGCCGGATCGACATGGCGTCGTCCCTGGGCTCCCATCCGTGCGCGCAGCTCCGGATCGGCGAGCAGGGTTGCGATGCGGTTGGCGAGCGTCTGGTTGTCGTAGGGTTTCACGAGATAGCCGGTCTCGCCGTCGATGATGACCTCCGGCGCGCCGTCGATGTCGAAGCTGACGCAAGGTTTGCCCATTGCCAGCGCCTGCGGAAGCACGCGTGCCAGTCCTTCACGAAGCGAGGTGTGAACGACCACGTCCATGGCAGCGAGCATCTCCGGAATGCGCTCCCGTCTGATCAACCCTGCAAAGACGAAGTTGTCGAGGATGCCGGCGGAGCGGGCACGCTCGCGGAGGTAGTCATTCAGGATACCGTCTCCGACGAGGAAGAAGCGCACGTTCGGCACGCGGCGGACGATCTCCGGCGCCGCGTCCATCAACTGATCATGCCCCTTGAGCGGAAAAAGCCGCGCGATCTTGCCCACGACAGGTGCCTCCGCCGGAATGCCGAACTCGCGGCGTACCGCCGCTCCATCGGCCTCCGAGTTGAGGAACCAGTCGAGCTCCATTCCGCTGTAGACCGTCGTGAACTTCCCGGGCCGGTCGATGCCCGCTGCCACTGCCTTGCGCACGATGATCGAGGAAACGGAGAGAAAGTGATCGGTCATCGGAGCGCAGATCTTCTTGACCAGCCACCAGGTCCGGTTGACGATCCACGGCTGGTACTCGTGAAACACGAGGCTGTGCAGCGTATGCACGATCAGCGGCGTGCCGGCCAGCTTTGCGGCGATCCGCCCGAGGACTCCGGCCTTCGATGAATGTGTATGGACGATGTGGTAGCGGCCGCGACGGATGATGCGATACAGCTTCCATAAGGCGCGGACGTCGGCGATCGGGTTGATGTTTCGTCCGAGCTCCGGGACGAGAATCAGCTTGACCGACTTCTCCGCGCGGTCGAGGAGATCGCCCTCGGGCCCCCGGTCGATGCCGGTGGCCAGCGTGACGTCGTACTCCGGCATGGCGTTGAGTCCTTCACATGTCAGGAGTGTGTTCTCCTGCGCGCCACCGACGACCAGGCGCGTGATGATGTGAAGAACGCGGAGTGGAGGGGTCTCGGGCATCACTGGATGTGGGCGATGATGAGATAGTCACGGCCGAGGTTGATCCAGTCGTGTTTCCCGATGCCGGCCTCCTGCAGAATGGATTCGACGCGGCGGCGCGTGTAGAGAAAGAGCGGGCACCCGTTGAACAGGAAACGTGCGCGCCGGATTGGCACGCGCCATTCGATGGCTTTGGGAAAGCTCATCACCATCGTTTGGGTCGTCTTCTCACGCATGGCGCGGACAACACTGACCGGATCCTCGATGTAATCGAAGAAGCCGAGGGCGGTCGAGGCGTCGAATCCGGTCTCGGGAACGGCCTCGGGGAAACGGCCTACGCGGAACTCGCAGCGGTCGGCGACGTGCAGTTCGTCGGCATACGTTCGCGCCAGGTCGATCATGGCCGCGGCGAAATCAACGCCGAGGACCCGTCTGGCCCCGTTTTGCGCATACGCGAAGCAGAACCGGCCCGAGCCGCAGCCCACGTCGAGCACGGATTTGCCCGCCAGCGGTGCGAGCGTCTCCACGGTCAGTTCGAGGCGTTTGCGGACGACGCCGCGCCAGACATTGTCGACGAAGCGCGCAAAGGGACCTTTGCGGTCGTCGTAGATGGCATCGAAGCGCTGGGCGTCGAGATGAAAATGTTGCGCGACCTTCTGGTCGACAGAGTGATCAACTGACATTGACGATCTCCTTCATCGGAGCGAAACGAAAGTCGTGAAGCAGACGCACGAGGCGTCCTTCCGTCGCTTTGAGATTGAAATAGTGCGTTGCCGCGATGCGACGCGGCAGGTCGATGCGCGGCTGATCCGGATCGATCTCCCACGGATGCAGGTAGAAGACGGCCGGTCTGCCGCCACGGTTGACGCTTCGGAATCCGGCCCGTGTGACGGCATAGGGGAAGATGCGGAAGTAGGCGCCGCCTGCGATCGGAATGTTCTTGCCGAGGATGCGCCAGGTCGAAATGGGAAACTCGCGTATGAGGTGTCCCCCGGCATCGATGTCGTACATCCACCGCGGAGCATCCTCGATGCCATAGCGGTAGTTCATGACCGGGAAGATGCTGGTGTCATAACGGACGCCGAGCTCGCCGAGGATGTCGAGCGCCCAGAGCGATTTTTTCGTGATCGAGAAGAACGGGGCCCGGTGGCCAAGGACTTTGACACCGGTGGTTTGTTCGACCGCGCCGATTGCGCGCTTGAGCTCTTCGCGGAATACCGCGGGGGTCTGTGTGTAGATGAGGGTATGCGAGTACCCGTGCGTACCCAGTTCGTGGCCCGCCGCGGCGATTTCGCGGACGATTTCGGGGTGGCGCTCGGCGACGAATCCGAGGACGAAAAACGTTGCCTTGACGTTGGCTTTCTCGAGGATTTCGAGCAGCCGTCGCCCCACGGAGACGATCCGGTCATCGAACTTGTCCCAGTGGCCATGGGGGATCTCGAGTCCCTGGTACCAGTCCTCGAAGTCGATGGTGAGTGCGTTCGTGATGTCAGGCATCGGCGGGGTTGCGCATTGCGGGCGACACGATATGCGCGTCCTTTGGTTGGCGTCAAAATGTTCGGGTTTTAGTGGTCCGTTGCCGTGGGACGCGAGGGATGGACGAGGTTGCCGCGCGGCGCGATCAGCGGCACGCCCGTAACCGGCGAATCATCGGCGGCGAGGACCCAGCCGAAGTCGGAGGGCGCCAGAGGCTCGAAGCTCATCGCGGCACGCGAAACCATCAGCCCCGATGCGGCGCATCGGCCGACGATCTCCGTGAGCCGTTCATGGGTCAATTTGTTGGTCGAGATCAGCACCTGGTCGATCCGCAGCCGCTGGCAGGTCTCTTCCAGCGGCGTGACCGTCGAGTAGACGCGTAAGCCGTGGATCAGTCGGCCATTCTTCGACGGATCGTCATCGACGAACGCGACCGGCACGGCTCTCAGTTCGGAGTTGTTGCGCAATTCGCGGTATACGAGCTCGCCCCCATCGCCCGCGCCGTAGATCAGAACGCGGCGGCAGTCCTGCGCGTGCGTTGCCGGGAGGAGCCGGCGAAGGATACGGAACGAGAACCGGCTGATCGTGAGCAGCATCATCATCAGAACCGCATCCAGGGCGAAGACGGTTCGCGAGAATCCTTCGAACCGGTAAGCGACGACTAGGACCAGAAGGGTGGCCACGGAACTGACGACGGTCGCCCGTGCGAAGTCCACCACGCTGGCCAGGCTGGCGTAGCGCCAAAGCCCCCGGTAGATCCCGGTTGCCAGAAACATCCCCAGCTTCACCATCACGACGATCGGGATGGTCTTGATGAAGAGCTTCCAATCGCCCGAGTCATGCGCGGAACCGAACTTCAGCGCGTACGCGAGATAGTAGGCGAGCGAGATCAGGATGACATCCAGGACCACTTCGAAAACCCGGCGCTTGTGCGAAAGATCCAGCAGGAAGGAGACCAGCGGCTTTTCGCGGGCCGCTGCCAGCTCCGTCTCGGCGTAGACGCGGACGCGGCCGAGATGAATGCCGAGGAAGGTGAGCACGATCGTGAACGTGGCGATCGCCACCACGCTCACATCGATAGCTGCGTGACGGGCCACCAGAGCGAGAACCCCGCCGCTGATGGCCAGGGAGTAGAGCATCCACACCGCGTGCTTCTCGCTCAGGCCGAGTGCCACGAGGCGGTGGGAGGTGTGATCGCGTCCGCCCTGTGAGGCGGCGCGCCCGGCCATCTTGCGCATGAGCGTCACGAACGTCGTGTCGAAGATTGGAACCAGGAGCACGAGCACGGGAACGGCGAGCACGGCCACGATGCTGCGCGACCGGCCGCCGCCCGTGCCGCTCAGCAGTGCCGTCGTGGCCAGGAAGAAACCGATGAACATCGATCCGCAGTCGCCCATGAAGATCGATGCCGGGCTGTGGTTGTAGATCAGAAAGCCGAGCAGTGCTCCGGCGAATCCGGCCAGCATCAAGGCCTCGTTGAACTGTCCGTTCAGCGCGAAATTGATCCCCAGAAAGATCGCCGCGATCGCGGCGATGCCGACGGCGAGGCCGTCCATGTTATCCAGCATGTTGATGGCGTTGGTGATGCCGATCAGCCATACCAGCGTGATGAGCATGTTCAGCGATGCGGAATTCGTCCATGGGAGGACCAGGCCGAAGTACATCACGCTCGCCACGCCGAGGAGCTGGCCGATGAGTTTCTGATACGGCTTGATCTTCAGGAAGTCATCGATCATCCCGACAAGGAACAGCAGCGTGCTGGCTCCAAGAACGACCCACCCCTGCCGGCTCTGCCGCACCATGGCCGGCACGACCGCCATCACCGCCATGAAAATGGCAACACCGCCCATCATTGCGGTTGGACTCCGATGCCAGCGATCGTTCCGAGGGAGAGCTACCGCCTTGAAACGGCGCGCCACCGCCCGCACGATCGGTGTCGCCGCGGCCGCGGCGGCAAACGCCGAGATCGCGATGACAGGTGCGGCCACCGTGAATGAATCAGTCATACCGGAACGATGGATGCTAAGTTATTCGGCTATCTGATGCAAGCCGTTATTTGCAGCAGTCGCAAAACGTGGTCCTATCCGTTTTGCCTGCCGGAATGAAAGGCGATGACGCTCTTGAGTATGTCGTCGAGAGTCGTCTCCGGTCTGAAGCCGATCAGCGAGTGGATCTTCGAGGTATTGGGTACGCGGCGCGGCATGTCCTCGAATCCTTCCTCGTAGGCTTCGCTGTAAGGGATGTGCACGATCTCCGACTCGGAGCTCGTCAACGCCCGGATGCGCTTCGCGAGCTCGTTCATCGATACCTCTTCGCTCGAACCGATGTTGTAAACCTCGCCGACCGACTCCTGGCGGTCCATCAGCGCCACCAGCGCCTTGACCACGTCGCCGACGTAGCCGAAGCAGCGCGTCTGCTCGCCGCTTCCGTAGACCGTGATCGGGCGGCCCGACAACGCCTGTTTGACGAAAGTGGGGATGACCATTCCGTACTGGCCGGTCTGCCGTGGCCCGACGGTGTTGAAGAGCCGGACCACCGTGGTCGGAAGCTTCTTCTCGCGCCAGTACGCGAGCGCGAGGAACTCGTCGATGGCTTTGGAGCAGGCGTAGCTCCAACGTCCTTTCGTGGTTGCTCCCATCACCAGGTTGCCGTCTTCGCGGAACGGCACATCGGAGCTCAATCCATAGACCTCGGAGGTCGACGCGATGAGGATCCGTTTCTTCTTCTTGTTCGCGACCGACAGCAGCACTTCCGTGCCACGCACGTTCGTTTCGATCGTGCGCACCGGACTCTCCACGATCAGCTTTACGCCGACGGCGGCGGCGAGGTGGATGATGACGTCGCAGGCATCCGCGAGCTCGGCTACCAGAGGCACGTTCTGGACTGTGTCGATCGTGTAGTGGAACCGAGGATGCGACTTCAGATGCGCGATGTTCTCGATGCTTCCCGTCGACAGGTCGTCGATGATGGAAACCTCGTCTCCGCGGCTGAGGTAGTGGTCGGCGAGGTGCGATCCGATGAAGCCGGATCCCCCGGTGATGAGAACTCTCAATCGTGTCTCCCGTTCGCGCGGTTGTCGCTCAGCGCGGCGGCGGATTATAGGGCACAGCTTTGTTGAGCGCCGCAACGCGCTCCTGCATCCCCGCGTCGACGTCCTCGAGGAATGCCGGATTGAAGCGAACCGCCAGGGCGATGTCGGCCGTGGCGGCATCGAGGTTCCCTTCCTTCAGATAGGTCGTGCCGCGGTCGAAATAGATCTCCGGCCGATGATCGGCTGCCAGCGCCGCGGTGTAGTGCTCGATTGCTTCGTCGTTGCGCCCGAGGATTCGGTCGTTCGCCGCGGAGATGAGGTGGTAATCGACGGAGAGCTTGCCGGCTGCCTCGATCGTTTGCAGGCGGGCGAGGTTGTCGCGCGCGACGAGCGCAGCACGGTCGCTCTCCATCTGCAGCGCCGCCTGCGTGCGGAGGGTCAGCGATTTGAGGACATGGTCGGCGTGTTCCGGCATCCAGGCGTAGTCATAGACCACAAGCGCCGCGGCGGCGACGGCGGCGAGGCGGCAGAGCAGGCGCGCCAGGGCGTTACGCATCGTCACGGTCCCAGGAGATCGCCAGCGCGCCAAGCGTCAGGTACATCAAACGCGGCGCGGCGATCTGCAGCGGAAACTGCGCCAGCGCGAGGACAAAGAACGTTGCCGCAAGCGGCGCGCGAATGGCACGTCCCACCGTCTGCTCGGCGGTACGCGCCGCGGCGTTGCCGTCGCGCCGCCGTGAGGGAATGGCAAGCAATGCGATCGCGGCAATGAAGAGCACGTAGCCCGGCAGTCCCGTCTCCGCCGCGATCTGCAGGTGATCGTTGTGCGTCTCGCCGAAATTCATCGGCCAGCCGCGTGTCCACGCCGGCGGATAACGCGTTTCCAGCGCCAGCCGCGTCAGCATGAAATGGAATTTGAAACAGCCCGGGCCGACGCCGGTGATCGGATCCGCCCGGATCATCTCGATCGCGCTGAGGAACGGCACGACCCGCTCGGAGAAGAGAAGGGGGTAGTCGCGCTGCCGCGCCGCGGCGGCGAGCCGGCTGAAATTACCCCCGATTCCTGTCGATGGCCGCAGCGCCACCGCGGCGAAGACGAGCAGCAGCACCGCCACGGCGATGGCTTGCCTCCACGGCCGCAGCAGCATCGCCACGACCGTCCCGGCCACGAAGGCGATCATCGCCGTGCGCGTCTGGCTCATGGCGATGCCTGTGACGAGGATCGCGGCCGCCGCCCCGAACAGCACCCGCCACCAGCTTTTCACCGTCACCGCGGCGATGAGCGCGACGATGGCCGGACCGGCCAGCAGCGTGCCCACATCATTCGGGTTTCCGAGCAGCCCTACGCTCCGCACGTGGCCCACCACGTCCGGCGGGAAGACGAAGGGATTCCAGATGCGTAGCTCCTGAAGCGTTACGACGACTGCATTCGCGAAGGCTCCGGCAAAGACGACGACAAGCACCGCCAGTTGCAGCCTCGGTGCGACGAGACGCGTGGCGATGTAGATCACCAGCGCGCAGGCGCCGGTCACCAGGCTGGCCTCGCTCAGAGGACGATTCGTCGACGTCAGCGTCGTCACGACGCTCCAGATGGCGACCGCGGCGAGGAGGATCCACTCCCGCCGCGGCAGCGCTGCCAGCGCTTCGCGCCACGGCGCGCGCGGCGCGGTGGCGGCGAACACCCCGGTCAAGGCCAGCGCAATCGCCTCGGCCCGGAATGCCATTTCCTTCGGCAGGCGAAAGGCGTCCAGGGCGCCGCCGGAATAGAGGATCGGGATCAGAACGATGCCGGCGCCGAGCAGCATCACCGCGCTGAGCCAGTACCGCAGGCGATCGGTTCTCTCGCGCGCCGCGGAACGTCGTTCCCGCATCGGGCGAAGAGTAGCATGGGCGTCGCGCACCTCCCGGCAGAGGATTCGCGAACGACCGAATCTATGGTTCCCCCTCACGCCATCGAAGCGATCCGCCGCTTCTCATCGACTGAGATCTCCGGTTTTGTGGCATCCAACGGCGCGTCGCTGCTCGAGGCCGAGGCGCTGGCGTTGCTCGACAACCCACACTGTCCGGCCTCGGTCTGCGAGACGCTGGCGCAGAATCTCCGGTTGACGGCCTTCTACTCCGTCCGTCTGCGGCTGGTGCGGAACCGCGCCACTCCTCTGGCCCAATCCGTCAAACTGGTTCACTACCTGCACTGGCCCGATCTTCTGTGGCTTTCCGTCGACGTCAAGGTTCCCGCGCAGGTGCGGCGGGCCGTCGAGTCGCAGCTTCTTCTCCGGGTCGACAAACTCTCGCCTGGGGAGAAAATCGCGGCTGCGAAACGCTGCAGCGCGGCGCTGATCCGGGTGTTTCTCTTCGATCCCGATGAAAAGGTCTTCGCCGCGCTGCTCGTCAACCAGCGTCTGCGCGAGGAGGACCTGCTGCTCCTTGCCGGTTCCGACAGTGCTTCCGCGGAGAAGCTGCTGATCCTCTCCTCGGATCCGAAATGGTCGTACCGTTACGCCATCCGCAGGGCCCTGGCGCGCAATCCTTCCACCCCGCGAGCCGCCGCCGCGTCGCAGTTGCGGTACCTCTCGCGTCGCGACCTCTCCATCATTCACGGCGATCCTGCAACGTCGACATACCTCCGCCGCTGCATCGAGCGGCTGGCTCCGGCCGTTTTCACGCGCGAGACGGAACGAATTGACTAGAATGCACGGAGTTATCGGCCACTGACCCCATGCCTGATCAGGAACCCCAGCCACAAGTGTCGGAGCTCGCCTCGTTCGGCGAGGAGCTTCGGCGTGAGCGCGAGATCAGGGGCATCTCGCTGAAGGAGATCGCCGACGCCACGAAGATCAGCAAGCGCTTTCTGGAGGCGATCGAGCGCAACGACCACAAGACGCTGCCGGCCCCTGTTTTCACACGCGGATTCGTTCGCGAGTATGCCCGGTACCTCGGACTGAACGCCGAGGAGATGGTCAATCGATACAACTTCGCCGCCGTCGGCGATGACCGCATCGAGCAGTCGTCCCATCTCGAGCGCCTGACCACGCCGCAAGCTCCGCCGCTGCCTGGCAAGAAGCAGTCGCCGAAAGGCATTCCCCCGCCGTACGCGCGCGTCGATCGCAACGTCTACATTCTCATCCTCGTCGTCGTCGCGCTGGCCGGCGTCAGTTACTGGGCGCTGAAGCACCGGCGCGAGAGCCGGGCCGCCGGCGAAGAGCATCTCGCCGTCGAGACGAAAGCCGCCCCCGCGCCTCCGCCGCTTGTTGCGCCGCAGACAGCCAGCATGTCGACGCAGCCCGAGACGAGCACGCCGGCCAAGCTGGTTCTGAATATTGAGGTGACCGCGCGTTCCTGGGTGAAGCTGGAGGCGGACGGGGAGACGGTCGTCAACGATGATCTCAGCCGCGGGTATCACCGCAGCGTCGAAGCAAAGGATGGGTTTACCTTCCGTACCATCGGAAACGCCGCCGGCATTACACTGACCCTCAACGACGTGCCCGTGCCCGCCCTCGGCCGCAACGGGCAGGTATTGCACGACGTCGTTCTCGATCGTGCGTTTCTTCAGAAGATGCAATCTCCCCCGCAAAACCCACAATGAGCACAGCATCCGCCGAGCTTTCCGGCGATCTCGTCATCGACCGGATCGATGCGGGCCAGTTTCCCCGCGAAGTGGTGGAGACGATCGCGCGCGGATTCCTGCCGTTGCCGCAGGATGACCTGATTGCCGTGCTCGCCTATCTGACGCGGTCGGTGGACAGCGAGATTGCCGCCGCCGCCAGGCGGTCGCTTGCCGACGTTCCGTCGCGCAGCATTCACGCCTTCGCCTCGAACGAAAGCGCGCCGCCGGCGCATCTTGTGCTGTTGATGCGCGCCAGCGACGATCCATTCATTCTCGAGGCGCTGATCCGCAACCGCGCCGTCCCCGACGCGCTCGTCACCGAGCTGGCATCGGTGGCTGACGCGGCCGTGCAGGAAGTCATCGTCATCAATCATTCGCGCATCCTTCGAGCGCCGGAGATCCTCGATGCTCTCCTCGCCAACCCGGCTCTCTCCGCGGACGTGCACCGTCGCGCGCTGGAGGCGCGGGAGGAGTTCTTCGAGAAGAAGGCCCGCATCGCCGCCCAGCAGCCGGCCGAGGGCGAGGTCGACGAAGACGAGCCGATGCTCGGCCTTTCCGAGGAACCGATCGCCGATCTGCTGGAAAAAGCGGTTGAAGAGCAGCAGAGCGACGCCCCGCCGCCGGAGCTCAACGAGACCGAGAAGCAAGATGAGAAGAAACTGTCGATCTTTTCCCAGATCCTTCTCATGGGCGTCTCGGACAAGGTAAAGCTTGCCTTCAAGGGGGGCAAGACCGAGCGGGTGATTCTCGTCCGCGATCACAACAAGCTGGTCTGCAGCGCGGTGATGCGCAATCCCCGCATGAGCGTGCTCGAAGCGGAATCGATCGCCGGAATGCGAAACGTCGAGGAGGAGGTGCTCCGTCTCATCACGTTGAGGCGCGAATGGGTCTCGAAGTACAACATCGTCATCGCGCTCGCGCGCAATCCGAAGTGCCCCGTGGGGGTTGTCGTGCCGTTGATCAATCGATTAACCTTGCGTGATTTGAAGGGCTTGAAGGACGATAAGGGTGTGAGCGAGACGGTCCGCGCCCTGGCCCGGAAGCTTTTCGCGCAGCGAAGCATCAAATCCTGAATGAAGGTCAACTACTACGAAGTGCTCGGAGTCGATCGCTCCGCCTCCGAGCCGGAGATCCGCGAACGCTTTCGCAAGCTCGCGCGGGAGCAGCATCCCGACCGCTACAAGGGCCCGGACAAAGCCGCGGCCGAGGGGAAGTTCCAGACACTCACCGAGGCGGTCAACGTCCTGACGAACCCGGCCCGAAGAAAGCAGCACGACGCCGAGATCGCCTCCCCCTCCGGCCGCTCCGCGAGCGGTACCGCCGATCTCGCGCAAGTGGGGAAAGTTTATCTGGCGAAGGGCATCAAGGCGTACCGTGAGGGGGATTTCCGCACCGCGTACGACAACTTCGACATGGCCGCCAAGCACAATCCGGCCGATGCGAAGGCCTTTCAACATCTGGCACTGGCGGCAACGCGTATCCCGGGACATGCCCGCCAGGCGGTGCAGGCAATCGAGACAGCCGTTCAGCGGGAGCCGATGAACGCCGCGTATCTGAAAGATGCCGGCATGATCTGCAAACGCGCCGGACTGTCCGCGAAAGCCGAGAGATATCTGGATGAAGCGTTAAAGTGGGATGCCGACAATATTGAAATCCGTGCGGCACTGGCTGAATTGCGGCAACGAGGCGAGTCCAAGGAAAGCGGAAAGGGGTTTACCCTTTTCAAAAAGGGCTGAGTGGGAATGGACGTGAAGGCATACGGCCTCACAGACGTCGGACGGCAGCGCCAGCACAACGAGGACTCGTTCCTCGTCGCTGACGAGGCGAAGCTCTTTCTCGTCGCCGATGGGATGGGCGGGCACGCCGCCGGCGAGATCGCCTCCCGCATCGCCGTCGATTCGATCTCCGAGTTCATCGTTCATACGAAGGAAGACGACGGCACCTGGCCGCACGCCTACGACGAGCAATACACCCGCACCACCAATCGCCTGATGGCCGCCCTGCGCATGGCCAACACGCGCGTTCTCGAGGCCATGCGCAAGGATGCCAAGCTTCGCGGGATGGGCACGACCGTCGTCGCCTGCATGGCCGACGACAGCAAGATCTCCGTGGCCCATGTCGGCGACTCCCGCGCGTACATGATCCGCAACGGCAGGATCTTGCGCATCACCAACGACCACTCCTGGGTCTTCGAGCAGGTGCAGGCCGGGATGCTCACCGAGGCCGAGGCGGAGAAGCATCCTCTCCGCAACGTGATCACCCGCGCCCTCGGCGGCGCTCTTTCCGTCACTCCCGATGCCTCGGAGATCGACTGGCGGCCGGGCGACCTCTACCTGCTCTGCTCCGATGGCCTTACTGGCATGGTTCCCGAAGATCAGATCCTCGAGCTCGTCACCGCCAACGCCGACGACCTCGAGAAAGCATGTCGCCAGTTGATCGACGTGGCCAACGAACACGGCGGGCTGGACAACGTGACGGCAATCCTGGTGAAGACGACATGACTATGAATATTCGAATCGACTACTGCGGCGTTTGAAACTATCTTCCGAGAGCCTCCAGTCTGGCGGCTGCGATCAAACGCGAATTCGGCATCGACAGCCAGATCGTCCGCGGCAGCGGCGGGATCTTCGTCGTCAGCATCGACGGAAAGAGCGTCTTTTCCAAGAAGGATGAAGGACGATTTCCGGCCGAGCGCGAGATCCTCGATAAGGTGAGAGCGCTGGCGTAAGTCTGCGCTCCGCGCGTTGTCTGCGCTATCGCGCGTTGTCTGCCCGCGGCGTTGTCTGCGCTGGCGCGCGTTAGCTTCGCCACTGTCCACGCGCGCCGCAGCGCGCAGACAACGCCGAAGGCAGACAACGCCGAAGGCAGACAACGCCGAGGGCAGACAACGCGCGCCAGCGCAGACACCGGTTAAACTCCGCGCGTGCATCCCGAAGTCCAGGAGATCCAGACAAAGCTGAAGGAAATCCTTTACGACTGCGCGGTGGAGATCCGCGCCACCAAAGCGGCGCTCTATCTCCTCACCACGGAAGGGCAATTCGAGCTGGTTACCGAATATGGCTTCCGCGGCGCGGTCCGCGCGACGGCCGACCGCAAGGACCCGGTCATCGACCGCTGCGGCCGCGGGCGCACGCCCTTCTTCGTCAACGGTCTCAACGCCGAGCCGAGGTTTTCGCATGTGATGTTCGAGTCGGCCAGCGACCGTCTGCTTGCCGCACCGATCTACTTCCGCGGCAAACTCGTCGGCGTCGTCGATATGCGTGACAAGGCCGGCAAAGCGTTGTTTGACACCACCGATCTTCCGAAGGCGCAGAAGATCGCCGATCGGATCGGAGAGCAGTTCGTCAACAAGAACGTCTTCGGCCAGCAATTCATCACGCTCTCCGAAGCGCCGGAACGGCCTCTGGTCATCGGCACGAACGTTCCCGTGGCCGAGGCAAGGGTCGCCGGCCCGGAGCCGGCGGCGCAGACCCCGTCAAAGCCGAAGGCATCGCTCTGGCCGGCCGAGCGTCCGCCGGCCACGAACGTGCCGCGGCTGGCCACGCTCATCATCGAAGCGCGCGGCAATGCCGAGCGCATCGCCGTCCCCGAGTCTCCGGAATCGATCGGCGAGGCTGAGCTGACCGCGATTCGCGACATGCTGCGGACCATGCTCCTGATCCCCGGTGCCGCGGTGGCCTCGGTTTCGGCATACGGACACATGGGCGGTGTGCAGGAAGTGGCCGCGCGCTCGACGCTGACCGAGGAGGCGATGAACGTCCTCCAGTCGAAGTTGAACCTCTGGCTGACCAAGCGCGGCGAAGCCGGCGGCTTCGTCAGAACGAACATCACCCTTCCGTTCGGGAACCAGGATCCGCCGATCGCGGCCACGCAGGTCCAGAAAGTCTTTACGGCGCCGGTGGCGGCGGGGTCGCTCAAAGGGATCTATCTGACCGTGGTTTTCCCCGCCGCGCCGGACCGTCCCGCGCACGAGTTGCTGACCGCGTTTCATGGCCAGCTCCAGATTGCCATCGAGCACTCGATGTCGCGCGGCGCCATGCAGGCCATCCGGGCGCGGGTCGCCGAGGCTCTGATCGAGCCCGACTTCACGACCTACCCTGAGCTGAAGCGCCATTCGGAGGCGGTTGCCGGCCGCGCGGAGGCCTTCGCCAGATTTCTCTCGATGACGCCGGCCGAGACCGAGAACGCGCGCATCGTCGCGCTGGTCCATGACGTCGGGATGCGCCTGCTCGACTACGAGCGCCTCTACCGCAAGCGCGATATCTCCCCCGAGGAGCTGTCGATTCTCAAAGAGCACGCCTCCGTCGGCGCCGCCATGGTCGAGCCGCTGCTCGGCAACGAGATCGCCCGGGCCGTTCTCTGCCATCACGAGCGCTGGGACGGTGCCGGTTATCCGAGCGAGATGCGCGGCTCGGACATCCCGCTTGCCTCGCGCATCGTGCAGCTCTGTGACGTCTTCGAGACGATCATCGCCGTGGAAAGCTATGCCGCGGCCGAATCGATGGACCAGGCCGCGGCGAAGATCGCGCGCGGTGCGGGTACGCAATTCGATCCCGATCTGGCCAAACGCTTCATCGACATGTTGCGCGCGCGTGTGGCGTAACGCCGCCCCCGCTGGGACCGCGGGCGTCTCGCCCGCGCGTGCAAGCAACAGGATGCCGAGCATCAAGCGCGGTCGAGACGCCCGCGGTCCCAGGGAGGGCCGCGATAGACTTCACGAATGAAAATCGACCGCAACGAAGCGAAACGGATCGCCGATCTGGCGCATCTCGAGTTCGATGAGGCGGGGCTGGAGCGGATGGCGAATGAGATGACCACCATCCTCTCGTACATCGACCAGCTCCGCGAAGTCGACGTGACCGGATTCGAGGCCGTGTCGGCAGACGAAGCGACGCCGATGCGCGACGATGTGCCGCGCCCGCCGGTCGAACGCTCCGCCGTCGCCGCCAACGCGCCGGCATTCAGCGGCGACGGTCACTTCATCGTGCCGAAGGTGATCGGTGACTGAGCTTCTCCATCTGCCGTGGCACGAGGCGCGTGAGCAGGCGAGCAGCCGGGAGCTGGTCGACGCGTCGATCGCAACGATCGAAGCGCTCAATCCGAAGTTGAATGCATTTCTCCATATCGCGCGCGACGCCGGCGAAGGGATGCCGGTGGCGGTGAAGGACAACATCGTCACCACCGGGATGCCGACCACCTGCGCCTCGCGCATCCTCGGCAGGTTTCTCTCCCCGTTCGACGCCACCGCCGTGGCCCGCCTGCGCGCGGGGTCGTGCAGCATCGTCGGCAAGACAAACCTCGACGAATTCGCCATGGGCTCCTCGACCGAGTACTCGGCGTTCGGACCGGCGCGGAATCCATGGGATACGACGCGCGTGCCCGGCGGCTCCTCGGGAGGCTCGGCCGTTGCGGTGGCGGCGCGCATGGTTCCGGCGGCGCTCGGCTCGGAGACGGGCGGCTCGGTACGGCAGCCGGCGGCGCTTTGCGGCGTGGTCGGACTCAAGCCGACCTACGGTCGGGTCAGCCGCAACGGCCTGGTGGCGTTCGGCTCGAGCGTCGACCAGATCGGCATCGTCACGAAGACCGTTCGCGAATGCGCGGAGATGCTCGGCATGATCGCCGGCCACGACCCGCTCGATTCGACGTCGTCGATGAATCCGGTGGACGACTACGCCGCCGATCTCGATGCCGGCGTCCGCGGACTTCGTTTCGGTGTCGTGCGCGAAGCGGTGGCCAGGCTGGAAGGGGAGGTTCGCGCGAACTTCGACGATGCGATCCGCGTTCTGCGCGCCGGCGGCGCCGTGATCGACGAGGTCAGCGTCCCGTCGATCGGCTACGCCATCGCCATCTACTACATCGTGGCCAACGCGGAGGCGAGCGCGAACCTGTCGCGCTTCGACGGCATCCGCTACGGCCGGCGCAGTGAACGTGCGAAGACGCTGCGCGAGGTCTATTTCGAGTCGCGCGGCGAAGGATTCGGTGATGAGGTGAAGCGCCGCATCATGCTCGGAACCTTCGCGCTGTCATCCGGCTACTACGACGCGTATTACGGCCGCGCGCAGGCCGTCCGCGCGAAACTGCGCGCCGATTTCGACGCCGCCTTCGAACGGTTCGACTATCTCCTGACGCCGACCACCCCGGAGCCTGCCTTTCCAATCGGCGCGAAGACGGATGACCCGCTGTCGATGTACCTCAGCGACATCTTCACCGCTCCGGCGAACCTCGTGGGCATCCCGGCCATCGCCGTGCCGTCCGGTTTCTCGCGCGAGCGCCTGCCGTTGTCACTGCAGATCATGGCGCCGCGGTTTGCCGAGCGCGCCCTCTTCCGTGCAGTCGGCTTCTTCGAGCACGAGACGGGATACTGGCGTGAACGGCCGCCGGTCTGCGCCTGATGAACGAACGACATGAGCTCACGCGGAGACGCGGAGACGCGGAGGAGATGAAGAGGAACTTCTTTCTCCGCGTACTCCGCGCCTCCGCGTGAGTCCGTATGCTCACTTGAATTGTTCCCTCGAGGGTATTGCAATTCCCTTCGTCGAGAGCCCTTCTCCCCCCGCAAGAAACCGCGGGGGGAGAAGGACTCTCGACGAAGGGAGTCGCAAGTGCGGTTCAAGCAGACTGTGAGAAATGCGGCTAACGCTGCGGGGCGCTGATGTCGTGAACGGTGAAGGTCACGCGATAGTCGGCGCGTAGCCAGCGCACCACGAATGGCAGTTTCGTTCCGCCACTCTCGCGCCAGTCGTCGTATTCGATCTCCTCGGGGAGGAAGCCGAGCGGTGTGACCAGCTCACGATGGCGTCTGGTGACGACGCCGTGCGCTTCGTCGATCGTCCAGACCTCGCCATTTGTCATCTCGACCCTGTCGCCGCCGACGGTGCGCGATGCTTTCGGCGTCGGGACGTTTACGAACGCGGCCAACGCGCGATTCGCGTCCGGCGGGTGAGGGAGGTCGGTCTTGTAGTCGATCTTGTCCGCCGTGATCGTCAGCGTGAACGGTCCGCTCTTCGGATCGTCGCGCCCGTTGTAGCGCTCGACGGTCCCGGTCACCACGCGCGTCACCCCGCCGGCCGGTGGGGCCGGCAGCCGGGCCAGGAGTGAATCGGCAGCGGGGAGTGCGGCGGCCGGCTGCATCGCGGCGGCGTGGTTCCAGCCGGCGTTTGCGACGCTCGGAACGCCGTTCGGACGGATGTGGCCCTGGTGGCAACTGTTGCACGTCACCACGGTCTTGCCGTCGAAATTCCGGGCGTTGATGTCGCGCTCCATGGCCATCATCTTCCGGGCGGTTTCCTTGGCCGGTTTCTCGTCTGACTCCCACTCCTTCGCGTGGCAATGGCCGCAGGTGACGCCGAGTGAGTTGGACATGAAGGCCATGACCGGGATGAGCTGCGACGTGGGGAGGCCTTGCAGGCTCTTGATGTTTTTCTTGGTCTGCTCCACGGGCAGATCGTTTGACTGCGCCGAAGCGAAGAGAAGCAGCAGCGCGGCGATGATGATGCGCATCAGTCCTCCCGTTGAAACACGGCGTGAAAGTGTCCGCGCTCTGTGTTGCCGTCGCAGATGAGCCGTCCGCCGCTGATCCACGCCGCCGCGGTCTCGGTGTGCGCTCCCGGTCCTTTCAAGGTGAGGTCGAGCCGCCCCTCGCGCCATGTGGCCCGCCCCTGCGCGGCCGGGATGCCGTCGACGGCGCGCCACCGTCCGTCGGTGACGACGTGCCAGGCCTGCTCTTCCGATCGTCCGCCGGAGAGGCGATGCTGCCGTACCGAAATACCTCGGGCATCCTGTGCGATCGACTGCGTGTAGGCGTCATACGCGTGCGGAACCATCATGCGGAAGTCGCTCTGCGACGGCACCAGCGACCACCGGCCGTTGAGAGTCGGCCGGGCGATGGCTGGCGTGATCGATGCGCGCGTGCACGCGGCGAAGAGGGCCAGGGGAACGGTGGCGATGGCGATGATGGCCAGGATGGCTGCGGCCCGGCTGCGCGCGGGCGGCCGGCGGAGCGTCGCCACGCGTCGTTCGATCGAGCTCGAAGCCATGCCCAGTGCCAGGCCGCCGCGCACGCTCATCGATGCGATGCGGACGAGCGCTGCCGCGTACGCGCGCGGCGATGATTGCCGTGCCGCTTCCTCGTCGCAGGCCAGTTCGCGCAACTCGGCGATCTCGCGCCGGAGCAGCGCGGCCATCGGATGAAACCAGAGCGGAAGCGCGATGACCTGGAGCAGCGCGTTTACGGCGAAATCGCCTCGGCGGACGTGCGCGCGCTCATGAGCGAGTGCCGCCGGCAGCAACTCGCTGCCCGCCAGCGCGCGCGGAAGAAGGATGGTCTTTCCAATGGTCACCGGCGAGGCCACATCGTCGGAGAGACGTACCCCCTCGGTGAAGGCGTAGGAGCGGGCCAGGAGCCGTCGCGTGCGCCCTCCGGCGGCGAGGAGTCTCATGGCCGCGAACAGCGCCCCGGCCAGATAGATGAGGGCGATGACTTCGACCGCACCGCGATTCAGCGCCGGTTGCACCGTGGCCACGGCTGCACGTTGAATCAGCACCGTTGCGGATGACAGGGCAGCCGATTGTGCCAGCCGCGGGATGCCCGGCTCGACGCGAGGCACCATCGTCGTCATCGGCGACGCCACGGCAACGACGAGCGTCAGCGCGACAAGCCAGAAGCGAAGATGAGCCGGAGCGCGGCGAAGGGTGCGCGCGGTTCCGATTCCGATCAGTGCAATCGCGACCGTCTGCCACGCCGCGTTGACCACAAACGTCACGATGACTTCAGCGATCCGATCCACGGCGCTCCTCCTCTTCCAGCATTCCGTTCAGCCGGCGCAGGGTCTCCGGCGTCAACTGCTTCGTCTCCACGAGGCTCATGACCAGCGCTTCCGCGGAGCCTCCGAAGATTCGCTGCACGACGTCGTGGAGAGTCGCGCCGAGCGCGCTCTCCCGCGAGATCGCCGCGCTGTAGTGATAGGCGCGGTCGACGAGCGTGCGGCTCGCTTTTCCTTTGCGGACGAGCACGTTCAGCATCGTCTGGACGGTGGTGTAGGCCAGCCGGCCGCCGCCAAGCCGCTCCTGCGCCGAGGCCACCGAGGCCGGTCCGCCGTTCCAGAGCACCTGCATGATCTCGAGCTCGAGAGGGGTCAGTTGGTCGTTTTGTTTGCGTCGAGGCATCTCATCTCCTAAAGCGTTAGGACAAGATTGGTCCGTGCGGCCGCTTTGTCAACTAAAACTTTAGGAGATCGTGAACTTCATGCCATCCGGCTTCTCGTGCAAGCGCCTGCCGTTGTCACCGCGGATCATGGCGCCGCACTGCGCGGAACGCTCCCTCTTCCGCGCGAGCAGCTATTTCGAGCGCGAGACCGGCTACTGGCGGGAGCTCCCTCCGGTTTGCGTCTGAATCGCTGCTCGTTTGACGTTGCCGTGTTCGAATCGATCGTCGACGCGGGCAAGTTTGACATCGATCTCAACCAGGTTGACATAAATACCAACCAGTTTGTCGTGAATATCGACAAGTTTGTCGTGAATATCAACCAGTTTGTCGTGATTACCGACCAGTTTGTCAAGAATACCGACTAGTTTGTCATAAACGCTGACAAGTTTGTCATGAACGCCGACTATTTTGTCGTGAACGCCAATTAGTTTGTCGTAAGCGCCGATAAATTTGTCATGAAGACCAAAAAGTTTGTCAAAAATATCGACTAGTTTGTTAAAAATACCAACAAGTTGGTCATGAACGTCGACCAGTTTGTCGTAAACGACTACCAGTGCGTCAAAAACACCAACTGGTGTGTCACCAACCCTGACGAGTTTGATATAGATCTGGGCGGGCTTGACGCTACTCCTTGCAAACCAGTTATCGGTCCGGACAAGTTTGACGTCGATCCGACGAGCTCGATGGCGGTCGTGGCGAATGTGATCAGTTCCGACAGGTTTGACATCGATCCGGACGGCGACACGCTGGATTCCGATGGGTCAGGCACCGCGAGTGAGCGCGAACCTGCGCTGAACGAGCCCGGAGAGTGGCGCCAGCCAGATTCTTCGGTAGAACGTCATCCGGTGCTACACTTTCGCTCGTGCGTAAGTGGTGGGTGGGCCTCCTCGGGTCACTTCTTCCGGCGGTACTCGTCGCCGCGACTTCTTTCAAAGTAATCACGCCCGAACTGCGTGCAGCGCTCACGGCGGATTACACGATCGAGGTCGTGGTCACGCCGCATGACGGCGATGCATGGAGCCGCCTTGCGAAGCGCGTGACCGGCGACGGCGACCGATGGAGCGAGATCGCCGCGTTCAATCATGCCGGCGGCAACCTCACCACCGAACAGCACGTCCGCATTCCGTTCAGCATCCTCCGCCCGAATCTGCAGCGCGATGTTGCAGCGGCGATCTTCCCCTCCGACAGTTCCGCGGCCGACGGATGGCGTCACGTCGTCATCGGCAGCAGCGGCATCGAAGGGGAGTCGCTCTGGAACATCGCCGAGTGGTTCACCGGCCGCGGCGAGAACTACGCCGCCATCCGTGCCGCGAACCCGTCGCAGGGACTCTCGACCCGCAAAGGTGACGTGATCCTCATCCCGAAGGAGCTTCTCGCTTCGGCATTCCGCCGCGGCGAAATGGAGGAACGTAATGCACCGAAGACAGCCGAGGTTCGGAAATCGGAGGACGATCCGGAAGAGCGTACGAGCGCGGATGCTCATGCTGCGGCAGCTTCGCTACCTGAGGCAGTGGCCGTCAGCGGTCAGCCGTCGCTGACGTACGACCGGACCTCCGCCGAGCCGTTCGCGGTCTATCGGCTGCAAAAGGGCGAGGCGCTCTATTCATCGGTGGCCATCCGCTTCACAGGCCGCGTATACGCGAAAGACGTCGGCGATGTGCTCGAGCGCATCGTGACGTTCAACGGCATCGACGACGTGGCCAGGATCCCCATCGGTTACCGGGTGAAGATCCCGATGTCGCTGCTGCTGCCGGAGTATCTGCCGGCCGATGATCCGACGCGCGTGGCCAGCGAACAGGTGAAGCGCGAGAGCGCGAAGCTTGCCGTCCGCCCGCGCGCGAAGGGCCTGGCCGGCGTGCGCGTCATTCTCGATGCCGGCCACGGCGGGCGCGACGTCGGCGCCACGTACGACGACGTCTGGGAGTCGAACTACGTGTACGACGTCATGTGCCGGCTCAAGCATCTCCTCGAGAAGAAATCGGGAGCGGCTGTTTCGGCGACGACGAAATCGGCGCAGGCCGGCTACGCCATCCCGGATGACGACGAGCTGGAGGAGTCGACGGACCACATCGTCCTCACCTCGCCGAAGTACGTCATCGGCGATCCGGCGGTCGGCGTGCATCTTCGGTGGTATCTCGCCAACTCGATCTTCCGGCGGGCCATGAAGCAGAGCGTGCCGCGCGAGAAGGTCGTCTTTCTCTCCATTCACGCTGACTCGCTCCATCCGGCGCTGCGCGGTGCCATGGCGTACATCCCCGGTCAGCGCTACGTGACGGGGTCGTATGAGAAGAGCGATCAGGTGTATCTGGCGCGTGCCGAGGTGCGCGAGAGCCCGGTGGTGCGGCATTCGGAAAAGGAGTCGCTGGCCGCCGAAGGGCTGTCGCGCGATCTGGCGGATTCGATCATCGATGCCTTCCAGTCGGATGGCCTGAAGGTCCATCCCTTCAACCCCGTGCGCGACAACGTCGTCCGCGGCGGCCGCGAGTGGGTTCCGGCCGTGATCCGCTACAACCTGATCCCCACCCGCGTTCTCCTCGAGATCTGCAACCTCGGCAACGAGAAGGACCGCACGCTGATGAAGACGAAGTCGTACCGCCAGAAGGTTGCCGAGGCGATCTACGAGGGGCTGGTGAATTACTACAACGACCGCGACGACGAGCAACGGGCCGTGCCGTCGATCGCGAGTGGACGGTAGCTGCGCTTCGCGCGTTGTCTGCGCCTGCGGCGCGTTGTCGGTTGTCTGCGCGCTGCGGCGCGCGTGGACGATATTGAAAGACTTGGGAAGCCCTCGATGAGTCGACCACGCGCCGCAGCGCAGACAACCGACAACGCGGCGAAGCCGCAGACAACGCGCGCCGCAGGACGCGCCGTAAACCGCGCATATAATGCCCCGCCGCGATGCCCCGCTCTTTTGAAGGCGATCAGAACGCCGAAGGTTTGCGCTTTGCGCTGATCGCCAGCCGGTTCAACGACGAGATCGTCGAGGGGCTGTTGCGGGGCGCGCTCGATTGTCTTTCGCGGCACGGCGCCGCGGACGACGCCATCCGCGTCTATCGCGTCCCGGGGGCGTTCGAGATTCCGACGCTGGCGGCGACGCTCATCGCGGCCGGCGGGAATGACGCCATCGTCACTCTCGGCTGTCTCCTGCGCGGCGACACGCCGCACTTCGATTTCATCTCCGCGCAAGTGACGAACGATCTCTCGCGGGTGGCGATCGACGCCCGTTTCCCGGTCGCTTTCGGCGTCATCACCTGCAACACGCTCGAGCAGGCCGTCGAGCGCTCCTCGCCCGGTAGCGGCAACAAAGGGTGGGAGGCGGCGCTGGCGGCCATCGAGATGGCCAACCTGTGGCGCATGCTTCGCGGCGGGGAACACTGATGGGAGCGCGTCGCAAGGCACGGGAGCTGGCGCTGCAGATGCTCTATCAGTTCGACCTCTCCGGCAACGGGCCGGACACGATCATCGAGACGTTCGAGGATCTGCAGAAGTCGAAGCCGAATACGCGCGAATTCGCCACGAAGATCTTTCGCGGGACCGTCAGCTACATGGCCGACATCGACGGCATGATCCAGGCGCAGGCCGACAACTGGCGCCTCGCGCGCATGGCCGTGGTCGACCGCAACATCATCCGGATGTCGGTGTACGAGTTCCTGCACGAGAGCGGCACGCCGAAGCTCGTGGTCATCGACGAAGCGATCGAGATCGCCAAGAAGTTCGGCAACGACAAATCGTCGCAGTTCATCAACGGAATCCTCGACGGGATACTGAAACGATACAATCTGGGATCGTGAGCGAAAGGCAGAAGGCAGAGGGCAGAAGGCAGAAGTGGCCGCCCGCCTACTTCCACTTCTGCCTTCTGCCCTCTGCCCTCTGCCTTTCGGGGGGTCCCTCGTGAGCCTTCTCGGCCGCCTCGAGGACCTCTCTCTCACCGACATCGTTCAGATCGTCTATCTGAGCCGGCGCACGGGCGTGCTGGAGATCGTGGATGACCGCGGACGGCATACGGTGCTGTTCCGGCAGGGACTGGTCGTCAACGCCTCGTCGCCGGAACATCCCGACCTGCTGGCCTACCTGGTGGCGCGCGGGCTGATCCCCGAGGCCGCGGTGCCGGGGCTGCGGCAGATGGAGGAGAACGGGATCCCGTACGGAACGGCCGCCGTGGAAATGAATGTGATCAAGGCGTCGGATCTTGGGAACGCCATCCACGAGCGGATCGTCAGCGTCGTCGCGCCGCTGCTGCAAAGCCGCGAAGGGGAGTTCAATTTCATCCTCAGCGATCACATCGGTCCGCTCGACGTGGAGTACGACCCCGACACGATTTTCAAGGACGGCGGATTCCCGCCCCAGAAGATCGTCGGTACGGCCGACGGCGAGAAGCTCAAGCCGCTGCGCGGCCTCGAGGAGTCGTTGAAGGTCGGCAAGGCTCTGCTCCGCTCCGCCTCAGCCCCCGAGGCTCCGTCGCCGACACTCGACCTCGGGCTCGGGCAGGCCAGGCCGCCCGCGCTGGTGGCTGTGCCCGACGACAACGTTCTCCCGTTTCCCTCGCTCGAGGAGCGTGACGAGCAGGCGTTCGCTCCGGTGCCGCTTGATGTGTCGGACGATGAGCCGTTCCCTGACGAGCCGAAGGCGGAAGAGGAAGGACGGACTGCCGAGCCGGCCCTGAGTGAGTCAGCCCTGAATGAGTCCGTCTCGCGGGCGTCCGGTCTGCGTGAGCCTGTTACCCGTGAGCCGGTTTCCCGTAAGTCCGGCCAGTTCAAAGTCTCCGGCGGTCTGATCGAGATCGAATCGCCCGATGCCACGTATCGCAATGTGGTGTTGTTCGAGCGCAACCCGCTGATCCGGGTGGCGGCGCGGCGCGCGTTCGGAAAGAACGGCGTGAAGATCGCCCAGTTCGGCACGATCGAAGACGCCCGCGCCGCGATCGGCGACTTCATCCGCGCCAATACGTTTTTCGTCACCTTCCTGGAGCTGACCGGCAATGCCGATGTTCTGATGCAGCAGCTCAAACGGAAGAATCCGAAGCTGCCGGTGGTCGTCATCGACTCGGAGGCAGACATGCGGCGCCGTCACGATCTGCTGCGCCGTGGTGCCGACCTGTACCTGACCAAGCCGTCGCCCGCGCGCCTGCAGCCCGGGCTGGCCGAGGAGGAGCTGAACCTCTTTGCGGACGAGCTGGTCCTCTTCGCGGAGCGCGCATTCCAGCAGTGGGAGCAATACACCGGAGGCTTTGGCCCGGACGCCGGCAAACGCTTTTACGAGGCGGCGGAGAAAGAGAACATCGATCGCAGCTTCGGCCTGCTCAAACAGTTGATCAACGAGCTGTCCAATCCGAACGACATCGGCGAGGTGTCGGCGACGATCCTGCGGCTGTCGGCGGAGTATCTCGACCGAGGGGCGCTTTTCATCGCCGGCGATGATGAGTTCACCGGCGTGGCGGGATTCGGCGTGACCGGGGGCGGCCAGGAGATGCCGGCGCGTGTGAAGTCGATGCACATCCCCCGGGCCGCACCGTCGATTCTCGGCGATGTAGCGGCTTCGGGTGAGGCCCATCGGGGCAAGATGCGCCGGACCGCCGCGAATGAGGAGTTGATCGATGGCCTCGGCGGGATGCTGCCGACGGAGGTCGTGGCGCTGCCGATCATGCACGCAAGGCGAACGATTGGTATTCTGTACGGCGACAACGCCGCGAATCGCGCTCCGATCGACACCATGACAGGACTCGAGATCTTCCTTTCCCAGGCCGGCTATGCGTTCGGCAACGCTGTCTTCGCGGCGGAGAAGGCGCGACGTTGAAAGTCCTGGTCGTCGAAGATTCGAGCTCGATGCGCGCGTACCTCACCACGATCATCGAGGGGGGGACGGAGAGCTTCGATCTCGAGATCGTCGAAGCAGCCAGCGGTTTCGAAGCGCTGAAAACGCTCCCCCATCACAAGTTCGACGCCATCCTCACCGACATCAACATGCCGGACATCAACGGCCTGGAGCTGGTGTCGTTCCTGAAGAACCACCCCGTCCACCGCGCCATCCCGATCATGGTGATCTCCACCGAGTCGCGCGAGGAAGACCGCAAACGCGCCGCCGCCCTGGGCGCCGAGGAGTACCTGGTCAAGCCGTTCCAGGCCAAGGATCTGATCGAGAAGCTGCGGCGGCTGCTGAAGGTGGCGTAGGGGGGCGTCCTAGGAAATCTTGCGTGTCGTAGCGATGGGCCGCCTTGGCTCGCGGTTGACGACACGATCCTTCATCTGCTCCTGCATCTTCTGAAGATGGGCAACATATCCATCGAGGCCGCCGTGCTCTTCCAGAAGTTGTTCCCGAATCTTGTGGATTTCGTCGACGATGGGGTCGTCATGCATTTGGTAGCTCCTCGATCAGCTCCTGGGGTGTGCAGACCAGCGGCGCCTCGTACCCAGAAGCCCGGCAAACATTGTAAACACTGGGGAGTATGTTCGCGTTTGCGATGTGCCGGCAATTCCATGTCAACAGGTACTCCACGCCGTGAATTGCGGCTATCGCGATGTGTAACGCGTCGATGTCTGCCTTTTGAGGGAGGCGCGTCTCGCGAAGAAGCACCGCAGCCAGTTCGCGCGCGGCAGAGGTGACGTTTAGCATGGTCATGTGGCTAAGCAGTTCCAGACGCTCCGATGCGCGATCGGGATCTCCTTTCAGTGCCTCGTCGATGACTGCTCCCGATGAAAAGAGGTCAAAGTCCTGACGACGGTTTTTCCACCAGTCGCGAGTGAGCATCTGATTCCCTGCAACGATCGGGTTGCGCGGGTGCAGCCAGCCCACGAGGTAGCTGATAATCGATGTTTCGACGTAGACGGTCGCTCTCTCCACGGCGGAACTCTACCTCGGGACCTCCCACCGAGGTTACGCGAAGAAGACCGCAAGCGCGCCGCCGTGCTTGGTCCAGGCCAAGGATCTGATCGAAGAAGCTGCGGCGTCTGCTGAAGGCGGCGTAGGGAGCGGTACAATACCTGGATGCCCTCGAATCCCATCGATGACAGCGCGACCGATGGGGTTGCCGCTCCGCCACACCGCGAACGGGCAAAGAAGATTCTGGCTCTGCAGGGGCGGGGTCTTTGGCATGGTGATCTGGCGGAAATGAGGCGTGATAAACGCCGGGTTCCTGCGGCCGAGAAAAGCCCGGATACCGAGCGCCACAAGTAAGGCCCCCTCAGGCCAGTAGGACGTGACTGTTCGTTTCTTCGTCGACTGCAATGTTTTTGTGGACAAGGATGAATGGCGAACAATCAGGAGATAGGCCACCTCACGCAGCCGCGGAGCGGCGACATCTACGTAGCCCACCGCGTGAGCGGTGGGGTAAGGGTCAAACATATTGAGCCGCGGAGCGGCGACATAGTGCTTGCTCAACTCTATGTCGCCGCTCCGCGGCTGGAGAAAGGGCGCATTGCTACCCACCGCTCACGCGGTGGGCTACGTAGATGTCGCCGCTCCGCGGCTAGCACCGGAACCCGACACGCCGACACCTGAACCCGCCGCTCCTCTCCGCCGCTGACACCCGCCCCCGACGCCCGCCCCCTAACCAGTACAATGCCCCCCGAATGACCAAAGAAGACGATCGGGCCAAGGATGAGTTCACCAGCGAGGCGGAGGAGTTGCTCGACACGCTCTCGCGGGATCTCGTCGAATTCGAGTCGCAGGGGCGGGATGTGCGGCCCGAGGTCATCAACAAGATTTTCCGTGAAGTGCATTCGCTCAAAGGGCTGGCGGGGATGCTCGGCTTCGGGGAGATCTCCGAGCTGTCGCACAGCCTCGAGGACATGCTGGACCGGCTGCGGATGGGGAAGATCGAGATCACGAAGGAGTTGATCGATCTTCTCTACGACGCGGTCGATTCGCTCAACCGGCTGGTCATCGGCATCCACGATCCGACGATGGGGGGCCTGGTCGACATCACCGGGCTGACGCGGCGCATCCATCAACTGGCGACCAACCAGCCCCACAGGGCGAACGAAGATCCGTTTGCGGATCTGACGCTCGACGAGCAGACGAAGAAGTCGCTCACCGAGTACGAGGAGCATCGCCTTCTCGAGAACGTCAGGGCGCGGAACCACATCCTGGCGGTCGAAGTCCGCTTCGATTTCGCCGATTTCGACGAAAGGCTGCGCGCGCTGACGGAAACGTTGAGCAAGGCCGGCGAAGTCATCTCCACGCTGCCGGCCATCGACGGCAGCGGCGGTACCGGGATCGCCTTCCGGCTTCTGTACGGGTCGATGCTCGGCGAGGAGGCCGTGGCCTTGCTCGTCCCCGCGGGGCAGGTGCTGTCGCTCAGGAAACAGGAGGTGACGGCAGCGGGCAGTGCATCCGAGGCCGCCGCCATCGAGGGTCCGGAAGAAGACCTGTCGCTGCGTTCCATTTCGCAGACCGTGCGTGTCGACATCAGCAAGCTCGATCACGTGATGAACATCGTCGGGGAGCTGATCATCGAGAAGACGCAGCTCGACTCGCTGGCGCGGTCGCTCCATCAGGGCGAGGCCTTGCAGCAGGCGCGGATCACCGCGCACGAGTTGACGAAGATCGCCCGCAACCTGGAGCGCAAGCTCAACGAGCTGCAGCGATCGGTGATCGAGACGCGCATGGTTCCGGTCGGACAGATCTATTCGAAGCTTTCCCGCACGGTGCGCAAGGTGGCCCGCGAGCTGAACAAAGAGATCGAGCTGGTCCTGCGCGGCGAGGACACGGAGCTCGACAAGGTGATGGTCGAGGAGCTGACCGATCCGTTGATGCACATCATCCGCAATGCCCTCGACCACGGCATCGAGCCGGCCGAGGAGAGGGTCAGCAAGGGCAAGAATCCGATCGGCAGAGTGACGCTCAACGCCTATCAGCAGGGGAACTCCGTCGTCATCGACGTCACCGACGACGGGCGCGGCATCGATCCGGACGTGGTGCGCAAGGCGGCGGTGAAGCGAAACCTCATCGCGCAGCACGATCCGTTCGACCAGCAGCGTGCCTACGAGACGCTCTTTACACCCGGCTTCTCGACGGCGGCGGTGGTGAGCGAGATCTCGGGCCGGGGAGTCGGGCTCGACGTCGTCAAAAGGAACCTGCAGGAGTTGAAAGGATCGATCGACATCCTTTCCGTCCCCGGCCAGGGAACGACCTTCCGGATCATGCTCCCGATCACGCTGGCCATCATCCAGGCGCTGATCGTGCGGGCGGCGGGCGAGCAATTCGCCATTCCTCTGACGTCGGTCGAGGAATCGCTGCGCATTTACTCACGAGACATCCGCACCGTGGAACGGCGTGAGGTCTTCACGCTGCGCGACTTCACACTCCCGCTGCTTCGCCTTGCCGATGCCTTCCACCTCGACAGCGATCGCGATGAGTCGCCGGACGCGAAGTGGTTCGTCGTCGTCACGCGCTCCGGAGACAAGGTGGCCGGCATCCTCGTCGACGAGCTGGTGCGGCAGCAGGAAGTCGTGATCAAGTCGATCGGCGAACGGCTGAAGACCATCCCCGGCATCGCCGGGGCGACTGAAGTGGGGGAGGGGGAGATCGTGCTGGTGATCGACGTGGGGACGTTGATCGAGCAGTTCGGAGGGAAGGCGCGGGAGGCGCGGGCTGGGGTTTTGGTGTGATGTTCGAGGAATTCTTCGGCTTCACCACCAAGCCCTTCGGCAAGACGCCCGATCCGGGGTTCCTGTACGAGAGCCCGCAGCATGGCGAGGCGCTGGCGCGGTTGGAGTATGCGGTCGAGGAAAAGGAGCTGTCGCTGCTGGTAGGGGAGATCGGATCGGGGAAGACGACGTTGTCGCGCGCGCTGATCGACCGCATCGGCGAAGCGCGTCCGGTGATCCTGCTGATCAATCCGCGTCTGACGCCGGCGCAACTCCTGCGCTCGATCGCCTCGGGGCTCGGTCTCCAGCCCGCGCGCTTCCGCAATGACCTGCTCGATCAGATCCACGCCAGGCTCTTCGCGCTCTACGAAGAGGGCCGTGAGCCGGTGCTGATCATCGACGAGGCGCAATTGATCCCGGCCAAGGCGACCTTCGATGAGATCCGTCTGCTGACAAACTTCCAGCTCGACGATCAGAATCTGCTGTCGGTGCTGCTCATCGGCCAGCCGGAACTGGAGAGTCGTCTGGAGCGCCCGCACTACGCGCCGCTGCGGCAGCGGATCGGGATGCGTTACCGCCTCGGGCCCTTATCGCTCGAGGAGACGGAGCGTTATATCGAGCACCGCATCCGCGTCGCCGGCGGGTCGCGCAGTCCCTTCACCGGCGACGCCGTCCGCGCCATGTATGACATCAGCGGCGGAATCCCGCGTCTGCTCAATACGCTCGCCACCACCGCGTTGCTCGATGCCTTTGGCGACGATGCACGCACCATCGACCCCGCGCGGATCGCCGCCGCCGCGCGCGAGCATCGCCTCCGCGATGCCGCAACTGCGGTAGAAAGCCACATACATGGTTGATCTCGCGAAGATTCGGAAGAAGGCGAAAGGCACTGGCCGGGGGTCGGGGGCCGGGAGTCGGGAGTCGGAGCAGGTTCCGGCGCAGCCGCCGATAGTCGTCGTTGCCTCGGAAGCATTGCCGGCTCCGGCTCCCGCTCCGACCCCCGACCCCCGATCCCCGACCCCCGCATCCCTCAAACTCGAGCAATTCAAAGAGATCGCCGGGAAGCGCCGCGAAGGCTTCATCGAACGAAAAGCCGAGACGGCCGCGGCCGATCAGGTCGAACTGCTCAGTTTCGTCATCGCCGGCGAGCAGTACGCGGTCCTGATCGATCACGTCGTCGAAATCGTCACGCCGCGCGACGCCACGCGCGTGCCGAATGCCGATCCGACGATCGTCGGGATCATCTCCCTGCGCGGGACGATCGTGACCATCATCGACGTCCGCCGCAAGCTGCGGCATCCCCCGTCCGAGGTAGGCAACGAGACGCGCATCATCGTCGCCGAGCGCGGCGGCGAGACCCTTGGATTCGAAGTCGACCGCGTTCTTCGGGTTCTGAAAGTCGAGTCGGCCGCCATCGAGCCGCCCCCGGTCGTACACTCCAGCGAGTTGAGCGAGGCCGTCCGAGGCGTCTTCCGGTATGCCAATGCGTTGACGATCCTGCTCGATTTGGACAAGCTACTGGCCTGACCTGACCCTATGGATCTCACTTGCAAGCAATGTGGCGCGAGATTTCGCGCGGCGATTCCGGAGCCGTTCACGCGGCCGGTACGCGTGGCCTGTCCGTCGTGCAGCAGCCAGATGGTCCTCAAGCCGTCCGCGGATTCGCACGCCCGCCCGGTAGCGGCGCCGCCGGAAGGGACGCCCGATCAAGCGGCTCGGGTGCCGAAACGACGCCGTGTCGCAGCCATCGCCGATGAGCCTCGTCCCTTCCGATCGTTTCTGGCCGAACATCTCCGCCGCATCGGGTTCGATGTGAGCACGTTCGAGAGCGGCGAGGCGGCGTTCGAGTTCATCCGGCGCACGCGCGCCGACCTGGCCATCGTCAACGTTTATCTCAAGGGGCGGCTCGGCGTCGAAGTGACCGAAGACATCCGCGCCGACGCAACGCTCGAGCAGACGCGGGTGATCCTCATTGGCGCGCTCTTCCGCGCCAACCGCTTCCGCGCCAATCCGACGAACCTCTACGGCGCCGACGAATACATCGAAGAGCAGATCCCGGAACGGGAGTTCCGGCAGATCATCCGCAGACTCTTCCCCGAGGTCGGTCACACCGACGAGTTTCCCATCGAGCCGAAGGAATACGACGAAGCGCGCCGGCTGGCGCGGCTCATCCTCAGCGACATCGTGATCTACCACCTGGAGAAGGTCGAGGAAGGAATCCGCGACGACAACTTCTTCGACGTGCTGAAGAACGAGATCGCGGAAGGGCGGGCCTACTACGACTCGCGCGTCCCGCTGCGCGTGCGCCAGGACACGGAGATTTTCTCCGAAACGCTGCAGCAGTTCGTGCGGATGAAGCGCGAGGAGATCGAGCGCGTGATGACGGGGACGGATTGACAGCCATGACCACCGCCGACCCTCAACTCATCGAACAGGCCCGCTCGGCGGATCCGGATGCGCGGCAGAAGGCGGCGTATCTCGTCGCGCATACGGTGGACGAGCGCGACTACCCGCTGATGTTCGAGCTGCTCGGTGACAAAGACTGGCGCGTGCGCAAGACCATCGTCGATGGATTCGTGCGCGATCCGCAGCCGGAGGTCGTGTCCGGACTGCTCAATGCGCTGGCGGACGCGGAGAACGCCGGCAAACGCAATTCCTCCACCGAGGCGCTCATCAGGATCGGCGAGGACGCCATCATCCCGATCGTGGAGCGGTTGCGCATCGAGACCGACGTCGATGTCCGCCTTTCACTGGTCAACCTTCTCGGCGATCTGCGCAGCAGCGACGCCTTCGACATTCTGGTCGAGTCGCTGGAAGGGGAGCCGGACATCAACGTCTCTTCGTCCATCGTTTCCTCGCTTGGCAAGTACCGGGACGCTGCCGCGCTGCCGCACCTGTTGCGCGTTCTGCAGCGGGAGGATCTCTGGCTGAAGTTCCACGCCATCGAGGCGCTCGGCGAGATCGGCGACCGCGCGGCCCTGCCGGCCATCCTGGCGCTGTACAGAGAAAAATCGCTGCGCAAGCCGGTCCTCGAAGCGATCGGCAAGATCGCCGACGTCGGCACCGTGTCGTTCCTGCTGCGCATCATCGCCGCCGAGGACAAGCTGAACCTCACCGCGCTGCGCGCGCTGGTCCGCATCGCCGAGGCGAGCAAACCGAGAATCGTGGAACAGGCGGAGCGGCTGCTCATCCAGGGCAAGTTCCGCGAATCGTTCCCCGAATCGAAGATCGATGCGCTCATCGAGCACCTTCACACCACCCCCAAGCGCGATGTGAAGGCTTTCATCCTCAAGTTCCTCGGCTGGTCGGGCGATGTGCGCGCTCTTCCGGAGTTGATGGAGTGCCTCGAGCATCCTGACTCCGCCGAGACCGCTTCGCAGGCGCTTGTCGATTTCGGTCCCGGCGCCGTGCCGGCCATCCTCGAGGCGCTCCGCACGGCGGAAGAGGACGAGATCATCGCTCTGCTCCTGCGCGTGTTGAACGTGATCGGCGGAAGCGAGGCCGGCCCGAACATCCTGCCGCTCCTCGATCACGAGAATCCGATGATCCGCCGGCTGGCCATCGAGACCCTCGGCGAGATCGTCGATCCACGCTCGATCGATTACCTCCTGGCCAAGCTCGATGACACCGACGTGGCATCGCAGCAGGCGGCCGTCAACGCCATCCCCGCGCTCGTGGCCGCCTTTCCCGAGATGAAGGGCCCGGTGCTGACGAAGATCCGCAGACTGCTTCAAAACCCGTCGGTGCCGATGAAGCTCAACTCACTCTCCGTGTTCGTCAACATCCAGGGAGAGGGATACCACGACGAGTTGCTGCTGGCGTCGAAGGACAGCGATGCGGTGATCCGTCAGAAGGCGGTCTCGCTGATGGGCAAGTTCAGCGAGGAGCGTTTCGCGGACGCGCTCGTGCTCTCGCTGGCCGATGAGGCGACGGCGGTCCGGCTCGCCGCGATCAACGCCATCGTGCGCCATCGTCCGGCACAGGGACTCGAGCCGCTGATCAGCGCACTGGAAGACTCCGACATCTGGATTCGCACGGCCGCCGCGCAGGCGCTCGGCGAGTACCGCCATCCCGATGCCATCGAGCCGCTCGTGCACCACCTCGATACGGACCTGCCGCCCGTCCGCATCGCGGCGATCGAAGCACTGGGCAAGTCGGGCGACGAGCGGGTGAAGGGTGTGCTCTTCAACTGTGCGCACGAGTCGGATCTGGAGGTTCGCCGCGCTGCCATTCTCTCCCTCGGGCGCGTGCCCGGCGAAGAGGTCTTCGACTACCTCATGTTCGCCACGACGGACGACGACTGGCGCATCCGTGCCGCGGCGGTGACCGCGGTCGCGGTCCGCGGCGACAGGACGGCACTGCCGGCGCTCTACGCCGCGCTGCAGGATCCCGACACCTACGTGCAGCAGTCGGCCGTTCTGGCGCTTGACAAGCTGCCCGACCGCGCGTCGTTTCCGTACCTTTTCCGGGCGCTCGAGAACAGCGCCATCCTCGACGAGGTCTCCGACCTCTTCGTGCGACACAAACAGCTTTATCGCGATCTCCTGGAGGAGGCGTGGCGCACGGCCGACAGCCGGCGCGAGATGGTGATCGCGGCGATTTTGCAGGCGATGAAAGAGAAGGGATGAGGGACGAGGGGCGAGGGCCCATTCCCCTCGTCTCTCATCCCTCATCCCTGCATTATGTCCACATTCAATCTGTCCCTGAACCATCATCTCGATCTGCCTGACGACGTGTTCCGGCTGATGCGGGATCAGATCTACAAGCGGACGGGGATGTGGTTCTCGGATACCTCGAAGTACCTTCTCCAGAAACGCCTGTCGCCACGGGCACGGGAGCTGAACTTCGACTCGTTCCAGAAATACTTCTACTTCCTGCAGTACGACCCGCGCGCCGAGGCCGAATTCGATCAGATCTACGACCTGGTCACCACGAATGAGACCTACTTCTTCCGCGAGCCGGCGCAGCTCACGGCGTTCACGGACGAGATCGTTCCCGAGATCCTCGAGCGCAAGAGCGTGAAGAAGGTCCGCATCTGGTCGGCCGGGTGCTCATCGGGGGAGGAACCGTATTCGATCGCCATGCTGCTGTCGGAATCGGGACACTACGCGCACGCCGCCTTCGAGATTTTCGCCAGCGACATCAACCAGCAGGTACTGGCCAAAGCGCGCAAAGGCCACTACCGCGAGAGCGCCTTCCGCGCCACGGACGTGCAGTTGCGGGAGAAATACTTCACCCGTAACGACGATGGCTCCTGGCAGATCCACGACGACATCCGCAACCGCGTCTCCTTCGGCCGGCTGAACCTTTACGACGAGGCCCGCGTTTCGCTGCTGGGCCATCTCGACATCATCTTCTGCCGCAACGTCATCATCTATTTCGACGATGTCTCGAAGCGCGTGGTGGTGACGAACTTCTACAACCGCCTCGTCGACACCGGCTACCTCCTCCTCGGCCACAGCGAGTCGCTGATCTCGCTCTCGACGCAGTTCAAGCTGCGGCATCTGAAGAATGACATGGTGTATCAGAAGTGAATCGCCGGCGGTCTCGCGCAGATGGCGTTTGCAGCGGAAACATCTCAGTCATTTTGCGCTGCCGGACGGGGCAGCAGCTCCTTGACACATCATCACCCCGCGCCGCGCTGGTAGGATGCCGCGTCCATGCTCCGTCCCCTTCGAGCCGTCGTTATCGATGATTCTGCCTACAACCGCGTGACCATCTCGCGGATGCTCGAGTCGTCTCC
>Ga0247680_1000026_pt1 | contig 99967 bp, 92 predicted proteins | sample CNK21_metaG_FD_182803 | JGI IMG/M metagenome (GOLD analysis project Ga0247680, IMG submission 182803) | Soil microbial communities from Purdue University Martell Research Forest, Indiana, United States - CNK21 | ecosystem: Environmental > Terrestrial > Soil > Temperate forest > Bulk soil...
GGTTGCGGGGTCTCGGGGTTGCGCGGTCTCGCGGTGGGGGCGCGGTTGATCGGTTGCTGAGTTGCAAGGTTGCTGGGGTTGCTGAGTGCCTATCGCTCAACTTATTGCTCAGCAACCCAGCAACCCAGCAACCCAGTAACCCTGCAGCCGCACACCGCGAGACCCCGCAACCGCGAGACCCCGCAACCGCGAGACCGCGCAACCCCGCCACAACCGCGTGTTAGAATCCAAACACCACCACATGCGCGTTCTGGTCGTTGGGCAAGGGGCACGCGAGCATGCGATCGCGTGGAAACTCCGCCAGTCTCCTCTCGTCAAGGAGGTCTACGCGGCCCCGGGAAACGCCGGGATCGCAGCCATCGCTGACTGTGTGAACATCGGCGTGGCCGACATCATCGAGCTCGCCGATTTCGCCGAGAAACTGAAGATGGACCTGACCATCGTCGGCCCGGAGCTCCCCCTGACCCTCGGCATCGTCGACGAGTTCCAGAAGCGCGGCATGGCCATCTTCGGTCCGACGCGCCTGGCCGCGGAGCTGGAGGGGTCGAAGGCGTTCTCCAAAGAGTTCATGCGCAAGTACGGCATCCCCACCGCGGACGCCCGTGTCTGCTCGTCGGTCGATGAGGCCAAGGCTGCGCTGAAGGAGCTCGGCTACCCCTCGGTCCTCAAGGTCGACGGGCTTGCGTCCGGCAAGGGTGTCGTCATCGTCGGTTCGAAGAGTGAAGCGGAAGAGTATCTCCGGCTCGTCTTCGAGGAGAAGAAGTTCGGCAATGCCGCCAACCGCATCCTCGTCGAGGAGTTCCTGACCGGCGAAGAGGTGTCGTTCATGGCCCTGACCGACGGGACGAAGTTCGTCTCGCTGGCGCCGGCCAAGGATTACAAGAAGGCCTTCGACGGAGAAACGGGGCCCAACACCGGCGGGATGGGGGCGCACTCACCGGCCGTGGTTCTGAACGGCGAGACGGCGGCCGAGATCGTGAAGACGATCATCATGCCTACGATCCAGGGGATGACCGCCGAAGGACGCCCGTACACCGGCTGCCTCTACGCCGGCGTGATGCTGACGGCGAAGGGCCCGAAGGTGCTGGAGTACAACTGCCGCTTCGGCGATCCCGAAACGCAGGTGCAGATGCTTCGCCTCGAAGACGATCTCGCCGACGTCTGTCTCAAAGTCGCCCGCGGCAACCTCGGCGACACGAAGCTGAACTGGCTCAAGGAAGCCGCCGCCTGCGTCGTCGTCGCCGTCGACGGCTATCCCAACGACTTCCCGAAAGGGCAGGAGGTCGTCATCGATCCGATCGACGACCCGTCCGTAACCGTCTTCCACGCCGGAACGATCCCCCGCGGCGGCAGGATGGTGAACGCCGCCGGCCGCGTCGCCAGCGTTTGCGCCCGCGCCGCCACGCTATCCGAGGCGCTGGCGAAGGCGTATGAGGCCGCGCCGAAGGTGCGGTTCGAGGGAGCAAGGTACCGGACCGATATCGGCTACCGGGCGCTGGAGCAGCGGAAGGCGTAGGGAACCTCTGGACTGCAGGTTTCACGCGGAGGCGCGGAGTGCGCGGAGAAAGAACTCCTCCGCGTCTCAGCGCCTCCGCGTGAGCTCAAGTCGTTCGTTTCCCGCGTCAACTGGACACGAACTTCCGTGACAACCGGGTCTTCCCACACCTTCGTTAGGACTTCGGAGCCCTTCGTTAGCGCCTCCGAGCCCTTCGTTAGGACTTCGGAGTCCCTTCGTTAGCGCCTTGGAGCCCTTCGTTAGGACTTCGGAGCCCTTCGTTAGCGCCTCCGAGCGCTTCGTTAGGACGTCGGAGCCCCTTCGTTAGCGCTTTCGAGCCCTTCGTTAGGACTTCGGAGACCTTCGTTAACGCCTCCGAGCGCTTCGTTAGGACTTCGGAACCCCTTCGTTAGCGCCTCCGAGCGCTTCGTTAGGACTTCGGAGCCCTTCGTTAGCGCCTTCGAGCCCTTCGTTAGGGACTTCCGAGCCCTTCGTTAGCGCCTTCGAGCCCTTCGTTAGGACTTCCGAGCCCTTCGTTAGCGCTTTCGAAGCCCCTCGTTAGGGGAAAGCACCTCTTGCGAGAAAGGTTACGTCTCTTTGCTACGTGGTCGACCCACCGCACGAGCTGCCCGCGCCGGCGGTGCAGCCGAAGCAGTGGGCGCGCGTCACCACGCTCCGCTTCTGCCACCGTTCGACGTCGAACGTCTCGATGGTCATCGTCCCAGCGGCAGTCTCCGCGTCGAGGTCGAGCATCTGGTTGAAGTCGCAGTCGAAGAGGCGGCCGTCCCAGGAGACGGAGAGGGTGTTGCGGCACATGACGCCCGAGACGGCGCCGGGGTTGAAGCCGTCGATCAATCGGGACATGTAGGAGTCGAGGTTGTCTGACTCGATCAGCCACTCCAGGAAGCGGGAGATCGGCATGTTGTTCAGCGCCAGGAGGCGGTCGAAGGTGATGCCGAAATCGCGGTGCAGCGCGGTCTTCCACTCGCTCTCGACGCTCGACTGAGGTGCGGCCAGGAAGGCACCGGCGGGGTTCGTCATCAGCGACAGGATCCGGCGTGGGTCTCCCTGGCCGTATCCGACCGTGTTGAGCAGGCGGAGCGCCGCGATCGACTTTTCGAAGGCGCCATCGCCTCGTTGCGCGTCGGTATTGCGCTGCCGGTAGTGCGGCAGCGAGGCGACGATCTCGACATCGCGTTCGGCCATCCATTCCGCGAGGCCGGCGTTGCGTTGGAGCAGGAGCACCGACAGATTGCAGCGGTCGATGACGTGCTTTCCCCTCGCATGTGCCGCATCCACGAGGTAGCGAAACTCGGGATGCAGCTCCGGTGCGCCGCCGGTGATGTCGACTGTATGGGCCGAGGTCTGATCGAGAGCGCGCAGGCAGGCGTCGACCGTCTCCCGGGTCATCATGGCGTCGGAGCGGTCGGGGCCGGCGTCGACGTGGCAGTGGCGGCATGTCATGTTGCACAACTTGCCGAGGTTGATCTGAAAGATTTCGAGACTGGCGGGAGTCAGGTCGGGCCAGCCGGCGCCGCGAAGCGTCTCCTGAAAACTGGCTCGGCCCGCGGTAACGGCTTCGAGCCTTGCCAATTGTTCGCGTGGATCGGCCAGGGGCGCACGGCGCGACGACAACGTCGACGCCGGCAGGGACGTGGTCACATACCCACCTTTTCGGCGTGTTCTTTCATCTGCATCCCGTGAACAAGCGACGCACCGCCGCGGATTGCACAGGCCACATGCACCGCCTCGGTCATCTGCTCGAGGTCGGAGCCTTTCTGGAGGCACTCGGTCGTGTACGCGTCGATGCAGTACGGGCACTGCACCGTGTGCGCGACGGCGAGCGCGATCAGCGCCTTCTCGCGCTCGGTGAGCGCTCCCGGGGCGAAGACCGCCGAGTAGTACTCGAAGAACTTCTTGCCCAGCTCGGGAGCGCCTTCAGAGATCGATCCGAAAGCTTTCAGGTGTTCGGGCGCGTAGTAGTGATCGGACACGACGAATCTCCTTCTAGGAACGCGCTTCCTGCGCGTCGACGACGGCGATGGCGGCCATGTTGACGATGTCGCTGACATCGACGCCGCGCTGGAGCACGTGCACAGGCTTGGCCATCCCCTGGAGAATGGGGCCGATTGCTTCGGCGCCGCCGAGACGCCAGAGAAGTTTATAGGAGGCATTCGCGGCGTCGAGGCTCGGGAAGATCAGCACATTGGCGTCCCCCTGAATCGCGCTCCACGGATAGTCGGCGTTGGCGATGTCCGGCTCGACCGCGGCGTCGGCCTGCATCTCCCCTTCGATGATGAGATCGGGCCGCAGCTTTTTCACGATCGCCACGGCCCTGGCCGCCTTCTCCGCATCCGGATGCTTGGTCGAGCCGAAGTTGGAGAAGGAGATCATGGCGATGCGCGGCTCGATATTGAACCGCCGCGCCGTCTCCGCCGTGAGGATGGCGATCTCCGCGAGATCATCGGCCGTCGGCTCGATATTCACGGTGGTATCAGCCAGGATCAACATCCGGCTCTTGAACATCAGCAGATACGCACCGGAAACCCTCTTCACGCCTGGCCGCGTCTTGACGATCTGCAGCGCCGGCTTGATCGTGGCCGGGTAGTAGGTGCGCAAGCCGGCGATCACGCCGTCGGCATCGCCTGCTTCGACCATCATCATGGCGAAGTAGTTGCGACTGTTCAACATCCGGTACCCATCGGCCACGGTGATTCCGTGCCGCCGCCGGATCTCGGCGAAGCGGCGCACATACTGATCGAGCTGCGCGCAGTGCTCGATGTCGATGATCGTGACTTTCGATTCGTCGATGTGGTGCTTCTGCAGCAGTGGCGCGACGACCTCGCGTTTGACCAGCAGGATGGGATGGGCGAGCCCTTCCTCGATGAGGATCTTGGCGGCCCGAATGATCTTTTCCTGGTCGCCCTCGGGGAAGACGATCCGTTTCGGATCGCGCTTGGCGCGGTCGTAGACGCCGTGCATCATTCCGCGCGCACGGCCGAGCAACTGCTCCAGGCGGCGGCGGTACGCGTCGTAATCGGTGATCGGCTCCTGCGCCACGCCGCTCTCGGCCGCCGCCCGCGCCACCGCCACCGGCACGTTGAGCAGCACGCGGGAGTCGAACGGTTTCGGGATCAGATAGTGGCGTCCGAAGGAGAATTTCGAGCTTCCGTACGCGCGCAGCACCGCGTCAGGCACTTCCTCCTTCGCCAGCTCGGCCAGGGCAAGAGAGGCGGCCAGCTTCATCTCGTCGTTGATGGTCGTGGCCCGGCAGTCCAGCGCGCCCCGGAAGATGAAGGGAAATCCGAGGACGTTGTTGACCTGATTCGGGTAATCGGAGCGCCCGGTGGCCATGATCACATCGGGCCGCGCGGCGATCGCGTCGTCGTAGGGGATCTCCGGATCGGGATTGGCCATCGCGAAAACGATCGGATCCTTGGCCATCGACTGGATCATGTGCGGCTTGACGATTCCGCCGATGGAGAGGCCGACGAAGACGTCCGCGCCCACCAGCGCTTCCGTCAGGGTTCGCCGGGAGGTTTCGGCCGCGAACTCCTCCTTGTACGGCGTCATGTCGATCGTGCGGCCCTTGAAGATCACGCCCTTGCTGTCGGTCAGGATCACATTTTCTTTGCGCAATCCCATCTTGATGTAGAGGCGCAGGCAGGCCATGGCAGCCGCGCCGGCGCCGGAGATGACGATGCGCACCTCATCGATCTTCTTGCCCGCGACCTCGAGCGCGTTTTTCAGCGCGGCGGCGGAGATGATGGCCGTACCGTGCTGGTCGTCGTGAAAGACGGGGATCTTCATCACCGCCTTGAGGCGCTCTTCGATCTCGAAGCACTCCGGGGCGGCGATGTCTTCGAGGTTGATGCCTCCGAACGTCGGCTCCATGATCCTGACGGCGTTGATGAAGGCCTCGGTGTCGTGTGTGTCGAGCTCGAGATCGAAGACGTCGATGTCCGCGAAACGTTTGAAGAGAACGGCTTTCCCTTCCATCACCGGCTTCCCGGCGGCCGGGCCGATGTTGCCCAGGCCCAGGACTGCCGTGCCGTTGGAGATGACGGCGACCAGGTTCCCTTTGTTCGTGTACTTGTAGACGTCGCCCGGCTCGCGGGCGATCGCGAGGCAGGGCTTGGCCACCCCGGGTGTGTAGGCAAGCGCCAGATCGCGTTGCGTCGCGGTCGGCTTGGTAGGAACGACTTCGGTTTTGCCCGGACGCCCCCCCGAGTGGTATTCGAGAGCCTCGTCGCGGTCGTTGTCAGCCATGGATAGATCTCCGCCGGCGAGTCTATCAAGCTTGAGGAGGGCGGGTCGGTGCGCGGACGATCACACACGACGGAGCGCTGGCGTCTCGCCGGCTGGACCGGGGGCGTCTCGCCCCAGGTCTGGCAAGACTCCATACAGTTACGTGAGCCTCCTCAGCGGCGAGACGCCGCCGAGCCAGCCGGCGAGACGCCAGCGCTCCGGGTCGTTTCACGACCCAAAGAAAACGCCGCCGAAATCGGCGGCGTCTGTTGTCGAATCTTCGTTGATCCCTTAGCCCGCTCTGCGCTTCCGCTGTTGCGGTGTAGGGGTCTGCTGGCGCGGCGGATTGTCGGTACGCGTGCGCGCCACCGGACCGGAGAGGTCGTGGCCGCGGCCGGTAAACTTGTTCCAGGCGATGGCCACCGCGGGGACGATCGTGACCGTCGAGTACGTTCCGGCAAGGACGCCGATGAGCAGGATCCAGGCGAACTCGTGGATCACCTTGCCGCCGAAGAGGAGCAGTGCCACCAGGACGATGACCACCGAGCCGGAAGTCAGGATCGTCCGTGACAGCGTCTGGTTCATGGCCAGATTGAGCTGCTCCTCCAGCGTCATGCGCGTCTTCAGCTTCCGTTTGTTCTCGCGGACGCGGTCGTACATGACCACCGTGTCGTTGATCGAGAAACCGACGATGAGCAGCAGCGCCGCGACGATGTTCAGCGAGAACTCGCCGTTGATCATCATCAGGAAGGCCAGCGACATCAGCACGTCATGAACGATGCAGACGATGGCGGACGCGCCGAACATCAGGTCGAAGCGAAGCCAGAGGTAGAGGCCCATGGCCAGCGTCGAGAGGATGACGGCCCACATGGCCTTCTGCTGCAGGTCATGGCCGACCTGTGGTCCGACCGTCTCCTGATTGAGCACGTTGAAGGCGCCGAGGAAGGTCTTGTCGTTCAGCACGCCGGCGATTCTCGTCGTCACGCCGGGAGCCGAAGTCACCTGTGCCATGTTCGTGAAGATGCCCACTTCCGAGCGCTTGTTGATGATGTTCTGGGCGACGTCCTGGTAGTAGGTCTTGGCCGTGGGAACCGTTCCCTTCGCGTCCGGATCGACCGAGTAGAGAAGCTCAGCGAGGCGATCGCGGCCGTTGAAGTTCAGATCGAGCTTGGCGGCCGCCTGGGGGTTCAGATCGGAGTTCAACTTCGCCACGACCAGGCCGGCGTAATCGACCTCCTTCTTCAACTCCGGAAGGCGGATCAGCACGGAGCGGGCTTCGGGAGGACCGTACTGCTGGATCGAGGCATCGGCGAGGTCGGCGCGAAGACGGTCCATCGGAACCGCGTCGCGGAACTTCAGGGTCACGGTGGCGCCGCCGGCGAAGTCGATTCCCCAGTTGACGCCGTGCTTGAGGAACATGGCCAGTCCGAGGAGCATGAAAAGAACGGAGAACGACACGGCGTAAAAACGCCAGCGTACGAAGTCGAACTTGGAATTGACGAATATCTGCATGGGTATCTCTCCTCGCCTTTCCTAGATGCTGATCTCGGTCGGGCGATTCTGCGCTTTGTACATGACGTCGAAGATCACGCGCGAGACGAAGAACGCCGTGAAGACCGACGCGAACAGACCGATGAGCAGCGTGACGGCGAATCCCTTGATCGGCCCCGTTCCGAACTGGAAGAGGAAGAGCGCCGAGATGATCGTCGTCATATGCGTGTCGATGATGGTGCCGAAGGCGCGGGAGAAGCCGTTCTCGATGGCCGCGCGAACCACCTTGCCGTCGCGCAGCTCCTCGCGGATGCGCTCAAAGACCAGGACGTTCGAGTCGATGGCCATACCCAGCGTCAGGATGATGCCGGCGATTCCGGGCAGCGTCAGCGTGGCGTGGAAGATGGCCATCATGCCCAGCAGGATGATCAGGTTCAGCAGCAGCGCCAGCACCGCGTTGATGCCGGCGCCTTTGTAGTAGAGCAGCACGGCCAGGATCAGGGCGATGAAGCCGACCAGCGAGGCCAGGACGCCCTGGTGGATCGAATCGCGTCCGAGCGACGGGCCGACGGTGCGCTCTTCCAGCGTCGTCAGCGACGCCGGCAGCGAGCCGCTGCGCAGGACGAGCGAGAGATCGGCCGCCTGCTCCTGTGTGAAGTTGCCCTCGATGACACCCGACTCGTTGATCTGGCTGTTGATGACCGGAGCGGAGACGACTTTGTTGTCGAGGACGATGGCCAGGCGGCGTTTGATGTTCGCCCCTGTCAGATCGCCGAACTTGCGCGCTCCGTCCGGGGTGAGCGAGAAGCCGACGTTCGGCTGGCCCAACTGCCCCTTCTGCACGCGGGCGTTTTTCAGGTCGGTGCCGGTGACCGGGACCGTCTTACGGACGGCGTAATACTCGACGCCTGCCGCGCGGCCGAGGGCGTCTTCACGCGTGCCGGGCAGGATGTCGACCTCGGTCTTCATGTTCGGCGCGACGCCGTTGAGCGTCGCCGTCGGATCGGAGGCCGGCTCGCCTTCGACCAGGCGGAACTGGAGCTGCGCCGTCGTCTTGATGATGTCCTTCACGCGCGCCGGATCGTCGACGCCGGGGAGTTGGATGACGATGCGGTTGTTGCTCTCCGGCGCGATGTACGGCTCGGTCACGCCGAGGGCGTTGACGCGGTTGTCGATCGTCTCGACCGTATGCGTGATCGTGTCGCGCTCGATGGCCGTCAGCGACGCCGTCTTCATCTTGAACTGCATCGCCCCCTCCGGCGTGCGGCCCACGTCGAACGACGGGATGTAGTCCTTGGCGATCGTCTCGTACCCGCTCGTCGGCGTGTCGGCGGGGAGCACGGCCACGAACGTCGTGTCATTCACGCGCTTGGTCGCCGGGATCGGAAGGTTGCCCTTTTTCGCCTGGGCTTTGAGCATTTCCGACGCCTGATCGGTCTCCAGGCGTACGGCATCGCCGACGTTCACGCGCATGACCAGATGCGTACCGCCCTTCAGGTCAAGGCCGCGGCGGATCGGCTCGGGGGTGTCTTTGGTCGGTACGATCGCCCAGGCAAAGCCCACCAGGACGACCAGGATCAGGATGACTCTCCACAACAGACCTCTAGTCAAGTTTCCTCCAGGAAAAAAGGGAAGCGGTTACTCCGACGCATCGCCCGTGATGATTCCGGTGACCGCGGAACGTGTAACCTTGACCTTCACATTCTCGGCGATTTTCAGGTAGACAACTTCGGCCTCAACACCCTGCACCGTCCCGTAAATCCCGCCCGAGGTCAGGACGCGGTCGCCCTTCTTGAGCGTACTGAGCATTTCGGCCGTTTTTCGCCGCTGTTTGTTGGCCGGGGCGATGACCAGGAAGTAGAAGACGAGAAAGATCGCCGCGATCGGAAGGATGTTGATGAGGAAGGCGGCCGTGCCGCCGGAGGGCGTCTGAAGAAGCAGAGCAATCGCTGTCATATCGTCTTTTCTGTCTGATTCGTTGATCGGGGGCTCTTTGTCGTCAGGCGTCAACTTCGCCGCTCACGACCCGCGAGAGGAACGCATCGCGAAAAGCCTGCAAAGAGTTGGACGCGATAGATTGCCGAATACCCCTCATCAAGTCAAGGTAAAACGAGACGTTGTGGATGGTGTTGTAAACCATGGCCGCGATTTCGCCGGTGACGTAGAGGTGTCGAAGGTAGGCCCGCGACACCGTCCGGCAGGTCAGGCAGGAGCAAAACGGATCGAGCGGATTCGGGTCATCGGCGAACCGGGCGTTCTTGATCGCCACCTTGCCGAAGCTGGTGAAGAGCGACCCGTTCCGGGCGTTTCGCGTCGGCATCACGCAGTCGAACATGTCGATCCCCGAGGCGACGCCGTCGAGGAGGTCCTCGGGGGTTCCCACCCCCATCAGATAGCGCGGCTTGTCCGCTGGCAACAGTGGGGCGGTGAATCGCATCACGTCGAGCATTTCCTCTTTCGGCTCACCGACCGAGACGCCGCCGATGGCCACGCCGTCGAAGCCGATGGCCCCGATCTCCTCGGCGCTGCGCCTGCGCAGATCGTGATGGATGCCTCCCTGCACGATGCCGAAAAGCGCCGATGCCCCTGTTCGCGCCGCCAGCGAGCGCCGCGCCCAGCGGTGGGTCAGCTCCATCGATCGCTCCACCTCGGCGTGGGACATCCCGGAGGCCGGGCATTCGTCGAAGGCCATGGCGATGTCGACTCCCATCCGCTGCTGGATGTCGATCGACGTCTCCGGCGAGAGAAAGTGCGCCGAGCCGTCGATATGGCTCCGGAACTCGACTCCTTCCTCCCGAACCTTGCGGATCGACGCCAGCGAAAAGACCTGAAACCCGCCCGAGTCCGAAAGCACGGCCCGGTCCCAGTTCATGAAGCGGTGGACGCCCCCCATGCGCTCCAGCAGATCGACGCCCGGTCGAAGCATGAGGTGGTAGGTGTTATTGAGGATGATCTCCGGCCCGAGCTGCTGGAGCTGCTCCGTCGTCAGCGCCTTCACCGACGCCAGCGTCCCCACCGGCATGAACACGGGAGTCTGGATCGTTCCATGCGCCGTCACGATCTCGCCGCGCCGCGCGGAGCCATCGGTGCCGGAAAGGTTGAATGTCAGTCTGTTCATTGCGCTTCGCGCGTTGTCTGCGGCTTCGCCGCGTTGTCTGCGCTATCGCGCGTTATCTGCGCTTCGCGCGTTAAGGTCAACACCAACATCGGCGAACGCGCGAGTGCTCACCCAACGCGCGAAGCGCAAACAACGCGCGATAGCGCAGACAACGCGGCGGAGCCGCAGACAACGCGCGAAGCGCAGTTACTGCAGCTTCATCTGCTCGACGCGCACGCTGCTCGGCAGCGTCAGGACGAAGCGGCTTTGCTCCACCGGCGCGTTGATCTTCACGTTCAGGAACTCGTAGCGCGTCTTGTCGCCGTCGCCCTCGGTGTACTCGAACTGCGTCGTCAGGTAGGTCTTCCTGTCGATGAAGATCTTGATGTGGCGCACCCGCTTCGCGATGGTCTTGCTCTTCGGATCGAGATCGAGAACGTAGTACGGCTTGTCGGACGTGTTCGTGAAGGTGAAGTTGAACCAGGCGCCGAGCTCGTCGATCGCCCCGCTCGCTCCCATGTACTTGAAGATACGGTCCTGGTAGCGCTTCACCTCGATCCGCTCCGCCTTGTTGAGGTCGGGGTAGTACGTGGTCAGCATGCCGTTGGCGATCAGCATCGTGACCCGCTTCGGGGCGTCGTAGGACCAGAGGACGTTGTTCGGCTTCGAGTAGACGAAACGGCCGGTCGAGACCTCTGGCCTGGCCAGCAGAGCCAGCGTTTTCTCCTGGCGGAAGTCCGCCTGAAGCGTGGTCGTTTTGTTCTGAGCAAGCTGGACCTTCTTGATGACCTCATCCAGCGAGTCCGGATTGACCTTGGCCGAGGCCGGAACCGACAATGCCGCCGCACAAAGCGACAGCGCGAGAAACTTCCTGATCAACATGGGCTGACCCAACGCCCCACCTGAAAATCGTATTTCCCGGTGAGCGAGTTATACTCAGCGAAACTGAGGTTATTGATGAAAAAGAACTTGCTGGCTTTTGCAGTCATGCTGCTCGTCATCACCGCCCCATCTGCCGCGGCAGGCATCCAGTACGAGTTCCGGCAGACGACCTCTTCCGACCTCGAATCGATCCCCGCAACTGATTGCGCCGGCCGTGCCATCATTGATGGCGACCGCTCCCGGGTCGATTTCATCTCCGGTAACGAGTACCCCGCCGGGACCTACATCATCGCCACCAACGGATCGCGGTCGATGACCTTCGTCGACCCCAGCCGGAAATCGTTCGTGGAAGTGAACGCCGCCAGCGTGGCCACCTCCATCGGCGCCCGGAAGATCACCGTGGCCAACAAAAAGATCGACGTGACGAAATTACCCGACCAGACCACCGTGGCCGGCATTCCGACCGAGCACTACCGGATGATCATGAGCTACGACATCACGGTCGCCTTCGGCAACCTGCCGCTGACCCAGACGGTGAAGACGACTATCGACAAGTGGACCACGAGCGCCTTCGGCGACATCGGCGACACGTTTCTGGCAAGCGGCGCACTGCACACCGGCAATCCCGACCTGGACGACCTGATCTCGGCCGAGAACTCGAACATTAAAGGCTTTGCCCTCAGACAGATCGTCAACGTCACGACGATCAACAACCGCGCCCCGGTGAACGGCGAGACCCAGTTGAAGGTGAGCCGCACCGTCACGCAGACCCGGGAGTTGCTGGTGACGTCGATCCAAGCGGTCGCCCAGATCGGTCTGGCCACGTTCACGGTCCCGGTGACCTTCCACAAAGCCGGTCCGGTTCACGATGACACGCAGAAAGCGCCGATGCAGGTCCTTTCGATGGAGCCCTCGGGGGAGAAGCAGTAGATCGGTGGTCAGTGGATCAGTGATTAGTGGATCACCAATCCACTAATCTGGGAACCACGAGGCAGGGAGGGTGGGGCACATGGTACGATCCGGTCGATTCGTCCCCGGTACCGGTTCCAGATCGATGAAACGACAGTTCGCAATCGGTGAGTCTCTGCGACGTCTGGCCCGCCAGCCTCGAGCGTATGTGGCGGTAGTCCTGCCGCTGGCGATTCCCTTCATTCTCGCCGCCGTCAGCAACAACGACGCCCTCACCCAGCCCACCATGGCGATCTCCAGCGCCGCCATGATCGTCCCCGCGCAGATCCGCTACGACGCCCTGGCCGCGCCGACCTCGGCATCACTTCCCGAACACTCCGTCGTCCTGACGCTGGAAGACGGCGATACGCTCGATTCCGTTCTGCTGGCAGGTGGTCTTGGCCGCTCCGACGCGGCCATCCTCAACAACGAATTCGGCAAAACCGTTGATCTCCGCCGCCTCCGTCCCGGCCATCTTCTCCGCTTCCACTACGACACCCGAGGCTCGGTCGACAGTGTCGAGATGAAAGTGACCGGCTGGGGTGAGATCGACGCCGTCCGCGGCGATACCGGCTTCGCCATCACCCCGTACGAAGCGCATCAGACGGAGATCGAAACCGCCGTTTCCGCCCAGATCGACTCCTCGCTATGGGATGCTCTGCGCAACGCCGGCGAAGGGCCCCAACTCGTGCAACAGCTCGTCGACGTCTTCCAGTGGGACATTGACTTCTTCGCGCTGCAGAAGGGCGACTCCTTCAGTCTGGTGACGAAGAAGAAGTTCGCCGGAACCGATCTCGTCGGGTACGGCCCGATCGTGGCGGCGCGTTTCGTTCACGGTGGCCAGACGTACGAGGCCTTCCGCTGTGAGACGCCCGACGGCCGCGCCGGCTACTACGCCCGCAACGGCAGCCCGCTTCGCAAGCAGTTCCTGCGCGCACCGCTGCAGTTCAGCCGGATCACGTCAGGATTCTCGAAGAGCCGCTATCACCCGCTCCTTCACTACTTCCGGCCGCATCACGGCGTCGATTACGGCGCGCCCGTGGGGACGCCGGTGATGACGACGGCCGACGGAGTGGTCATGGCCGCGACATACAACCATGGCGAAGGCAACTACGTCCGCATCCGCCACGGTTCCCGTATCGAGACGTCGTATCTGCATCTCTCCCGCTTCGCCAAGGGGATCAAGCCCGGAAAAAGCGTCACCCAGGGCGATGTGATCGGTTACGTCGGGATGACCGGTCTGGCCACCGGACCGCACCTCGACTACCGCATCTCCGACAACGGCACATGGCTCGATCCGCTCAAGCTCAGGTCGATCACGCCCGACCCGCTTCGCGGCGACTCGCTGTCGGCTTTTCGGAGTAGCGTCGCGGCCTTCAGTCCCAAGCTGGCCACGCCGGCGCAGCAACTGGCCGCCTTCGCCACAAAACGGCGGGCACTTTTCTAGCAGTCATACCCTTCCATCAGACGCAGCCCAGCCCATCATGAAAAAGGTCATTGTCCGCGCGCCGGTGCGCGCCGATCTCGCTGGCGGTACTCTCGATCTCTGGCCCCTCTACCTCTTCCATCCAGGCTCGCGCACCATCAACGTCGCCATCTCATATCACGCGGAGTCGGAAGTCGCTGAGACGGGCACGGACGCCATCGAGATCCATCTCACCGATCAGCAATACGAACAAACCTACGCCTCGCTGCACGAGCTGGCCGCCGATCCGAAAGCGGCGTTGATCCATCGCGCCCTCGAGCATTTCCGTCTCACCGGCATCCGCATCACCACCCGTACCGACGCCCCCCGCGGTTCAGGCCTCGGCGGCTCCTCCGCGCTGACGATCACGCTCGTCCGCGCGCTCTCCGAGGTCGCCGGCGCGCCGGTGGAGGGCGACGACCTCATCGCGCTCGTCCGTGACCTGGAGACGCGCCTCATCCGTGTTCCAGCGGGGATCCAGGATTACTACCCACCCGTCTACGGCGGCCTCATGGCCATCCACCTCAATCCGGGCCTCGTGGTCCGCCATCAGATTGCGCTTCCGGTCGACCGCCTTGCCGAGCACATGCTGCTTCACTACACCGGCGTGGCCCATTTTTCCGGCACGAACAACTGGGACATCTACAAACGCCAGATCGACGGCAAGAAGAAGGTCCACAGCGGGCTCGCTAGGATTGCCGAGAGCGCCATCGAGATGGAGAAGGCGTTGGAGAGCGGCGATCTCGAAGCGGCCGGCGTGGCCCTGAATCACGAGTGGCAGAATCGCAAGGCGCTCATCGACGGCATCTCCACGCCCGAGATCGAAGCAGCGATCGAGGCGGCGACGGGGGCCGGCGCCTGGGCCGGAAAGGTCTGCGGCGCCGGCGGCGGCGGATGCATCGTCTTCCTCCTCCCGCCCGAGCGCCGCGAGGCTGTTCGCGCCGCTCTGGCCAATGTCCCTGGCCAGGTCATCGACGCCCATCCGGTCGCACATGGATTGACCGTCGAGCGGAGCGACGACGCTCCGACCGCGCGCCGTACCCGCTTCACGATGCGCAGCTCACCCTCGCTCGAGCAACTCTACGTCTTCGGCGGACGCGGCGCGTACCGGCCGCACCTGCTCGCCGAGGCTATCATCACGCAGAACGAGCCGCGGAGCGGCGTTCATGTCGACACCGTCAAGAGCTTCGTCGCCCCCATGCGCGCCGGCGACGGCTCGGTTCAGTGGAGCGATGCCAGGGCCATCGACCCGGAGAAGCTCGACATCCGCGCCGTCCCCGATCCGAACCACGAGGTCGACGATGCCCTGAAGCCGGAGATGCTGATGCAGGGAGCCCTGCAATCGGAGGATGCCTTCCGGCAATACGTGGCCGGGACGGCGAAACTGATCGTCTTCCACAACCCCGAATTCGCCATGTACTCGCAGCTCGGCGAATCGCGCCGCGACTTCCTCACCCGTTGCTACGAAGAAGCAAAACGCCGCATCGGCGACGAGCAGGAGCGCCTGGAGGGCACCTTCCGCCGCCGTATCGACCAGGTGAAGGAGCTCTCCCAGCGCGACCAGCGCGAGCGCGACGCCAGCGACGAAGGCCCCTCCGATGAGCGCGGCCCGGACGTGAACGTGGCCTGGGGCCAGACCATCTACAACATCACCAGCGGCAAGCCCGCCGCCCTCACCGAGGCCCCCCACTCCCTGCGCGAGGACGACTACCTGACCAAGATCCGCCAGATCCAGCGCGCCTGGGAACGGGAGCTGGAAGTCATCCGCGACGAGATGCAGTCCAAAGCCCGCGAGATCGAAGAAATCGTGATCACCCCGACCACGAAGAACATCGAGATCACGAAGTACCTGATCCTCTGGGCCGCGGGGCTATAACCCTCGGAATACCCCCTCGGCCCCCGTGTTAGGATGGACCCGAGTCGGGCAGTAGCGCAGCCTGGTAGCGTACCTGAATGGGGTTCAGGTGGTCGGGGGTTCAAATCCCCCCTGCCCGACCAACTCGAACCCCTCCTTCATCGTCGGCATTGCGCGTGAGCGTCCCCTGCGCGCGCGGGTCCTGTGCATAATCTTCGACAGCTAACTGCGGATCTGACGCACCTGCACATTTGAGCGCGACCATGTCCGCCGCGCGCACGCGAGAATGCTCGACGTCGGCACGAACCCAACCATGAAACGGCGGCGTCTCTCATTCTTGCTGCGCAGCCTCAGAACAAGTCCGGCAGAAGTACAAAGTTTTGCATCGCATGTACTGTCCGCGGCGAGACATCGCTAAGAAACGAAGTCAACGTGCCGATGGTAGTGCCAGGAACTGCGTATCTCGTGACAAAGCTAACCTGAACGTCGTGGTCATCGCCACCGTTTGGAAACAGCTCGTCCACGGCGCATTCGTTTGGGTCAATAACCTTCGCCCTCACGTCAGCGTCGTCGAGGCACGCGGCGAAGAAATCCCTTCGGTATCCATAGTGCGTACAGGCAAGACAAGCAACGACCGGGGCGGAGCGCCGCGGCAGCTTGTCGACCGCGATGCGAACCCATCTTCGGATCTCGGAAAACGCCGTCGTCCCCTCGCCGTCGTCTGCGATTATGTCGGCGAGGTCCGGACAGGCTTGACAGATGATGCGCGCCGGGTCGAGGCCGCGGCCCACAAGGAGCAGCGGATACGTCTTCGCATCGACTGTGGTCTGAGTCCCGAAGATGATCGCGACGTTTTGGGGATCCTCTTCGAGTTCCTTACCGAGAAGCTCCACGCCCGCCCGGACGATCCCCTTCACCGGGATTGTCGCTCTTGAAAAGTATCCCGTCTCGGGTAGCAGCACCGACAGCGTGTTGCACGCGACATAAATCGCATCGGGAGCGAATCGATCCGTTACATTGCGCAGGAAGCGGTCAAACGTCTCAAGCTTTTCCTCGTGAGACGGCATTGAGTTGTACCCGTAGTCGAGCGCCGGAGCAGCGTCGGCAAACGTCAGCCGGACTGGCTCAGTGAATCCGCGGGTGCGAACAAACCTTTCGGCGCTTGCGACTACGGAGAGGCCACCGACACCCGAATCCGTAATGAGAATGTGCATATAGGGAACTGTCCTGTGCGTCGCTAACCGTGAGCTCATTGCGGCGGGTCAACCGCCCGCGTGACATTATACGCACGCGTGCAGAGAAACTTGATATTCCTCGCGGCGTCCGTGTAGGCTGAACGGGCATGCATGAATCGAGTGTTGTCAATCATGATGAACTGTGTAGCGCGCCACAGGATCGAAAGTGAACACTGATCCGCCAAGCGGCCCATCTCGGTGAGGACACCTGAGGGAACACTCGTACCATCGGAAAGCGATATTCCATAGTGGTCGCGATGGCTCATCGCGTGGAGCAGTGTGTTGGCAAACGCCGGAGCTTTCGAGAACTGCGTAAATGTGATCAAAGGCGTTTTAAACTGCAGCGCGATCTCGTCCGCGTTAAGCGGGGCCGCTAGCACACCGCTATAGGTGTTCAAGATCCGAGACGCCTCGTCAGCGCGGTGGGCCTGAACCCACATCGCCCAGTCGGCGGGCTTGAGCACCATGTTGAACATCAAGCATCTGGCATCGAGCCACTCGCGCATATTGTTTGGGATTCTTGCGTATAGTCGCTCGCCATCTACCAGCATAGTCTCTCCGCCCGCACGCGCCGGTGTAACGCAATAGAACCACAACACTTTCGGTCGCATCGGCAGGTACGCGTATTCGGCGTGCCAACCAAGTTCGGGATGCCCCACGTATACGTCGCCGGTCGCTGTTTCCGGCCCGAAGAGCCTGGCGAACGACCGAAACGCAGCAAGATCCGCTTGCGTGTTTGAGAATAAAACTGCACCGCAACGTCTGAAGAGCTCGTCCACAATCGCTACGTGACGCTCTTTCGGCGTGGTCGCGCACGCTATGAAGGCTATCTCGCCGAACTCACCACTTATCACTGTAACGTCCATTCGAAACTCCGCGATGTGTTCCTTTACGCGTTCAGCACGGGTGCTTACACGAAACGAGAAATGCTGAAGTCAGCAAGAGGCGTCGGGTCACCGCTGGTGATGTATTGCGCCATGATCTCCCCGGTGCCTAGGCTAAGCATAGTTCCAGCCCAATCGTGGCCAGTCGCGATACTTACCGACGGCCAGTTCGGTAAAGGTCCGAGGATTGGAATGTCATCGACCGATCCTGGCCGTACCCCCACGCGTGCCTCAACAAAGATAGCCTCGCGGAGCACCGGCCAAAGCCTCAAAGCCTGTCGCATCACGCGCTGTAATGAGCTCAACGTAGGATTCGTATCGGCACGGCCCTTTTCTCGAGTGGCTCCCACAATGATGCTGCCATCTCGCTGCGGCACAGTCGTACCGTTGAAACTGTAAACGACAGAAGATGGAACAAAGCCTACGCGGCGCAGCAGAATTCGTTGTCCCTTAACGGGAACGACGGGGAATCGGTAGCCCCACCCATCGAATAATCTCGTCCAGTGCCCGGCGGTGACGACAACATGACGTGCTAGATAGGTAGCCGACGGAGTGTGGACGCCGACCGCTCCACCTTTCGTCGCTTGTGTCAAGCCGAGAACTTCAGTGTTGGCACGGACTTCGACGCCGCGCCTCATGCTTGAATGCGCCAATCCGTCCACGAAACGTCTGGCGTTCACCTGACCCTCTGTCGGCGAAAAGACACCACCTAACACCCGCGGCGATATTAACGGCTCTCGCTCGCGGACCTCGTCGCGACTGAAAGCTCGGATGTGTAGGCCAAGCTGTTCCTGCCATGAAAGGTCGTCGAGCAGCGTTTTGAGCTCGTGTGGTGTCGTTGCTACCTTCAGAACTCCGCCGGGGCGAAACTCAGGGTCCACGCCCTCGTTGGCCAGCTCCTGCGCCACGATCGGGAATAAGCTAAGACTTCGGAGCCCGAGCTCGAACAGAGGGATATTGCGGCGGTCGACATGCCATACTGGAGACACCATGCCCGCGGAGGCGCCGGATGCGCCAGAGCCGATATCTCCTCGGTCGAAGATCACGCACTTCACCTGCTTCTTGGTCAGAAAATACGAAACCGCGCAGCCTATTGCACCGCCTCCAATGATCGCAACGTCGTATATTTGCCGCACGAGATACCCTAAACGCGCGCCCCTGATAGTAGGGGGTCTTTGATCGCGAGCACATAATACATACGTCCACCAACGCGTCTTCGCGCGCCAGGCGTGATCTGAAGAACTCGAAGGCCGCGGCGACGGCTGGCTAACTCGCGCTCAAAACCGCGCCGGCTCCACGTGATAAGTGAACCGAAGACACGCACACGACCACGTTCTGGTGTGCACGCGACATACGGTACGATCTGAAAGGACCTCTGTGCGCCGCGCGGTTGTTTCATCACTCTGAAACCGACAACGAGCAGCCCGCCTGGACGTAGCAGCGCAACAGCGCGATTCAACAGTTCTGCTCTTTCAGCATAACGAGGGTTCATACCGAGCATGTTTTCCAGCAAAAGCACGGCCGAAAATGATTCCTCTCCTTTCATATCAAGCAAATCCGCACGCCGAAGCTTCAAGCTTCGCGAGCGCGCGAGCCGCGCCCGCGCCCGCGCGATAATCGCCATATCGCGGTCAATCGCTGTCACTTGGCCGGCGAGCGTCACGAGGAACCTCGTCAGCCGTCCTGATCCACACCCGACCTCCAACACGCTGGCGCGCCAGACGGACTTGCGCAGCCAGGCCGAGAGAAAACGCCGCTCCACGGGGTCGATGTGGCCCAGATATGAGTTGTCGCAATAACCCCACACTAGGGAGCTATAAACGCGATTGAGTTCGCTGGCGCTCCGGAGGCGCGCGCCGATCACGTTGGCACGGAAACCGACGCGAAGCCCCGTTCGCTCGCGCCGTGTTCGCTCATAGTGTTCTATGAGATCGCGAACGCGCGAATTATCAAGTTGCGCGAGCGCAGCTGCCGGAACTCTGGTTCGGTTGCGATTCATCGGGAAGACCGTACGCGGGCCGCGTCGATCATCGGCGCTCCAAGCCGCGGAAAGCCACGAAGCCGCTAAACATGATCGGCTTCCGCAACGCCCCGCCAGTGCGCGGGTCTCGCGCCTCCACCTTGAGCTCGTCGTACAATCGGTTGAATGAGTCAGAGTTCATGTGCGCCTCGTCGACGTTATGCGGACCAAACTCCTCGTCTAGAGCATTACGCAGCACCGTCGCGGAGAACGATGTCACGCTCTCTTGCAGCTCGTAGTCCAACTCCTTACGATAGAACACCTTGAACAATACCTCACCAGCGAGTCGCGACGGTAGCGATATGTAACCTGCGGCGCGCTGATCTACCGAACCCTTGAAGTTTCGTCGCTGTGCGACGTAATTTGCTAGTGCCGTTAGAGTTTCGGGTCGGACGCCTGGTATCTTCATATCGACCCGTCGAGGCCATCCTTGTGGCCTCACCGGCTCGCGAATGGTGAGAAGTACGCGATCCCATTTACCCACCAAGGAATGCAAGAAGCTGTTGAGTTGGAACTTCGCGCCTCGATCCGGTAACTCGTGCAGCAGCGCATTAATGCTACAGCACAGCGTATCGACACCCCTATCACGGCGCACTCCGCTAAGCCACTTCTGAGCTTCCCCGACCTTCTGCGTGGCGTCGCCTTCGTAAACGTTTATTAAGTGACCGCGACGCCGAAATTCTTCCGCCTTGGCCCGCGCCAACGAGGTGGCGTTGTTGTCCCATTCAAGCAAAGCGCCATAGCGAATTCCGATGTTCTTAATGATGCCGAATAGTTCGGAGCCGTCAGCGCCGCCCACACTCAGGATTGCCGCTCGCCTTGGATCGAAGATGACTTTGGATGTCGCTCGGACAAACTCCTCGGCCTTCCGTTCGCCACTGGTAGTGAACGCCGCAATGTATCCGTTGTCAGTCGTTAGCGGCTCGCCTGCGACTACTCGTTTGATTGCGATTCGAATGTCTCGATCGACTTGTGAGACACGGACGCGGCGGTCTGGCAAGACAAGAGTTCGCGGCGCCGCAGGTGACTCCTGCGGCGCGACTCCGGAAAGATCCAAGTAGCGTCGATCGTGCCTATATTCAGCGCTAAGCTGCGACCGAACGTATTCGAACTCCGCCAAGAGGCGGCACCCCAAATCGCTTTCAGCATGCGTCCTTATGCAGAGGCGATCCAGACTACCAGGCTCGTTTCGGCGCTTTAGGTACTGTAGCCCGAGATATAAAAAGTCATCGAACTGACAGAGGTGAATGAGAGGAAGGCAGCAATACTCATAGTAGGAATAATGCTCCGAGAGCGAGCCGAGATCGCGCCAAAGCCGTCTCACGTGAGCGCAGTTCTTATCGATGTCCTCGCGAAACTCTGCGACGTTGTTTACAGGATTCGCCAAGAGGACACGTGCAGAATCCAATATGACGTCGGGGTTGTTCGGATGCAAGGCCAAGATCTCGACACGTCCGCCGCGTTCTCTGATGAACCGCTCGAACTGATCGCGGATGTCGGGCTCTGTGATACGTGTGTTGCGTAAACACCAGATGCGTATTATGCGCGAGCTCTGGCGAATCCCATTCACGACGAAATCATGCGAGTAATATCCAGTCGGCGGCGGGTCATACAGCAGCACGCGCCCCGCATCGGCGCTTATCGTCGAACTCTTGCGTGTCATGCGGCTCCTGAACTGCTGTTTATGTAACTCACAATCGCGTCGACGATGTCGGAGTCCATTCGGGCGATTGCTTCGTTCGTGACACCTGCGACGTGAGGCGTGACGAGTAGCGCCGGGAGGTCGGCCGCCGACGCCAGAAGGTCGTCGCCCAGCTCACCGTCGATGCCGACACCCAGAAGCGTACCGTCCCGGAGCTTTTGAATTAATGCGGACGTGTCCACCACTTCAGTGCGGGAGGTGTTTATGAACACTGAATGCGGCCTCAACATATCCAGCTGCTGCGGCGAAATTAAAAGCCGTGTCGTTTCAGTCAGCGGTAAGTGAATCGTTACCACGTCAGCACTGCGGAATAGTACGGGCAAGGTCACGAACTCCACGCCTTCTGTGCTAAGATCGGCGTGCTTCTCAGGGTGTGGCGTGTAGCAGATGCGTCGCATGCGGAACGCAGCCGCCAGCGTCAAAACTCTCGCTCCGATCGGCCCTGCGCCCACGACACCGATGGTGCGGCCGTCGATCTCGCTCGGCAGCCCGTGTAAGCCGGCGCGACCGGCGTGTGTTACAGATGCCGTGTGTCCCTGGCGCAGCTTCTTAACAAGTGCTAATATGAGAGCAAAGGTGTGCTCGGCCACAGAGATCGTATTAGACGTCGGGCAGTTCAGCACGGCTATCGACGGATCGGCGTGAAACGCATCGTCAATATGATCCACGGCGACCGAAAGCGTGCCGAGTATCTTGAGGTGTCTTACGTGCTTGTGGACGCGTTGCGTCATCCGCTCGCGCGCACCAATCACGAGAACGTCATAGTTGTCAACAAGAAGTAGAAGTTCGTCTTCGGAGGGTCGCGAGCCCTTAGCCCGAACCGTCACGTCGGGAATGGTGGCGCGGAGTCGGCGAAGTGAGTCTGGACTGAAGTCGGGAACCGCTATGTATGCTTTCATCGATATCTCTGGTGCACGACGTGGCGGCGGAATGTCAGGTGTCGCGACGTGACCCGGCGTAATCTGGGGCATGTACCCAATAGCTTAGTAGCACGATCCGCCTGCCACTGACTAATGGCGTCGCGCGGTGGAGACCGCGGCTATCAAACATAACGAGGGTTCCCGCCGCGCCGGCACACATGATCTCGTCAAATCCGTAACGCTGTCTTAGCAACTGCGCCTCGTGAGGCCAGACACAGCCAATGTATAAGCTATCGTCGGTAGCATATCCGTCGGGGGTGGTGTGATAGCGCCGCGCAACAACCTTCTCAACGGCCAGCCGCCAATTGCTCGGTTTGTGACTCCCTCTTAAATACGCCATCGGTGCTTGTTCAGGTCCGACGTCATCAAGATATAGCCACGCCTTCAGCCGATGTTGCCACGTATCGATATGATGAAACATCTCGAAAGTCGGAATAGCGCCTGGCACATACTTGATGCCGATCGTGCGGCGTAGCGCTACGGCATCAGGTGAGATATAAGCGCTCGCCAAGGCCGCAACTGTGGCATTCGCGAAGAACGGGTCCAGCTCCGGTATTCGGTCCGCATCAGGCAGAAAGAGAGCTCGGTCACCTTCAGGTGATTCTCGAAACAAGGTGAGTGGTGGGACCGCTGCCAACATCTCACGGACGTTTTCGCGCGGCAGAAAATCAGGCAAGATGACGACGCCGTCGCGCGAGAGCGCATCGAACAGGAACGAATTCGCGCTGTGCCGCTTCGCAGGCCTGAATTGCCTGTAGTACCTGCGCCGTTCACGGATGAAGCTCACAGTTTCTAGAGCGTCGGCAATTGCCGATGTGAAGCCGCTTCCACGTGCATGAGGCAGTGACATCGTCCGCCCGCCGAAGGTGATTGGATTGCGAGGCCGCATACGAATTCTAGCATGCGCTTCGGGAGGGACGTCAAATTTCTTGGTTCAGGTCGCCCCCAGCCCTGCTTGCTCTACTCCTCGTCGAGGAAGACCTGCATCCGCCGCCAATCCTGGAATCGCACTAACCGCCTTGGAGACAGACTCAGCCATCTCAAATCGCGTCTGCCGTCGCCCATCTGGGATTCACTCGATCGGGGATTACATTCACCGTCCTCCAGAGAAAGCTTATCCCGTCATGGCACTCTCGAGGCAGGGCGCTTACCGGGCAACGCCGTTTGCCCAGCGATTGCCTTCAACGTCGTCGCCTTACTCATGACGCTCGGGCGAATGAACACACCTCGTCCCAGTTCCGAAACGCCGTCGGATCAACCCAGAGCAGCGCCGCCAGCTGTCGGGATCGACAGTCTCGCCGCCGTCCGGGCGTGGCGTATCCGATTGCGGAGGCTCAAGCCGAGCTCCCGTCGTAACCCCAGGAACCCAATCGCCGCCGGGATCTGCCGCAGGTCCGGCTGGCCGTCGGTTCGTTTCCGATTCGCAGTAGGTCGCGACCGAAACCCAGGTCTACCGAGCCGCGTCCCGCTGCTCCGGTCCTCGGCTCCAGCGGCGGCGCGGAAGGCTGCTCCGAGCGTCCCCTCCGGACATTGACCCGATCATGCCGGCGAAGCGGCGGCTGACGGCCAAAACGTCAAGTGGCTAAGAAGGCGCCCGAGAAATACGTAGCGCTTCGAACAGATCGCCTTAGCCCTCGTTCTTGGCCAAAGGAATCGGCAGGCACGCGTCTATCGCGCGTCTAGCGGGCTGCGTCCGGGACGAGTCCGGATAACGTCGGATCAAGGTAAACTGCTCACGAAAGGAGGTATCCGCGTATGTCCCGAGACAGACGCGGAGATGGGGTTCAGGTGGTCGGGGGTTCAAATCCCCCCTGCCCGACCAACTCGAACCCATTTCCGACACCGGCGGCGCGCCGCCGGTGCTCACGGTGGGGGCCGCTACGACCTCGAATTCGGCAAGTTCGCGACTGAGTGGCGTATCGCGAAGCGACACATGAGAACCCGCTGCATCGTCGGCGATCCCGCTCAAAAGGCAATTGTCGGGAGAATTTCATGAGTAGTGATGGTTCGTCTAACGAGGAAAGACCAAGAACCGGTAGGAGATATCGAACCGACCGGACAGAAGGGATTAGCGACGGCGTCTTCGCGGTTTCGCTGACGCTCCTCGTCCTCGACGTACGACCTCCTGAAGGCGGCGTATCCCAACTCGTGCACGGGCTCGTCCTGATTGCACCGAGGCTCGGGACCTTCGCGCTGAGCTTCGCAATCGTTGCGTACTACTGGCTCGTCCACCACCTGATTTTCGCCTCACTGCGCGGCGTAAAGATCGCTCTGATCTGGGCGAACATGCTGTTTCTATTCACGATTGCCGTGTTGCCCTTCTCGACGGCGGTGCTGGGTCGTTACTCTCTCGCGCCGGTGGCGCTCGCAATCTATGGCGCCAATCTCTTCGCTTGTACGTCGACGCTGGCATGTGTGTGGTTCGTCGCGGACCATTCTCACATCACAGAACAACCCACAGCCGGCCAACGACGCTACATTGTGCGGCGCTTCGGTGTTCAGTTGATTGTCGCGCTGCTGGGGATCGCATGCGCGTTCCTCGCTCCGGCACTCGCACTGAGCATCTTCGTCGCGCTGCCGATTGTGTTCGCGCTGACCTACCACCGGCGGTACTACTGACTGTCGTCATCCGCCACGGCGCGACACGGCATAGAGGTCGAAATGGGCGTCATCCGAACGACGAGATCGTCAACCATCGACGATCTCGTCGCATGGCAATCAATCGTTTGATCCGGTGCACGCGCTGGAACTACTCGGAGTGATGACAACGCCGGTCGAATTGAGCGAGATGTTGCAGGACGTGTCATCCTTTTCGAGATTGCACTGCTTCGATCCTTGGATCAGCGTACCGGTGTCGCTGCCAAGGTTGTAGTTCCAATACCAATCGTCGTTCGATGTCGTCTCGGTTTCCCACGTTCCGCCGCCGGCATTTGCCCCCACGGCAAGAACCGATGCGTTTACCGGCGTCTGGGTTGGACACCCTGACGCCTTGTGCGAAACCTGGACATTGTAGATCGACTGACTGGTGCTGTTCGTCACGTTAAAGGTACCACTCCATTGAGACATGACACACCTCCACTGAATGCTCGATTGGTCTCATGAAGTGCGTCAGGTCGAGCTCTCCAATGCGTGCACTTCGCCGCCCTTGAGGGCTTGAACGGATAGGACGGAAAAGAGTGAGCGTTTTTCCGGCGGTCAGCCGTTTTTTCGTCAGCGGCCGCCCAGGATTGGAGCGCCTCTGTGGCACGGTTCGTACGAGGATCGACGACGAAAAGTCCGGCCCTCGGCGGTGGCGGGCTCGCGTCACATCGCATCGCCGTCGACGCAGGCGATCCATCCATCCTCGTCGCGGTGGGCATCGATGTGGTGCATTCGCCGTGCGTTCCACGTACCAGGGACGGTAGCGAGGGGGGGAGCGGCGATCGCGTGCTCTTCGTAGTCGGACGGGGTGAGGCGGGTGATCTCGAATGCGCGCACGGACGCGCCGTACTCGCGCATACAGTCTTGCGCGAAGCGGTAGATGCGATCGCCGTCGATCACCGGGCGTCCTGCAGGACGCCCGGCCGTGCGGTCGCCGTTCACGATCGGACTGCAGGGGTGCTCGCACCAATGGCCTGACAGCTCCTCGGCAGACCAGAGGCGCAGCACGTCGTGCCCTTTCGGACTGGTGCAGCCGAACAACCACCAACGGCCGTCATGCCGGAGAAGCGACGGATCGACCACCACCTCGTTCAGCAACACGCGCTCGAGCGTCCACTGGCGCGGGAAGCGGGCAGCCCGGTACAAGCGGACCGACGCCGACTCGAACGTCTCCGGCAGCATGAAGTGTTCGTCTTCGTGCGCGAAGACGAATGGATACGAAAGGTGAAACTCCTCGGCCAGCACGATGCCGTCGTAGCGCCACGTCAGACCGTCGTCGCTCATGGCGAGGCCGATCTGTCCGCGTAACAGCGGCCGGTTCAGCACCTCGAAAAACATCGACCAACGCCCGCCGTCACGCAGCATGAACGGGTCGGCGACGAAGGCCGCGTCGACGTCGTCGACGTCGTGCGCGGTGAGGACGGGATTGCGGACGCGCGGGTCGGGCCCGAGCGCCAGCGGCGTCGGACCGTGATAGATGCCGATCGACCAGCGAGAGTCGGCGCCAGCCATTCAGAGGTCCAGCCCATCGGCCGCCGGCGGTTTCGGCGAGTCGGACGGCGAGAGGTATTCGGCACCGATCATCCAGCGGAACTTGGGGAAGGCGATCGGCCGCACGCCGTGAAAGAACGGCGCGTACGGATCGAACACCATGCACGTATTCGTCATGCGCATCGGCTCGAAGACTACGTCGCGGAACGTGTTGTCGCGGATGATCGCCGTCCCGCCCGAGCGGGCGCCCCCCGTGGCATTCACGTAGAAGAGAAACTGCAGCCAGTTCCGTCCCTGCTGCGGCGAATCGCGATGCGGCGCAACGAGCGTCCCGGGATACGTGGCCGTCAGTTGAAAGCGATTCAGCAGCAGCGGCTCGGGGCGGCCGGAGAATGCCTGCATCCGCGCCAGCGTCTCCGGAGAGCGCAGCGAATCGATGAGCAGGCGGATGTGGGGATGTTCGTCCATGTACGCCGGATAGCCATCGTCCGCCGCCTTCCGCGCATCGGCGGCCAGCACGCTACCCCACCGCTCGTCCGCCGCCGTTCTTCGATCGATCCACCGGAAGCCTTTGTCGTAGGACTTGTGCACGTCGAAGGGCGCGGTGAAGTATCGCCGCTTCGGCCAGTGCTCGACGAGGAACCGATGGAAATCGGGATCGAAGACGTTCTCGATAAATGCCCATCGCTGCTCCTGAAAGTGCGGCCCGGCGCGCTCGAGTGTGGCGCTGATCCGGCAACGTGGCACGGCCGCGGGATCAATCGACGTCCGCCCGACGCGCCGCTGCAGCGCGCGCACGCTCTCGATGACCGGAAACAGCCGGATCGCCGTTCGGACCGCAAGCGTCCTCATCGAGCTGTACTGCTCGGCGACATACTGCTCGGAGTAGTCAACGGCCATGGGAGCCCGATCAATAGACGGGCCGACGCCGGACGCTGTGATCTTCGCGACGTTCACAGCAGGGCCTCTGTGGCCGTCTATCCATCAGCCACACCATGCCTGAGCTGACGGTCCTCGCGATCGCCGATCGTGACTTTCTGCCGCGTCTCGAGGTGCTCGCCGCCTCGCTGGCAAGAAACACGCCCTCGGCGCACCTGTACGCCTGCCTGGTCAACGTGGTACCGGCGGACGCCGAGCGGTTGCGGGCGGTTCATCGCCACACCGAGTTGCAATACGAAAGCGCGGTGCTCGATGCCGCGCACGTGGAAATCGGCCTCGACGGGGTCACGCCCTACACGGAGAAGGCCGGCTATTGCGTCAATCGGCGCGGCCGCGCGATCCTCGATCTGCTAAACGCCGGCTGCCGCCGCGTCCTCTTCGTCGATGCCGATACGATCGTCCGCCGCGACCTCGGTCCGCTCTGCGAGCTCATCGACCGGCACGATCTGGTGATTCATAAGCGGCCGGAGGCACCGGAGTTCATGCGCGTCGCCGGCGGAGTGATCGGCGTCCGGCCGACCGATGCGGCCATCGAGTTCTTCACGCGCGCGGTGGCGCGCATCGACGCGATCGGCAATCGCAAGTTCTTCAGCGACCAGCTCGCGTTTCATCTCACCATCGAAGAGCTGGCCGGCCGCGTGGCCGTCGGCCATTTGCCGAAGAAATTCATCGATTGGGATTTCGATGAGCAGTCCTTCATCTGGGTCGGGAAGGGCCGGCGCAAGCACGACAATGCACAATATCTCGCCGAGGAGCGGAGCTATGTCTGAAGAGATCACATGGGAGCGTTTGAAGCGGAGCGTGGACGAGCCGCTGTCGCTGGGAGACCGGATCGCCATCCGCGAAGAAACGTCGGACACCTTCGAACTAACGCTCTCCAAACGGCACGACGTTACCAAATGGAAGTGCGTCACGGTGACTGGCGGTGCGATCGTCGGCGACGTCGCCGACTTCTGGCTGGCACGCATCGAGTTGGTCGACGACTGCGACGGCCCGGTTCATATCTCCGTCTCCGCCGACGCCGTTGCCGGCTCTGCCCTCTTCATCGGCAAGGACGACGGCGGTCCCCGGCGCCTGTCGACGACGTACATCGTCCGCGACTTCCCGCGGCACAGCCACATCGCACTGGAGTGGATCACCGAGTGGTAAAAGGGAATTTCGACCCCACCGCTGCGGTATCGTCGCCCGTATGGACGAGCAAGCGCAGCAGCCAACCATCCGCATCACCCTTGACGACAATGTCGCCCAGGGCGAGTACATCAACTTCGCCAACATCATTCATTCGCCGAGCGAGTTTGTGATCGACCTCGGGCGGATCGTGCCGGGGCGGGCCGATGTGAAGATCTACAGCCGCGTGATCATGACGCCGCTTCATGCCAAGCAACTGCTCGAGGCGCTGGCGCAGAACATCTCCATCTTCGAGCAGAAGTTCGGCGAGATCCGCGCGGACGGGGCCTCGGTGTTTTCGTCCAACGAACCGTCAAACTGACGACGCGAAGGATCTAGTGGCCCGGGTCAAGATCATCGGCGCCGGACTGGCCGGCTCGGAATGCGCGTTCGGGCTGGCGCGCCGAGGGCATCAGGTCGACCTGTTCGAGATGCGGCCCTCGAAGTCGACGGCGGCGCATCAGACCTCCAACCTCGCGGAGCTCGTCTGCTCGAACTCCTTCCGCTCGTCGAACATCACCAATGCCGTCGGCCTGCTGAAGGCGGAGATGGCCATGCTCGACTCGCTCGTCATCCGCTGCGGTGCGGACGCGCGGGTTCCTGCCGGCGACGCCTTCGCCGTCGATCGTGAGCGCTTCTCCACAGCGATCACGAGCACTATCGGTGCAGAGCCGAACATCACGCTGCGGCGCGACGAGGTCACGTCACTCGATCGTGGCGATTACGACTTCCTCGTCGTCGCCACCGGCCCGCTGACATCCCAGCCGCTCTTCGACGCGATCAATAACTTCCTGGGACGCGACGGTTTGTACTTCTACGACGCCATCGCGCCGATCCTCGCCGCCGACTCGCTCGACATGTCGAAGCTGTACTGGAAATCGCGTTACGGCAAAGGCTCGTCGACCGATTACCTGAACGCGCCCATGACGCAGGTTCAGTACGAGGCATTCGTCGGCGCGCTGCTGTCGGCCGAGATCTTCGCGCCGCATGACTTCGAAAAGGCGGCGCACTTCGAGGGATGCCTGCCGGTCGAGGAGATCGCCTCGCGCGGGATCGAAACGCTTCGCTTCGGTCCGATGAAGCCGGTCGGACTCGAGCATCCGGTCACCGGCGAGCGGCCGCACGCGGTCATTCAGCTCCGCAAGGAAGATCTGTCCGACGACTACTTCAACATCGTCGGATTCCAGACGAAGATGCGTGTGCCGGAGCAGAAGCGCGTCATCCAGATGATCCCCGGACTCGAGAACGCGGTCTTCGCGCGCTTCGGCTCCATGCACCGCAACACCTTCATCAACGGCCCGCGGCATCTTCGCCCCACGTTTCAGGCGAAGACCGACGATCGCATCTTCTTCGCCGGCCAGATCACGGGCGTCGAAGGCTACGTCGAATCCTCCGCTGTCGGTCTCCTGGTGGCCCGCTACATCGACGCGCTGTCCCGCAACGCTCCCGCCGATCCTCTCCCGTACCACACCGCCCTCGGCGCTCTCGGCCGCCACGTGGCCGAGTCAAATCCCGATCGCTACCAGCCGTCGAATGTGACATGGGCGCTGATCGAGGACGTCATCGGGCGATGCAGGAAGATCGAGAAGAGGGACAAGCAAGTGGCCAAGGCGCTTGCCACAATCGAGCAGGAGACCTCGTGACGGAGCGAGTTGGGAGGTGTCGCTGGCATCACAAGCAGTGAGAGGATGGGTTAAGGTCCATTCCGCCGACGCTGAACCCGTGAGCAGGATCATTCGCCCGCAGGACGCCGGAGGCGTCTTTGACGGGGACCAAAACCGCCGACGGATTACATCTTCAGCTCAGCACGGAACTCCTGACCAGTGCTTTTTTTGTCTCATCAGGGTTAGGAGTTTTTAGTGGGATGACAGGCGGGATGCCAGTCGGATGTCGTTAACAGCCTCTCGGAGGTCGTTAACAGCCTCCCGGAGGTCGTTAACAGCCTCCCGGAAGTCGTTAACAGCCTCCCGGAAGTCGTTAACAGCCTCCCGGAGGTCGTTAACAGCCTCTCGGATGTCGTTAACAGCCTCCCGGAGGTCGTTAACAGCCTCCCGGAGGTCGTTAACAGCCTCCCGGATGTCGTTAACAGCCTCCCCGAGGTCGTTAACAGCCTCCCGGAGGTCGTTAACGGCCTTGCGGAGGTCGTTAACAGCCTCTCGGAGTCCGTTAACAGCCCCGGGAACGAGTTACTGACCCTGGGAACGAGTCAACTGCTTCTGGTGAAGCTGCTTCCGCCTCGTAGAGTCCACGATCGGCATCACGGGGTCCGCCGACTTACCAATTTTGATCGTTCCCGTTCCTTTCATTTGCCGGCGTTGGAACTAAAATTCGCCACTCCCGTCTGCGATCGTATGGATTCCGCGTGCACGCGGACGGGTTCACCGCGTGATCCGTGGACTTACCGCGTGACCTGTTCAGCCATTCCATCTAGTCTCCTTTCCTCGCCACCAGCAACAGCCGCGGATCGCCGAGGCGGAATGGATCGCCGGCCGGTGTCGAGCTGAGTTGCTCGATGATGAGACCGGCGCCGGCGAAGAGTTCGCGAAGCTCGCCAATCGTGAAGATCCAGGTATGCGCCGTGCGCGTTTCCCGTACAGACCCGCGCACGAATGAATATTCGACGTCGAGCCGGCTGGCCGAGGTGTCGTACGTGGCGCTCGAGAAGAAGAGGATGTCGCCGGCTTCCATCCAGCGGCGGGTCTGCAGCGTTGGAAGGAGCGACTCCGCGATCGCGCCGCTCTCGAGGATGAACGCGGCGCCTGGCTTCAGAGATGCCGCAAGCGTCCGGAGAAACGCGCGTGTTCCGTCGCGATCGCAATAGCCGAAGCTGTTGCCGAAACAGAGCGCGCCGTCGAAACGGTCGCGCCAGGGAAGATCGCGCATATCGCCGTGATGCCATTCGATCGCCACATCCGCACGGCGTTTCACCTCCGTCAGGCACGTCGCTGACTGATCGACGCCGGTTACGGCGTAGCCGCGCCGGGCCAGGGGGATGCTGTGCCGCCCCGCGCCGCAGGCGACGTCGAGAATCGCCTTGCCGTCAGGTGCGCCGAATACCTTCTCCAGAAGCGGCAGATCGGCATCGGGAGGTGGTGCCACGGCCAACCAGAAGTCAATGGCAAGGCCGTGAAAAAAGTCGTGGACCCAATCGTTGGTAGTCATTTCGTCTCCATCGTTCGCGGGACACACGTCGAACGGTCCCGCCGTGCGCGGTGGGAGAGGTGGGAGACGAAATCAGATATCGGCGGTGAGTTTCAGAGGCGATCCGCCGGAGATGATAGCGCAGCGCTGCTCCTCGCCGAAAGCATCGCCCGCAGCCGCGCGGCGGCTTCGGCGATCTCACGCTGGCGTCGCGCGTAGTCGTCGGCGAGCATGACGATGTCGCCGCCACAGAACGGGCAGATCTCCGTTCCGGGATAGACGTACTGCTCGCAGCCGCGGCAGAGGGTCATGCTCGGCGGGACGCGGTCGGTCGTCGAACGCACGATCTCGCTCTTGGCCCGAGGAGGCGGCGGCTCCTGGACGACTGCCTCGCCGCTGCCGTCGATCGGTTCGAGCAGCAGCGCGAAGCGGCCGGCGTCAAACGGTTTGCCAGGCGCCTCTTCCACTTTCACGATCCGCTCGCGCTTCCCTTCTTTCGCCAGCGTAAGGGCCCGGTGGTGGCAGTAGGGGTTGTTCCCCGCGCGGCCGAGGAGCGTGTGATTGGTCCAGGTGCATCCGGAGCGGCAGACGTCGGCGTAGTAACAGGTCCGGCAGAAGCCCCACAGATCGTCGATGGTACGGTCGCGGGTGAAACGAAGCTGATCGGAATGGTTCCAGATGTCGTCGATGGTCATGTCGCGCACGTTGCCGCCCGAATAGTCGGCCGTGGCCAGCGAGGGACAGCCTTTGATCGTGCCGTCGGCTTCGATGCCGAGCCCCGTGTGGCCGGCCGAACAACCCTGAAAGTGACCGGTCTCCATGTCGGTGACGCGCCAGCGGTGTTCGTACGGGCCGAAGTAGCCGATGTTATTGCCCGGCTGCATCAGCACGCCGAGGGAGAGGGCCTCGTCGAACAGCTCGGCCAGATGCGGCATCAATTCGAGGATCTGGTAAGGCTGCATGAGGATCTCGTCGTGATCGGCGGCGTTTCCCATGGCCACGGTGAGCTGGATCTGCCAGTTGCGCGCGCCGGCGTCGGCGATCTGATGCAACAGCTCGCGCAGATGCGGCAACGTCGTCGCCCCGATCTGCGTGTTCACACTGCTGGGGATGTCGTACTTCTTCAGCAGGCGCAGCGCGCGCATGGCGTGGTCGAACGACCCTTTCACGCCTCGCAGCTTGTCGTGCAATTCCGGCAAACCGTCGAGTGAAACGCCGCACGACCGGAGCCCCGCCGCCTTCGCCGCGCGAATGCGATCCTCATTCAGCGCGAGCCCGCCGCTCTGCATGCTGGGGTGCATGCCGTGATCGCTGATGGCCTGGATGATGGTGAGCCAGTCGCGGCGGAGAAAGGCCTCGCCGCCGATGACCGTCACTTCGCGCACACGCAGCCGCGCAAGCTGCCGCACCACATCGATACACTCCTCGGTCGTCAGCTCCGAGGGACGCGCCTTGCCGGCGCGTGATCCGCAATGCATGCACTTGAGATTGCACGCCAGCGTGATCTCCCAGACCACATGAATCGGGTGGCTCCGGGCGAAGTCGTCGACCGTGGCATAGCGGTGCGGCAGCTTTTTCTCTTCCATGACGATTTGCCTGGCAGTCTGCGCGGCAGAACGATAGCGGCGAAGATGGTGGCCGAGCCTTGGGCAACCAACGCCGCCGGCCGTGCCGGCCTACGCCTTCTTTTTCAGCGCCGCCTCCAGCTCCTGAATCGCTTTGCCGAGGTCTCCCTGCTGCTGATGGAGATCTTTGGCATGCGTGAGCAACTGTTTCATCGTGCTCTTGTCCTGGCGCTTGATGGCGTCGTTGATGGCGGCGCCGTACGGCATGATCGGTCCTGTAGCCATTGCGTCCTCCTTACTTTCCGAGTGCGCTTTCCAGGTCCTTGATCGCCTTGCCGAGGTCTCCCTGCTGCTGCTGCGCCTGCCGGGCCTCGTCGAGGAGCTTCTTCATCTCGTCCTGGTTTCCACGTTTGATGCAATCGTGGATGACCACGCCGTAGAGAGGGCGGGGGTGACTGCCACCGCCCATCGCCTTCTGCAGGTCGCTGATGCCCTGGCTGAGCTCACCGTGCTGCGCCTGAGCTTCACTCAGAAGTTGCTGCATTTCCTGTTGGTTACCCCGTTTGATGCAATCGTGGATGGTTACGCCGTAAAGCATTCGGAATTCGCTCATTGAATACTCCTCCTTTCGTCACCTATAGGAGTGATGTCAGGAAGAGTTTTCCCTACCCCCGTTATTGACTCTTTCAGCAGCCAGCCACAAATTAGTAACCTCGCGATGGACGTCTGCCTGGTTTCCATGCCGTACGCCGCGCTCGAACGCCCTTCGATCGCGCTCGGATTGCTTACGGCTGAGCTTCGCGGCGCAGGCATCCCGGTCGGAACCCGTTACGCCAGCCTCGACTTTGCCGCCAGGATCGGCATGCACGCGTATGACGGCGTTCTGAACTCGCGCACCACCCTGTTCATCGGCGAATGGACCTTCGCAGCCGCGGCATTTCCCGAGATGAGCACGGTCGACGACGGCTATCTCGCCGAGATTGCTTCGGAGATGGCGCAGGGCCGCGCGGCTGCACTCGACACCGACCTGGCCGCTCTTCTTCTTATGCTGCGTGGCGAGGCGGAACGCTTTACGAACGACCTCGCCGACGAGATCGTCGCGTTGCATCCCCGCATCGTCGGTTGTACATCGACATTCCAGCAGCACACGGCATCACTGGCTCTGCTCCGCGCGATCCGCGCGCGGGACGACAGCATCATCACCATGATCGGCGGGACGAATTGCGAGTCGGCCATGGGCGTCGCCGCGGCGCGCGCCTTTCCGTGGGTCGACTACGTCGTCTCCGGAGAGGCCGACGAGATCATCGTTCCGCTCGTCCGCGAACTGCTCGAACACGGACGCGGCATCACGCCGCCGGTGGGCGTCATCGATCAAGCTGCCGCCCAGCGCCGCGACATCGAGCCGCCGCGCGCGTCGGTCTGGTCGATGGACGCCATTCCGACGCCGGACTACGACGACTACTTCACCGCCCTGGAGCGGTCGCCTCTGCGTGACGCGATCGTGCCGGCCGTGGTGGTGGAGACGTCGCGCGGCTGCTGGTGGGGCGCCAAGTCGCACTGCACCTTCTGCGGGCTGAACGGCGGCAACATGTCCTACCGCGCCAAGAGCCCGGCGCGTGCGGTGGAGGAGTTTCATCGCCTTGCCGCCCGCTACGGCGTGCGCCGTTTCACGGTCGTCGACAACATCATCGACATGCAGTATCACGAGAGCGTTCTGCCAGGCCTGGAAGGTCACGGCTACGACATCTTCTACGAGACGAAGGCCAACCTGCGGCGCCGCCACATGCAGAGCTTCTCCGACGCCGGGGTCCGATCGATCCAGCCGGGCATCGAGAGCTTTCACGACGAGATCCTCCGCCTCCTGGCCAAGGGCAACAAGGCCTGGATGAACGTGCAACTCCTCAAGTGGGCCTCCGAGCTGTCGATGGAGATCTCCTGGATCTTTCTGATCGACGTTCCCGGCCAGCGCGACGAGTGGTATTTCGAATTGCTCTCCTGGCTCCCGCTGGTTTCCCATCTCCCGCCGCCGGTCTACGCCACCCCGATCCAGTTCGTCCGTTTCAGCCCCTATCACCGCGACGCCTCGGCGTACGCACTCGATCTGGAGCCCGAGCCGGCGTACGCGCAGATCTATCCGCTGGCGCCTGACGAAATGCGCGATCTCGCCTATTACTTCGCCGAACGGAACCCTCCCCCGCCTCCCCCCCTCGGCCAGCGGCTCCTGGTGGCCTGGCTCGGCCTCTGGCGCGACCAGCATGAGAGCGCGGCCACGCGCCCCCGCCTGGAAATGCGCTACGACGGCGACTCGATCGAGATCACCGACAGCCGCTCCTGCCGGACGGCCGACCAGCACGTTCTGACGCCCCTCGCCACCCGCATCTACGCCGCGTGTGACGAAGCCACCGACCGCCGCACTCTGGCCGACCGTACCGCCATCGATCCCGCCACCCTCGACGAAGTGCTCACGTCCCTGATCGCCGACAAACTACTCATGGATTTCGACGGCCACCTCCTGGCCCTCGCCGTCGACACGTCGGCAAGCCGACCTGACTGGACGCCGAGCCCGGGCGGGTTGGTGGAGTGGGGAGCGGTGAAGATTTCGTGAGGTGTTAAGCGGTTCCGGCGGAGCGCTGGCGTCTCGCCGGCTGGCCCGGCGTGCGTCCCGCCGCCGCGTTTACCGCGACTGTTTGGTGTCTTGACGGGCGGGAGGCGGTTCTTTCCAAAGGGCTGGCATCTCGCCGGTTAGCTCCGTGGCGTCTCGCAAGGCGCCTCGCCCCCGCCCCCGCAAGACTCCCAACATCGCTGGTAACCGCGGCGGCGGGACGCGCGCCTGGCCAGCCGGCGAGACGCCAGCGCTCCGACCGTAAGCCGCACTTCATTTCTGTAGCCGAACGTGGACAGTTCTTGCCCGCCAGACAGGCAATCCAAAGAAAAAGCTTGCATGTGAGTAGGTGTTGTAGTGAACTATATCACCTAGCTGTACGGAAACTCAGAAATGGACCGCGAATGGAACGACAGTCAGCCGATCTACCGCCAGCTTCGCGACCGTGTGGTCGCTTTGATCCTCGACGGAGCGCTCAACGAAGGCGACCCGCTGCCGTCCGTGCGCACGGTCGCGGCCGAGTACCGGCTCAATCCGATCACGGTTCTGAAGGCCTACCAGGAACTGGTCGACGAGCAACTCGTCGAGACGAAGCGGGGGCGCGGGATGTTCATCAATATCGGTGCGCGCGGCCTGCTGTTGCAGGCCGAACGACAGAAGTTTCTCGCGGAACAGTGGCCGCGGATCTCGGCGACGATTCGGCGGCTCGGCCTGACGCCGGAAGAGCTCCTGGAGGCCGCAACACCGTCCCCGCCATCGCCGCCGGATCCTGCCGAGGAGGAGCGCTGAAGCCATGGCATGCATAGAAGCACGCGGCCTCCGCAAGTCTTTCGGAGCAACGATCGCGCTGGACGGGATCGATCTGCATGTCGAAGAGGGCCGCATCCTCGGCCTGATCGGCCCCAACGGCGCAGGTAAGAGCACCGCCCTCAACGCCATCCTCGGCCTCACGCCCTATCAGGGAGCGCTGAAGGTGCTCGGACTCGATCCCTGGACCGAGCGCGATCAGCTCACGCGCGACGTCGCCTTCATCGCGGACGTGGCCGTGCTTCCACGGTGGATCCGGGTCTGGCAGTTGCTCGACTACGCGGCCGGCGTCCATCCGCGGTTCGATCGCGCCAAGGCGCTGAGTTTTCTGGCCAGGACCTCGATCAAGCACACCAGCAGGGTCAGGGAGCTGTCGAAGGGCATGGTGACCCAAGTGCACCTGGCCCTGGTCATGGCCCTTGACGCGAAGCTGCTGGTGCTGGACGAACCGACGCTTGGCCTGGACATCCTGGTCCGCAAGCAGTTCTACGACTCGCTGCTCAACGACTATTTCGACCGCAGCCGCACCATCGTCGTGACCACGCATCAGGTCGAAGAGATTCAGGACGTCCTCACCGACGTCATGTTCATCGATCACGGCCGCATCGTCTTCGACTGCAGCATGGAAGACTTCGAGAGCCGTTTCGCGGAAGTGATGGTGACTCCCGAGCACGTCGCCGCCGCCAGGGCGCTACGGCCGATTCACGAGCGGCAGGTGTTCGGACGCAGCATCCTGCTGTACGACCGCGCCGACCGCCAGCAGCTCGCCACACTCGGCGACGTGCGCACGCCCGGCATCGCCGATCTATTCGTCGCGGTGATGGGCAATCCCGCCAATCAGGCGCAAGGAGAGGCTTCGTGAACGCTCAATCTGACTTCTCAGATCCGCCGCCGGCCGCGCCCCTCCCCGTGCCGGAGACCCGCCCGATGTACTGGTCGGTGCGCCGGGAACTGTGGGAGAACCGTTCGATCTACATCGCGCCGCTCATCGTGGCCGCGGTCGTCCTGTTCGCGACTTCTCTCAGTTTGATTGGTCTGCCGAGGCGGATGAGGGCATTCCCGACGCTCGACCCGGCCAAGGGGCACGCATCGGTCGCCTCGCATTTCAGCATGGCGCCGGCTCCGATCATGCTGGCCGCCTTCATCGTCGGATTCTTCTACTGCATCGATGCGCTCTACGGCGAGCGCCGCGATCGCAGCATCCTGTTCTGGAAGTCGCTGCCGGTCTCCGATCGCACGACCGTGCTCTCCAAGGCGGGCATTCCTCTCGTCGTGCTGCCGCTGATCGCCTACCTGCTGAGCGCCGCCTCCCAGATCTTTCTGCTGATGCTGGGCACCATGGCCCTGCTCGGGAGCGGTCAAAACCCGGCCGTATGGTGGGGTGAAGTTCGATTCTTCCCGGGACTGCTGATCATGCTCTACGGCCTGACCGTGCATGTGCTGTGGTTCGCGCCGATCTACGGCTGGCTGCTGCTGGTTTCGGCGTGGGCCCGGCGCAGCCCGATTCTCTGGGTCGTGTTGCCGCCGCTCGCGGTAGGCGCCGTCGAACGGATCCTGTTCCGTGCCTCGCCGTTCATGCACATGCTCGGGTACCGGGTGACGGGCGCGATGGCCGAGGCGTTCGCCGTCGATCCGAAAGGCGGCGGCGACATCAATCGGCTGTCACAGCTCGATCCGGCAAAGTTTCTCAGCGCGCCCGGCCTCTGGGTCGGACTGGTATTCGCCGCGGTCTTTCTCGCCGCCGCGGTGCGGCTGCGCCGCAATCGCGAACCGATCTGACTCGCGGCCACGCACGGAGCGAACGAAGGAGGAACAGAGATGAGCGCCGCTGAAATGAGGCCACCAGAGTTGACCACCGTCGTGTTCACCAACCGGATTGAGTGGCATTCCGCCGCGGCGGCTACCTTGAATGCGGCAGCGCGGTTCTGGTTTCTCGTCGCCGTCACGGGCCAGTGGATGTTCGCGAGTTACATCGCCCTCGTCTATGGCGGTGCGGCGGTTCAGGGGAATCTGCAGGCCTGGACCAGGAGACTCGCCCATGGATACGAGTCCGGCAACACGGTCGGCAACAGCGTTCTCTTTACGCACCTTCTGTTTGCCTTTGCGATTTCTTTCATGGGAGCGCTCCAGCTCATCCCGAAAATCCGAAGCCGCTTCCCCCTCTTTCATCGCTGGAACGGGCGGATCTACATCGTGGTCGCCTTCATCATGGGTGTTACCGCTCTCTATCTGATGTTGTCGGGACGCAGGCTCGTCGGCGACCGCATGCAACACGTGGCCGTCGTCATCAACGCCTTCCTGATCATCCTTTTCGCGGCCATGGCCTGGCGCACCGCGGTTGCGCGCCGGTTCAACACCCATCGCCGCTGGGCTCTGCGCCTGTTTCTCGTGGTCGGCGGCGTCTGGTTCTTCCGGGTGGGGTTGTTCTTATGGTTTGTCATCAATAAAGGGCCGGCCGGTTTTGACCCGAAGACGTTCATCGGTCCATTCATCACCTTCCTGTCATTCGCTCAATACCTGCTGCCGCTTGCTGTCCTGGAGTTGTATTTCATGGTCCAGGACCGCGCCGGCGTGCCGGGCCGCATGGCCATGGCTGCCGGTCTCTTCGTGCTGACGCTGGCCATGGGCGTCGGAATCCTCGCCGCCACCATCGGCCTGTGGCTGCCCCGCATCAAGTCGGCGACGACAGGGGGAGCTCCAACCCGGCAACATGCCTCCCATCGCCCATTATCAAGAGCCTCCTCAACGGGAGTCGTGAGATGACCTATTCACCGATTCTGATCGTCCATATCTGCGCCGGGATCATCGCTGTCTTCGCCGGCTCGGCGGCATTGGTTGTTCGCAAGGGTGGCCGTCTGCATCGCCGGACGGGGGACGTTTTTGTCATCTCGATGCTCATCATGGCCGCCAGCGGGGCGTCGATGGCGCTTGTGAAGTCGCAACGGACGAATGTTTTCGCCGGCGTCTTTACGTTCTATCTCGTGGCAACGGCCGCGTTGACCGTCATGCGCAGGGGGAAATTGACCGGCCGCGTCGAGCTCGGCCTGCTGTTTGTCGCTCTGGTCGCGGGAACGAGCAGTTGGGTCCTGGCCTGGAGAGAAACCGCCAGAGCGTCTGTCATTTTCTTTTCCATCTTTGCCTCGATTGCCTCCCTTTCCGCCGCCGGCGACATTCGCATGCTCATCCGCGGCGGTGTCACCGGTGCACGACGGCTGGTGCGCCATGTGTGGCGCATGGGCCTTGCACTGTTCGTCGCCTCAGGCTCCCTGTTCCTCGGCACGGCCAGCGATCCTGTGATGAAACGCTCCGGATTGCGCGCAACGTTGTTTACCCCTGCGATCCGCAGCACGCATCTCCCCGAAATCCCGGTGCTGATCGTTGTCGTGCTGACGATTTTCTGGATTTGCCGCCTCCTGTTCACGAAGACGTATAAGCAGCCGGCTGGAGGGTCTCTGCAACGCGCAGAGGCGGCGCCCAACAGTCAGATGCGTTCCCTTGCAGCGTAAGGACGCAAACATGACCCGAACGACAAACGCCAGACTCGCCGGTTTTACATTCCTCTTCTACATCGCAGCCGGCATCGCCAGTATGGTTCTGAAGGGCCACAGGCACGCGACCGACGTGCTCACTCTGTTCACCTCCCTATCGGCGCTTGTGCTGGGCGTGACGCTCTATGCGATCACGCGCGAGGAGGATCCCGATATCGCCATGCTGGCCCTGACCTGCCGCGTCATCGAAGCCATGCCTGGCGAGGGCGCATTCTTCTTCGCCGTGGGCAGCACGCTCTTTTCCTGGCTCCTCCTTCGCGGCCGGATGATTCCCGTGGCACTGGCCTGGCTCGGCGTGATCGCGTCGGCCCTGCTCGTCGTCATCCTTCCCCTGCAGCGAGGCGGGCTTCTCGGCGGACCAGGGAGCTGGTCTTCATCGGTCACCTGGCTCATTTGGTTACCGATGCTGGTGTTCGAAGTGACGCTGGCCCTGCTGCTGCTCATCAAAGGTCTTGGCACGCCGCCGGCCAGGCAATCTGCCTGAGGTTGATCTTCACCAGGCCCGGACGCTCGCGGCCAACGCGCGTACCTGCGAGTTCTGGGGATTCGCATTGAGATAGGCGTCGAAATCGGGCAAGGCCTCCGCCTTCGCGCCGGCGCGGGCCTCGAGTACGGCGGCGGCGAGCCGATCGCCGGCGCGGTGTGCTGTTTCGATTTCGTTCCATGTTTTCTCGTCGACGATGGCGAAGAGCGCGGGAGGGTCGGGCGTCGAAGGAATGACGCGATCCATCCCTGAAGACTGCACCTCGACCTCCCACGCGTAGCGCCGTCCACGCGGCAACGGGGTTTCGGGAATCCATTCCGAGGCGTGAAGGACGCCGCTACGCGCCACGATCTTCGAGCCGTCGTAAACGCTGACGACCGCGCGGCCCGGTGGTGCGGTCCAAACGAAGCGGGGACGCGTCGTCGTCACCACGACGCCGGCGGGATCGAGTCGCGCATGCTGCGCGCGCTCCGGGCCGCGGAGCGTATCCGCCTCGCGGCGTAGCGCGACGAGCGCCGCCGGCGGATCGAGCCGGCCCGCATGCAAAGCGGCTCGCACGACCGGTGCGAAAGGAGAGGGCGAGGAGACGGGATGGGACGGCGGCGGCTCCGGCCGCATCAGCAGGACGACGACGATGATCGCCGCGGCGGCGGCCAGGCCGCTCCAGACCGCAAGTCGCCGCGGCTTGCGCCGAAGGCTGCGTTCCATGCGCAGATCGTGCAGGTCTTCGCTGCAGCGGGCGCAGTGGCGCAAGTGTTCCTCGGCTGCCGCACGAGCGGCGGGGCCGAGCATGCCGTCGGCATACGGAAAGAGCACCCCCTCGACATCGAGATGGCGATCCTCGGACAGCTCGGCACGCAGCGATGCCGCGGCTTGTTGCGCGTCGATCCCCTCTCGCGCCGACGCCGCGCACACCGCGCAGAGAGCGATGTGCCGCGTGGCGCGGAGAAGCGCAGCCGCACCCATCGCGCCGGCGCGCAGGTTCCGCAGGTCGTCCGCTGTCAGGTGCTCTTCCATTGTTGTCTATAGACGGTCGAATCTCATCCGTATGGCTATCCCTTCGTATTGTGCAGTCTTCGCGCGAGCCGCTCGCGGGCGGCGCGTCTCAGATTGATGACCTGCTGTCGTGTGACGCCGAGGCGCGCTGCGATGGCATTGTCCTCCAGCGGCAGCACATTCCAGATCGCCGCGAGGTCCTCGGCGCTCATCTCCAACGCCGCGGCGATATCGTCGATCGTTGCGATGCAGAGGAGGACAAAGAGCTCGATGGCGCTGGCGGACTTGCCGTCGCGCAGATTGAGGAGCAGTGCCTGTCGCTGCGGAAGCCGCAACGCGCGGATCTCCTGCCACATCGCCGTCAGTTGTTCGTGCGCTTCGAGATCATTGTCCACAGTGGAGCCGGCGTCCTTCATTTCGCCGATTGAGACGTACTCCAACTCGACGACTTCCCACGATTTGGCAAGCGTTTCCACGACGCTCTCCAGGCGCAAAGGAGCGCCTTCCTGCTCGAAGAGGGCGATCAACGCGCTCTCGAGATCGCCGCGCGGGAGGAGCGAATGGCCGCCGATTTCACGCGGCGGCTCGCCTCGCCACTCGGCGAAGCCCGCGACGAGGTCGTTCCCGGAGCGCCACGATAGGAGGCGGCCGCCGCGCGTCAGAATGTAGCGGATCCGATTCTTCAGCCGTGTGCGCGCCGGATAACGGTCGCGCAGAACGTCGTTGACGCAATTAAACGTGAGGGTGGCCACGAAATCGCCGATGCTGGCGACCGCGGCCCCCTCGCTGCCGGGTACTTCGCGCAGCCGCCGGAGAATGCGCAGAATCACGGTGGACCGGATGTCGTCGAGGACCTCCAACGGCAGCATGCTGCGATAACGCCCGATGATCGCCTGGATCATCGGCTCCGCCTTCTTGATGATTCTCTCGACCACCGCGTCGCGCGCGGCGTCGCTCTCGGCCGCGATCAGCGGCCCTAGCAATGGATCGTTGATCACGACATTCTGGCCATGACGTCCTGCCCCGACGACAATAACAGACGCTCGTCCGCGTCTGCATCGATGACAACCCGGCGCCTATGATCCCTTACGTGCTTTCGCCCTTGCTTCTTGCGTACGCCCTGGCAGCGCATGGAGCGAGTGAGAGCGCGCGCGACATAGCCTCGCGATTTGCAGCCGCGCTGCAGAGCCACGACGTCGCCGCGTTGCGATCGCTCGGCGTCACGGAGAGGTCGGCATTCAGCTTTCCATTGCGGGACACGCTCGACCGCTACCCATGCATCACCATCGATTCCTGGACCGTGGAAGCCGTGGACGGCGATCCAGCCGTCACGCGCATTCGCCTTGCCGGCTCAGGCGTGGCAGTCAACGCGCGGCACGATTGGAGACCGATACCGGATGCCTGGATCGTGAAGGTCGCGGCAACTCCTCCCGGCCCTCGGATCGACTTCCTCACCACCGAGGATCATTACATCGCGCAGCACATCATCGCGGCCGCGGACGATGCCGCACGCCAGGAGATCATCGCGGCGCATCCCGAGTTCTCCGCTCACAACCTCCTTCTTGCCGTGCTCGACGAGCTCGAGGAGACGCTTCCGCCGGAGAAGGTCGCGCTGAGTGACTCCCTCGCCTTTGTGATCGGCGCCTCCGAGAAGGGAGAGTATCGGGATGTCGAGGCGCGCGCCATCGTCGAGCTCCCGGACTCTGTCCGGAAGTTGCACGCGGCGCAGGTGGCGCTGGCGATCGCCGAACGAACGAATGACTGCGACGTCATCGCATCAGCATTATTCAGAAACGGAAACGCGGTCTTCGGCACCGGCGCGTTCGAAGAAGCATCCGAGATTCTGTCACGCGCCGCGGCGATGGCCGGCACGCTTGACGACGGGCGCATCGCGCTCAAGGCGCTTCACAACGTCGCCCACGCGGAGCTCTGGAAGGGAGACCTGCGACGCGCCCTGCTGGCAACGGAGTCAGTTCAAGCGCAGGCGCGGCAATTCGGGTGGCGCGAAGGCGAGATCGTCGCGCGCCTCACCATGGCCGACATCGACTGGACGATCGGCGACGATGAGGGCGCGGCCGGCCTGCGACGACGCGGGATGGCCGAGCTTGATGCGATCGGTAATCGCGACTGGTCGATCTGGATTTCGACCGAGCTCGCCGAGACGGAGATGCGCCTCGGACACCGCGATCAGGCGCTACGCCTCATGCGAAGCGCGCTGGGCCGCGCGCCCAGCGACTTTCGCAATCGCGACGTCATCGTCGAAGGGCTCGCTCGCATGTACATCGAATGCGGACGGACGGACGACGCGCAGCGACTACTGCGCCCCGAAGCGCGGCCGAACCGGCTGGTCTACGCCGAGCTGGCCGCGGCGAAACATCGCTACGAAGAAGCCATCCGCTTCGCGCAGCAAGTGGCCGTTTGCTCCGGCGACGACGATGCCTGCTGGCAAGCCCCGCTGATCGCGGGACGCGCGCTGGAGCATCTCGGGCAACGCGATCAAGCCATCGCGAAACTCGAAGAGTCGATTCAGGAGATCGAACGGCGGCGTTCCCTCATCGACGCGAACGAAATGGGGCGGGCCCGATTCTTCGAGCTGCGGCTGGAGCCCTATCGCGATCTCCTCGATCTCTACGTGCGCGCCGGCCGCGCCCGCGACGCGTTGCGCATCGCGGAGACCGTGAAGGCGCGCTCTCTCCTCGACACGCTCTCGCTGGGACGGCCCGATCTTCGCTCCGCTCTCACTCCCGCGGAGGAGGAGCGGCATCGGCAGCTCGACGGCCGGATCGATCACCTCAATCGCGCGCTGCTCAACGAACCGGCGGGCCCGGGACGCGCGGCGCTCGACCGTGAACGCGGCGCCGCGCGGAAGGAGCTCGAGGAATTCGATGCCGAAATGAGCCTCCGCCACCCGCTCGGCCGAGGGTTACGATCGAGCGAGCTGTCGCAAAAGCTCGATGCCATCGTCCCCTCGGTCGATGTCGCGGCGATCGAGTACGCCGTGCTTCCGCGGTCCGTGCTGGCGTTCGTGGTCACACGCGCGGTCGACGGCGCAGTGTCGGTTCACGCCAAACGTATCGACATCGCCGCGCCCGCGATCGCGCGTCGAGTCGCCGCGCTGCGCCGCGCCATTGCGGCACGCTCGCTGGCTTCCGAAGGGCAGTTGGCACAGCTCTATGATCTCGTCGTAGCTCCCCTGCGGCCATGGACCAGCGGCAGGAAACTGCTGTTCATCGTGCCCGACGGGCCTCTGTGGCAGGTGCCGTTTCAGGCGCTTGGTTCGCGGTCGGGCCTGCCGATGATTGCGGAGACAGCGGTGGCGTACGCGCCGTCATTCGCGGCGCTGACCGCCGTCCACACACATCCACGGGTGGAGCGGCGCACGTTGCTGGCGATGGGCGACGCGGCGATTGGATCGGAAGCGACGGCGCGCCTTCGCTCCTTCAACCGCGACGCCGTTCTCGGGAATCTCCCCGATGCGGCAAACGAAGTGCGCTCGATCGCCGCGGAATATGGACCTGGGCAAAGTGACGTCTATCTCCACGGTGCGGCGACAGAAACGATGCTGAAGGCGTCGGCCGGGCACCATCGCATCATTCATCTCGCCACCCATGGCGTCGCCGACAGCCATTGGCCGATGTTCTCCGCTCTCGTGCTCGCACCGACAGCGCAGGACGACGGGCTTCTCGAGGCGCGTGAAGTCGCCGACATGAGACTGGACGCCGATCTCGTCGTCCTCTCCGCCTGCAACACGGCCGGAGGACTGATCCGTTCGGGCGAAGGGGTGATCGGACTGTCGTGGGCTTTCCTCCTGGCCGGCTGTCCCACGACCGTCGTCAGTCAGTGGAGCGCCGAGTCGAGAGCGACGTCGCAACTGATGATCGAATTTCACCGGCATCTGGTCCGCGGCGTCCCCGTTCCCGAAGCGCTCCGCCAGGCTCAACTGTCAGTAATGAGAGACAACCGCTATCGGCACCCCTTCTACTGGGCGGCCTTCGTCGTCATTGGACGGCCCTGAGATCGTCTTACCAATACGCCACGTGATCCCGCGTCTGAAAAGGGTGAACCAAAGGAGGATCACGTGAAGAAAGTCACTCTCATCGTCGTCGCCGTTCTCTCTCTCGTTGCTCTCAACGCGCGGTCGGATTGCTCCAGCTACGCCACGTTCGGAGGCGTTGGAGGCCCGCTCGGGGGTGAGTGGTACCAATACTACAAACCCGCCTCATCGTGGTCGACATCCGGCAATGTGTCGCAGACCAATCTCTGGTGCAGCACGTTTGAGGGATGGCAATTCGGCTTTGCGTGGCTCAACACACCCGCCACGGCCACACAGTCGTTTCTCGTCTGCTCGGATGCCATAATCAATACGGACAACTGGACCGTTCAAGCGAATCTGCAGGTTTCCAGTCCCGATTCGTCCTGGTACGATCACCTGGAGATCAACGTCGACGTCCAGCATCCCAACAATACGCACTCGTACTACAACTCACTGATCTGGTGGAACGGCCTCCAGGGGTCCGACAATGGTTGCCAGGCTCGGAGCAGCGGCGCGTTCACCGCCAATGCCGGCGACACGATCAATGTGACTGTGAGCTCGGTGAATCCGTCGGGCAACGCAACCATGTACGTGAGCACGCCGGTCATCTTCAACTCCTCTCACTGACGCAAGGCGGCTACGCGGCGGGCGCGCCTTCGGACGCGCCCGCTCGAGTCGCGTTTCGCCTCCCATTGGCGCAAGGCGCTTCGCCTTCGGCTACATCGCCGGCAGCGGGCGTTTGCTGGGGGCGAGGATTTCGTCGAGACGGTCGGGCGTGCCGTCGACGCGCTCCAGGGAGGGGACGCGCAGGCCGCCGTAATACGGGATTGAAAAGGACTTGTATTCTTCTCCGCGGCGGAACTGCAGATCGAGCGGCTGCTTCGTCCGTTCGGCTTCCACGATGGCATCGCGCAGAACTTTTGCCGTGTACGCTTTCCCGTTGACCGAGACGATCTGCATATCGGGCGTAATGCCCGCGTGGAACGCCGGACTGTTCCACCAGACGTTGCCGAGGTCATTGGATTCCCGCCCCGCCGGTGGTTCCATACCTCCCCGTGAACCGCCGACCGAAAAACCGAGTGAGGTCGAGAAATCGGCTCCGGTGAAGGGGGTTTCCGATCGGGTCATCCACGAAGGCATCTTGTCGCTGTTAACGATCTTGTAGCCGCCTCGGGTGATTCCATCCTCCGGCACGCCGGGATGCAGTGCAAAGACGCGCTCCTGGAAGAATTTCATCCAGTCATACGGCGCGATCCTGTTCAGGACGTCGGCGATGTCACTGAGATTGTACGTGTCCGTGACGAAACTGCCGTTGTAGGGGCTGAAGAACTCCGCCGCGAAGTCGTCGAGCGATTTCCGGTCATTGGTGATTTCGCGGATCTTCGTATCGGCGTCCAGCCAGATCAACGCTCCTTCGGTGTAGTAGTCTTCGGGACGTTGCCAACTGACCCAGCTCACCGGACGGCGTTGTGAGACCGTGGGCTGGTTGGTGGTGTCGACCAGCGGACGCCAGTCGCGGCCGGGGCTGATCGCGAATCCGGCAGCCACCCGCGCAAACGCATATCGCCCCTGCTCCGGCGTCCGGATTCCGGAACGCGCGGCGAGCACGCTTCCCCAGTACTGGGTCATCCCCTCGTAGACCCAAAGCAGGTCGTCGCGCATGGCCACGTTGAAATTGGGAGTCCAGAGGTCGGCCGGGCGGCGGAACTTGCCGTTCCATGAATGCGTGTATTCGTGCGGCAGCAGGTCGCTGCGCAGAGTGCCGCGGTCCCACTCCGTGAAGTAGTTCGGGCGCGAGCCGTCTTCGCTCGACTGGTGGTGCTCCAGCCCGATGCCGCCGACCGTGCTGCTGAGCAGCAGCAGGAAATCGTAGTGGTCATAGTGATGCGACTGGAACAGCTTGTCGGCCTCGATGGCCAGGTTCTTGTGCTTTTCGAGGGCGTCCGCGGAAATCTCCAGGTCTTTTTCATCGTCGGCGAACACGTCCAGGCGAACGGTATCGGTCGGCGAAGGCGAAAGGTCGACCTGCTTGAAATGGATGCCGGCATAAAGCGGCGAATCCACCAGCGTGTTCAGAGTCGTCCGTTTGAACGTCAGCGTGGAGCCTTCCTTCGCCGCCGTCTCCAACGCGGTCGCATATTTCCAGCCTTGCGGGAGGCTGAGCGTGACGTCGAATGGAATGTCGCGCGAAAAGAATCCCGCGGGATACATGACCACTTCGTTCCATTGAAGATCGAGGATGACGTCGGACCGTTCGATCCGGCCTTCCGCCGCCTTGACGGGCGAGAGATAGTCGAACTGAAGCGCCACGCTCCTGGCGGCCGCGCCCAGCGGAACGTGGAAGGCGTACACGTTGATCTGGTCGCGGATCCACTGCACGCGCTTTCCGTCGACGCTGGTGACGATTCCGGCGAGGCGCGAGATCGGGCCGGTCGGGGAGTGGTTGCCCGGGATCCATTGCGGATACAGCAGCACGAGCTCCTTTGCGTTGGGCGGGACGGGAATCTCCTCGCGCACATGCGCCACGCGATCCCTGACGCCGGTGAGATCGACCTCGAGCTTCACCGGGCCGGGATAGGGCTGATCCACCGGAGCGGCGATCGGCGGCGGCATCGGCACCGGCTGCGGCGGCGAAGGATTCCTGACCGACTGAGCAGACATCGTCGCGAAGGCAAAGAGGGACAGCGACGCGATCAGAGAGGTGACGCGGAATCGGCGCAAAGTCATGGGGCAAGAGTGTATGTCGAACCTGGACGGCGGTTGCAACCCTGCCCGAAGCGCAGCGATCCATGTGGCAGCCACAGACACTCTTGTCTGTGCCCGGCGGCGAAGCCGCGCATTCGCCGGCTAAAGCCAGGGATGGTTCTCACATACGAAATGCGCGGGCGCGCCTTCGGACGCGCCCGCGCGGGGGCTTACTGCATGAGACCGGCTACTTGGTCTTCGGATCGGTCGTCGATGACGATGGCGTCACCGGCGAGGGCTGCGTCGGATCGGTAGCCGGGGGTGCCGGCGCCGGGGCCGGCTTGGATTTGGACTTCCGAATGCGTTTTCTGAGAGCCTTACCCATGGCGTCGACATGAGGAATGAGCTCGGCCGACTCGGGACGTTTGGACAGACGGCGCGCCAGGGCATAGGTGATCAGCGCTTCACTTCCGACCGTGTTCAGCGCCTTGGTGACGCTGTGCCGGACGAAGGTCGTCAGCGCTTCCAGCTCGTCCGCTACCGGGCCGTACGCCTCGGCATAACTCTTCAGATCGCTGTTCAGCGCCAGATCCTGCCCACTGCCGCGGACGAGTGGCGTGTGGCTTTTGACCGCCATCGACGCCAGTTCGACAAACTCCGGCGGAACCGAGGCGGCATTCGCCAGCTTGCGGCGTGCGTCTCTGGTCTCCGGGATCACGAGATTCGGAACCTTCTGCCTCATGACGCGGAGCTCTTCGACGAACGCCAGCGCTAAATCAGCGTACGACGGTTGTGAAGGGGTGACGGGTACTTCATTCGCTTGGGACACGATAGCCTCCATTTTCTCGACTGCTGTGATCAGAGCGAGCAGGTTGTTACGAACGGAGGAGCACGGCCTCGGAAGATCCGTCTTGTTGCCTCGACGACGGTCACGCGAACGGACCGTTGACGATCAGGAACGCATGGAATGCGGCTCCGGAGTGGGAACAGATCGAGCGGAAGGCGAGGCGCCGAGGTCCGCCGGAAGGGAGCCACCGCCGCCATTTGCTGCTCGAGAGGGATCGGAATGGCGGCGCTTACCACGGAATCGAACAACCAGTCGATGACGCGCGTCGATGCGTTGATCAGTCTGAGTGAGCTGTCGATGGCACGCCACGTTCGCCGGAAAGGACGCATCCACGACCGGCGGCGTTCACGCTCCGCCGCGCACGAACGCACCTTCTCCCGCCGCGATTTGCGCGCGGCGTTCCTAATGCAGCGTCCCGCATCTGCGCCTGCCACGAGTTTTTCCCCTATACCTACTTAGACGGATCAGCTCGAAAAAGGTCACAGACTGTTACGAGTCCGGCGTGACGCTTGACGATGGGGCTTGGGACGTCTCGACGTTGTCATTTTCGATGTCAACGTCGACGTTTTTCATTCGAAATCGTCATCCCGGATGACAAATCGTCATTTTTTATTCGAAATCGTCATCTCTCGATATCAACGTCGTCATTTTTTATTCGAAATCGTCGTCGATGGATGACGATTTGTCATTTTTTATTCGAAATCGTCATCCCTAGATATCGACGTCGTCATCTTTTATTCGGAATCGTCATCCCTTGATGTGAAAAACTCAGGGGAAGGTGGAGTTCGAGCAACCGACGTTGAGCGATACCGGGCCGTCGCACGTGCATTTTTCGTTGGGGATCCACACCGGCCCGTCCGGAATCCTGCCGCTGACGAGGTAGTGCAACCGGAAGTGCGAGTTGTCGTTGTCGTTTATCAGCGGCTGCTGCTCCGTGTGCTGGAGGGCGACGCGCCCTTTGTCCGGCACGCGGATCCGCCCCTGCCAGAGCGGCGAAGGCGACGCCAACAAGCGGCCGGTCGGGGACGAAGACCACTTCGCGGGCGCGCGCGAGCAGCGGCTCGATCGGGCGGACGATGGCGTCGTAGAGATCGCGCGATGACGGCCCGCGGTTCACCGTCAGCCCGCGCTCGTCGACCGCGAAAACGGCAAGCTCGTTCGGCGGCGATGCGATCTCCATCACTCCTTCTCCGACTGGTACGCCCTTGCCCAACCGTAAGTCAGCGATGGCGGCAAAGCTTCATCCACGAAAGTTATTCACCGATGTGGGCTGCTCAAACTCGCAGTTTCCATAGAGCGCACGGTCATCGCACGCGATTTCGAAGCACCATTGCGTACGACCCGATTTCGATTCATATTGCAGATAAAGGAGAACTCGAATGCTACGTACCGGCAGGGTTTTTGTGTGTCTGGTAGCTCTCGGTTGTCTCGCACTCCTCGGGGCCTCGCCCGCGCCGCGCGGCGGCGCTGACGTTCACATCACGTTTTCGGGTCTGATCTGCCACGTGTTCGATGCGGGGCACGCGCCGCGTTCGGTGACCATGCGCGGCACCGATGCCATGCCGCATCGTGCCACGCTCCATCTGCAACAGGCGGCGATCGAATCGAGCGACGTGCCGCTGGCGTGCGACGGCAATGAGTGCACGCTCGACCTGACCAACACGGGCCTCCGCTTCGCCCGCACCGGAAGTCCCACATTCAGCCGCGGAGGGTCGTTCGACACGATCGCTCCGCACCTCCGGGCAATCACGAACGGCGAGATGGATGCGTTGAGGGAGGATGTGTTCGACGAAGTCCCGTCGCCCTCCAGCCCGATCTCAGCGTCGTTCCTTCTCCCGGCCGGGCGCCTCTCCGCCGTCGCCTACGACCAGACTGCGCGTTACGATCCCGACTTCGAAGGCCGAGGCAATCGCCCCTTCGCGCGCGAGGTGATGCTTGACGGGCACGTGCCGATCGGGCAGTTGCTCGTGCGGCGATCGGGTGATGCCACATGGCGCCGCATCACCTTCACCGACGACATCGACCTCCGCGTCGTCAACGAGCCCACAATGAACCCGATGCTCGAACACGCTGGTCTCTATTACGACCTTGCTCGAATTCCGCCGACGATCCGACCGATGATCCTTCTGCCGGTCTCTCAACAAGCGGATGTCAGGGCGTTCTCGCTGAACGTCGGTTGCTCAAACTCGACGTTCCCATAGGCAAGCCTAGGACGGAACCGCCTGGCCGCTCGGCGAACAACCGAGCGGTCGCAATGTCTTATTGCGACATTACCCCGCCCGAATGACAATCGGCGCAATTGAAGTTCCGCAGGTTCCCCAGATCGACCGGGTGCTGGAACTCCGCCGTGGCGCCGCTCTCGCCGAGGACGGTGTGGCATGGCAAACCGTGCACTCCTTGCTGATCCGTTTCCCGTCTGCGCTGACGTGCTGGTCGTCGTGACAGCGGAAGCATCCCAGCGTGTAGAGGTGACCGACGATGTCGCGATGCGTGAGCCAATCGACATGCATCTCCGGGAAGCGCGTGTTGCCGAAGATCTGCTTCAGTGTGGCCACGCCAGCTCCGCTGGCAAGACGGCACGAGGACTGGACACTCAACTCTGAGAGACTGTACTAAGGTCCCATCGGCGAATCGAGCGCCAGGATCGACGGCATCCGCCTCGGCTCGGCGACGCGGAGCAGGCCGTAGGCGATGCCGGCCAGGCCGTTGAGCAGCGAGGGCGACTCCACGCCGAGCGGCACGCCGCAGAGCCAGCCATCTTTGGTAATGCTGTCCAGGATCGAGCCTGTCATCAGTGCCACGCGGGAGTGAAGCTCCGGGTCGCCGACGAATTCGTCAGCCATGATCAGGAAATCGAGATTGCCGAGGGCGCCGTGGCAGAGGCAATGATTCGTTCCGAAGCCTTCGGAGAGCGTCGTCTCTACGGCCACGGCCAGATCTTCTCGCAGCATCGGGTGATCGATCGATTGCAGCAGGCGAAGGCGCGCCAGGCCGATGCCCGGCGCGCCGTAGCACCAGGCCACCGACAGCGCCATCCGGTCCTCTTTCTCCGCGGGCGCCGTCTCCGGCCTCGGCCAGTTGCCGATCGCGGGGATGAATTGGGAGCGCTCGTACACGACGGCGTCGATCGCCGCCTTCCTGTACCGCTCGTCTCCGGTCACCGCCCAGAGCTCACCGAGGGCCGATGCGATTCCGGAGCAGCCGTGGGAGAAGCCGGCAAGCGGCGTGGCGCTCCCGATCGTCAGCCAGCCGATCCCGGCGGGCATCGGTTTGGCCGTGGCCAGCAAATGCTCGCCGCACTGGATGGCGGCGTTCATGACCGCGTCCGACGGCCGGAACTTCTGAAGGGCCAGGAGCGCGGCGAGGCAGCCGGCGGTGCCACCGATCACATCCAGCTCGTGATCGTCGTCGATCAGCGGCGGCAGACGCTCGACAAATCCCGCCGCCGTCTCCCATAGAGAGGCGTCCTGCCAGAGAGCTCCGAGATGCGTGAACGTGTAGATCATCGATCCCCAGCCGTTGAACGCTCCGATGGTCTTCACATGAGGAGCAACATGATCGATGCGCGCCCGCAGGGTTTTGAACGCGGCCCGGGCCGTTTCTCCGTAGCGCGGCTCCCCTGCGATCCTGCCGAGCCAGGCGAGGGTCAGAATGACGCCTGGAGCTCCGGCGTAGAGATCTTCCTGCAGCGGCAGGAGCGACCAGCGCCTGTTCGAGAACGTGAGGCCGAGCCAGGCCAGGTGGTCGTCCTTGCGCAGAGCCAACCGGATCAGGTGATCGCCGATGGCTCGCGCCTGATCGAGCGCCTGCGCGCGGAGCACTATCGGTTCTCGAAGGGGTCCGCTCTCGACCGTGAACCGCGGCCATCGGAACGTCTCCGACTCCAGTACGAGCGTGGCCATGGAAGCGCGAATCATCCAGATCTGATCGCGGAGGTCCTCTTCGCCCATACCGTCCACGATCCGCTCGACGGACTGCCAGCCGGACTGAGGAAGAAAGTCCGCGACGCGCTTGCCCACGCTGTCCCACACGTCTCTCGAGGTGGGCGTCGTCGTGAACACCGGGATGTCGTCGTTGAGGAGATCCCTCCGTTCAGAGGGAATGACGGCGGCGAGGTAGGGCGCTTCGTCCGCACCGACCCAGAGGCGGTCGAGAAACTGCTCCCATTCCAGACCATCGCGAGAGAGGTCGGGATGGGCGCTCTCATGGAGCAGCAATCCGTAAAAGCGGGTGGGCCGGATGATCGCCCGCACCGGATCGCCGGCGAAGCAGGATAGCGGCCCATCATCGGACAAGAACTCGGCTCGATGCTCCATCAGAAGCCGGTAGATGGCCGAGAAACCCTCGACCAGAGCGTCCAGATAGTCGAGCGGATCGATCGCCTTCCCGTTCAGCGCTGGCCGGTTGTTCCTGCCCGGCATCAGCACGCGCGCTCGCTCCGCGCGCATTTCGTCGGTACCCATCTGCGCCCAGCGGAGCACGCGATCCGGCGAGAGTTGCCCGGCAGCACCTCCGAGCCCGCTGAGATCCGCCCCCTCGTAGTCGCTGTCGGACCAGCTCCGCCGGGGAAGCAGACCAATCCGCAGCACGGAGTTGAGGATCACGTCGCTGACCAGCTCCAGGTCGGGCGGTCCCGTCATGGCGACCTTCGCCTGAGAATGGAACAGCGCCTCGAGATCGATGAGCACGGGATGCTCGCCGGCCGCGATCAGATTCTCGAAGTGAAAGTCCGTCGCTCCCAGGACATAGAGCAGGGCCAGGAATCCCCCTTGCCGCTGATAGAACCGGGTCACCTCCTCCGCGGAGCCGCAGGGACCCGGCTGGACGAACTCCACCCAGCCATAGTCCGCGCGGCTGAAGACGCGGATTGTCCGAAAGTGGTTGGCGGGCATCCTGTCGTTTAGCCATGTCAGCAGTTGCTGAAAATGGCTGTCGACGGCCAGCGATCGGGGCTTGTAAACGATCGTCGCGCCCGACGTGAAGCGAACGATAGCGACGCTCCTGCCGTCGCGGTGTGTGTCTCCGGCGTCCATGTCGATCGCGGATACGATTCCCGGCTCGGCCGGCAAGAGCCCGTGGCGTTGGATCTCGTCCCAGTCGTCCGCCAGATGCTGGAGCAACTCCGTGCCGCGCAAAGCCCATTTGCGGATGCGGTTGGCCACCCGGCGGGCGAGCACGGGATATTCACGCAGGAGGGCCACGGCGTTCGCCGGCTGCTGCAGTTGTTCCACAAACGACTCAAAACGCTCCTCGGGTGTTTCTCCGCACAGCCGTCCTTCGAGCCTGGCCACGTTCAGCTCGAGCACCAGCATGCGGCTGAGCATCATGTGCAACTGCCCGGGGAGACCGGCGAACAGCGCTACCGCCACCGATGCCGGGTCGAACGGGACGGCGTCACACTCGTCGCGGATTCGCTCGGCTGCATGACGAACCTGGCTCAGAGCCTGCCGAAGAACGGGCGCGATGATGTTGAGGAATCCCGCTGTCTGCACGCCGCGCAGATTCTCCGGAAGAGGAAGGGGATCGGCCGGGAGGCAGTCCTCGCTGGCGAAGGCCTCCTCGATCGTATGCAACCAGGCCGGTGACTGGCCGAACCGGGCCTTCACGGCTTCGGCCGATTCCTTCAGAAGATCGAGGAGCTCCTCTTCGGTGATTCCGTCGAGCTCCAGGCGCTGGGCAAAGAACGAATCCTGATCGAAGGGCTCCTGTGCGCGCCACGCATCCAACGCCTGGCGCGCTCCCTCGGCATCGACCGGATGCTCCCGCGCCGCCGGCGGCGGGGCGTCGATCCGTTCGGCGAGAGTGGCCGCGCGGTACCAATCGGCAGACTGAAAAAGGGTGGAATCCATCCGTTCGAGAGGCCGATCGCAGCGAAATGGAGCGCCGAAAACGTCAAGGGGAACGGTGCCGCGTCTCGACGCGGCCGGCCGTTCCCCTAAGTAACGTTTCTCGGATTGACGTCAGAAGCAGCAGGCGCCGAACGTGGCCGTGCAGGTGGCAGCGGTCGTTCCGTTGGGGCAGCAGCCGCCAAGAGTCGCCGTGCAGGTCACCGCCGTCGTCTCCAGTGCTACTCCGCCACCAAATCCTCCAGCTTTCCGAAGCTCGCTGTCGGTCAACTCGACCAGGCCGGCCGGGTTCTCCGGCAACTCGGCCAGTTCCGCGGCACTGAGGCTCCGGCGGTACTTTGCGTCCTTCCACGCCCGAATGACATTGAGATTGGACATCGGCGATTCTCCTTTCACGTCGTTTACTTTTGGACATCCCGTCCACCCGGACGGAGTGCCGCCAGTATTAGATGCCGTTCGGTAAGGAATGTCAAAGTTCCTCGCTGCTCATCTGGCTCCGCGCGAGATCGGCATAGCGCCCGCGCCGGGTTAGCAACTCGTCGTGTGTTCCCTGCTCCACGATCCGCCCCTCGTCCATCACCACGATGAGATCCGCGTGACGGACGGTGCTCAGCCGGTGGGCGATGATGATGCGCGTGGATGCGAGCCCATCGAGATGGCGGTTGATCAGCGCTTCCGTGACGGCGTCGAGATGGCTCGTCGCCTCGTCGAGCAGGAGCAGCGGAGGCCGCCGGGTCAGCGCTCGGGCCAGCGCCAATCGCTGCCTCTGCCCACCGGAAAGGGCCGAGCCTCCCTCCGCGATGATCGTTTCGTAAGCCATCGGCATGCCGGCGATCTCGTCGTGGATGGCGGCAAGTTGCGCCGCTTCCACGATTCGCTCGAGCGGCAGCGAGGGATCATTCAAGGAGAGATTCTGGCGAATCGAGCCGCTGAACAGAAAGGGCTCCTGCAGGACGACACCGATCTCCTTCCGCAGCTCCCTCAGATTGATCTCGGAGAGCGGAATCCCGCCGAACGTAATCTCTCCCTCCGTCGGCAGGTACAGACCAAGGATGAGTCGAGCAAGCGTGCTCTTGCCGGAGCCCGTCCGGCCGACGATGGCCACCTTCTGTCCGGGCTCAACATTCAGCGAGATCCCGCGCAACGCATACGGCGCCGCCGGGTCGTAGCGGAAGCCCACATCCTTCAACTGCACTCCCATCGGCCCTTCGAAAACGGTCAGAGGACCGTCGAGACCTTTCTCGCGCTCCGCTCCCAGGACGTCGGCGATGCGCTCCAGGTGAGCGCCGGCGAGCTGCAGGCGCTGGCTGTTCGAGACCAGCGAGACCAGAGGCGAGAGAAAGGATGCGGCCAGGGCGTTGAAAGCCAGCATCGCTCCGACGGACATCTGCCCACTCATCACATAGCGGGAGCCGATCCACAGCAGGACGAGCGGTGATGCCATCCGCAGCGCCGACATCACGGCATCGGTGATTGCCGACAGCCGTCCGAGCTGCAGCGAGACGCGCAGTTGGTCGAAGTAAAGGTCCGTCCAACGCGCCAGCGCCCGCTCTTCGGCTCCCGACGACTTCAGCGTGGCGATCCCGCTGAGCGCCTCCACCATGTAGCTCTGCGACTCCGCCTGCGCCCGCAAGTCGCGGCGCAGGAGCCGGTGAATGGCGGGAGAGGTCGATGCCACGGTCGCAACCTGGAGCAGCCCGAGGAGGAGGGCGATGAGCCCCATCCAGGGTTGCCAGACCAGGAGGATGGCCACATACGTGATCACCAGACCGCCATCGAGCACGGCCGAGAGGGTCTCGGTGGTGAAGATGTCGCGGAGCGTGGCGTTGCTGAAGACGCGCATCAGCAGGTCGCCTGTCGTCCGTTGCTGGAAGAAGCGAAACGGGAGAGCGAGGATGTGCTTCACGAAGTCCACGACCATCTCGCCATCGAGGCGCGTCTGAAGACGAAGGAGGACCGAGGAGCGCAGATAGGTCCCGACGGCATTGCTGAGAACCCAGATCCCCATCCCCACGGCAAGGATGGGCATCATGTCCATCGACCGAAACGGGATCACGTCGTCGATCACCACCTTGGTGAAGAGAGGCAGCACGAGGCCGAGCAGTTGCAGCACGATCGAGGCGAGGATGGCCTGGGTCAGCATCCCCGAGGCTCCTCGATTGTGCAGCGCGTACTTCAGGTACGCGCGCCGCGTGAGCCGCGGCGCGCGTTTCCGGCGCTGGAACTCGGGGCCGGGCTCGAACGTGAGGGCGACGCCGCTGAACCCGGCTTCAAATTCCTCGGGTGTCAGCGCCAGCCGCCCCATGGCCGGGTCGACGACGTCGATCCTCGCCGGTGACCATCGCTCGACGACGATGAAGTGATTGAATTTCCAATGAACGATGGCGGGAAGAGCGATCCTGGCGAAGTCCGCAAGCGCGACCGAATACCCCTTGACGCGCATCCCCACCCTCCGCCCCCCCTCGGCGATAGCCAATGCCGTCGCTCCATCCCGCCCCGCGCCGCAGTCGTCCCGGCACTCCGATACGCCGGTCTGCCGCCCGTGATAGCTGAGGATCATGGCCAGACAGGCCGCCCCACACTCGAGCGGACTCATTTGAAAGACGACCGGGACCCGCCGCGGCAGAAAAGCGCCGCGCGCCCATGAAAGCAGATCGGCCATGACGCCCTACAGCGTACGACGCCAGCTCATGGTTCGGCGATCGCTGTCTGGCGCCGCGGAGGCGAGAGAAAAGCTCGGATGAGGCGCTTGCTGACAACCCATCAACTAATGCTCTGATGGAGCAGCAGGTCCAAGCCGGACCCTGGCATTAGACCGGTCAACTTCTGGTATGTCTCGAGCGCCTGCGTTTCCGTCATGCTCGCGATCAGATCGACGACGAGGCGCGTCCGCGATGCGTCGTCGTCTTTGCCCTCGGAGCGGAGCTTCAGGAGTTGGTCGCGGGCGGAAAGCGGAAAGACATTAGGCTCCTGCTCTTCCGCTGCTTCGCGGAAGGTGTCAAAAAGCCATTTGATGAGGCGTTTCTGGCCCCACTGCTGTGTTGCCAAAGCCGGATTGCGGATGACATAGACCCAGGTAAGCTCTTTCAGGAGGTTTACCTCGAGCTCAATTTCGGGATCGATCATGACCGCACGCGGATTGCCGGCGGTTGGCTCACGAAGATGAATGGCATCGACGTAGCGACCGATCAGCGCGGACGTGAAGGTGCGCAAGATCGCGCGTTGCTGCCGCTTGCCTTCGAACTGCTCGTTTGGGAACAGAGGCGCAATCGACTCCTGGAATCGTTTGAAGAGGGTCGCCTGTTCGTTGCTGGTCAGCGTTCGCTTCCTGCCTGAGTCGACGATCTTGATGTGATCCTTCGCTCGTTCGTAGAACGCTGTCTGCTCCGAGTCCGAGTCCGACAGCCGATCGAGCGGTATCAGATTCGCTCGAAAAAAATCCTCGACGTCGTGCACGGAGTAGGCGATGTCGTCCGCCCAATCCATGATTTCAGCTTCGGCGCACTTCACATCCTTTGCAGGCACATCGGCCCGGCGAGCCCATTCGAAGATCTCCCTTTCGGAGTGATAGGCGCCCCACTTCTCGCTCCGGGCGCCGACGACTTCCCGCAACCACGGATACTTGAGAACTGCATTGAGTGTGCCGCGCGTGAGGTTCAAGCCATCGTCTTCGAAGTTGCGCATCGCCAATCTCGTCACGATGCGGAACGACTGCGGATTGCCCTCGAACCCTTCGAATTCGGTCACGGAGCTCGCGGCGCTCCTGAGGGCGGCCTCCGCAATGTGGCCGAACGGAGGATGACCGAGGTCATGAGCGAGGCCGGCGGCCTCGACGACATCCGGGTCGACGGGGACCGCCTCCATCGCGAGGTCGGGCTGTTCGTCGATGAGCTTCTGGGTGATCCGGCGCCCGAGCTGCGCTACCTTCAATGAGTGTGTCAGCCGGTTGTGGAAGATGAAGCCTTCCGAAGCACCGACCACTTGCGTGACACCAGCGAGGCGGCGAAATGCGGAACTGTAGAGAATGCGGTCGCAGTCGCGTTCGAAAGCGGACCGGCGGTCGTTCTTGGTTGCCGGCGGCGCCCCGTGGAACCGCGCGGCGCGGCTAGGGTGTTGCGGTCGCTCTGTCGCCATCCGCTCGGAGACGAAGCTCCTTCGTGAGTTGAACGCGCCGGCTGGCGACGAGACGCCAAATGGCTTCAGACACCTCCGCGCGAGTCATCTCCGGCCGCTGCTGGAGAGCATCCATGATCGTTTTCGGAAGCTGCTCGTCAGTGGCTCCAAGGCGCTCCAGAACCGCTGCTTCAACCTCTGCGATGACCGCCATTCCGTTGACCTCCGCGAAATTCGACAACCAGTTTACCAATGACGGTGGCCACATGTCGAAGCGGCGCGGCAATTCCACACCAAAGTGCACGGAGAAACGGCTAGAAACTCTTCACAGGGGAGAGTGGCCATTGGTGAAGGCGCCGGCATTGTCCTCCAGCGGCAGTGCGTTCCAGATCACAGGCAAGCGGCATCGGGATACCCACGCGCATGCAGTGGCCGCGAAAGTGGCTTCCGCTCGTCCTCTCTTACGATCCCGGCCGGTGTGGGAGCGCGTCCACATCCCGGTCCTCGAAAACCTCGGGGAACTGGACCAGAACGTTCGCGTCGCAGAGACGGCACCTATCCTCGAACGCGCCCTGACCAAAGCAGGCGACCGTGACTTCACGATCAAGATATGGCCTGGCGCCGACCACAGCATCCTGGTCACGTCGAAAGCCGGCAGGCCGCACTTTGCCGACGGATTCATGGACTCAATGGCGGAATGGCTGCTCAAGCGAGTCACGGTCAATGCCCCTGCGCAGGCTGCGGCAAAGCGATCTAGCGGCAGGCTTCGAAGAGCTGAGCGATTCGCACGCGGCACTCGCCAGCATTTCGCGCTGGAGGGGAAACGATGGAAGTGGTGAGAGCCGCTCCGCTTCGGTCCTGTCGGCGCACCATCGCCGACGGCCAGGGAATCAGAATCGTCGTCACGCTGAAGGTTTCCCGGGCTGGCGGGACGCGCTATCATGCCTGTTCGCCTTCCGGTCCATGATCGTTCGTCTCGCGATTCGTCTCTGTGCGTTCGCTCTGCTTTTGCCTGCAGCGGCTTACACGGCACAACCAACGGTCTGGCAACAGAATGGCCCATGGTTTCGATGCGTGGTGGCGCTCGACGACCAAGCGCGCCTGGCGAGCGGCCGAGAAGAGCTCGGACTGCTCCTCGGGCCGCCGAATTACGGAGCTTATGAAGCCTACGCGGGCGGCCGTTTCATCGGACGATCGCGCGGCTGGTCCTCGGAGCTCGCGTTCGGCTACCCGGAGGTTTTTCGCGTCCCGCGCGGGGTCGTCGGCAAAGACGGCACGGTGAGCCTGGCGCTGCGAGTACGCAGGGTGGACTGGGTAATCGACCGCGACGCAAAGGGCGCTCCCGTGAGCGGCGTTCCCATCCTCGGCGCGTATCCGGATCTGGCGAATCGTCTGCGTGCCGATTGGAACACGCTTTTGCTCGGCGAAGTGCCACACCTCGCTCTCGCGGCGCTCTTTGGATTCGTTTGCCTGCATCATCTCCTGCTGTTCGGGCGCCGCCGCAAACAGGTCGAGCATCTGTGGTTCGCCCTTCTCGCGCTCGCGTTCGCGGTCAACACCTTCGCAACGACGTATTGGATCTACGAGATCACGCCGAGCCGCGGCATCGCGGAGCGACTGTCCGGTGTGACCGGCCACCTCGCCGCGGCGTTCGCGATCCAGTTCCTGTGGTCGTTCTTTTCACGGCCGATCTCGCGGACGCTTCGCACCTATCAGGTTTCGCATATCGCGCTGGCCGCGTTTGTCGGCCTGTGGCCGGATATTCGTCTGGTCATGGCGAGCGAGCCCGCGCGCTGGCTATGGCTGCTGCCGCTGCTCGTCATCGCCGCCGTGCGTGTTCTGCGGGAGAGCCGGCTCGGTGACGCCGAAGCGCGAATCATCGCGGCGGGCGGCGTAATCATGGTCGCTGTTGAAGCGAGCGAAGTGTTTCGCAACGTCCTGGACCTGCGCTGGCCGTTCGACTCTTCCATCGCCGTCTTCGGATTCGCCGCCGTGATCGTCGCCATGAGTCTGGCCATGTCGCTGCGCTTCCGGCGCATCCACGACGAGCTCGATCGCCTGCGCTTCCGGTTGGAGGACGAAGTACTGGAGCGAACGCACCAGCTCGCGGTAGCGCGCGACGACGCGCTCGCCGCCAACCGCGCCAAGAGCGAGTTCCTCGCCAACATCAGCCACGAAATCCGAACGCCGATGAATGGCGTGATCGGCATGGCCGAGCTGCTCGGTCACACGCCGCTCACCGGGGAGCAGCAAGGCTACCTGAAGGCGATCCAGGTCAGCGGCCGATCCCTGATGGCACTGCTCAACGATGTTCTCGACTTCTCGCGCCTCGAGACGAAAGAGCTGAGGATCGAACGCCGCCCGTTTCGGGTGACGAGCGTGGTGGAGGAGTGCCTGGAGATCATGACCCCGCTCGGCGCCGGAAAAGGTCTCGCGCTCGGCTCCACCGTCGCGCACGGAACGGTGGAGACGCTGTTGGGTGATCGACAGCGCACCAGGCAGGTGCTCCTCAATCTGCTGAGCAACGCCATCAAGTTCACCAACGCGGGACGAGTGGACGTCGCCGTGAGCTCGCGACCGTTGGACGACGGCCGCGCCGAAGTCCGATTGTCCGTGAGCGACACCGGTCCTGGCATCGCCAGCGAAGATCTCGACCGCCTCTTCGTCGCGTTCCAACAAGTCGACGGCTCAGCGAGCCGCAAGCACGGCGGAGCCGGTCTCGGACTGGCCATCAGCAAGCGATTGACGGAGCTGATGGGCGGCACGATGACGGTGGATTCGACGCCCGGCCGAGGATCGACGTTTCATTTCACCATGGTGGGCAAGCCGAGCGACCTTCCGCTGCCCGCCTCCGAGATCGACGCACAACCGCGTCCGTCTCATGGCCTGTCGCTGCGGATCCTGCTGGCGGAGGACGAGGCCATCAACCGCATCGTCGTCCTTCACATGCTGCGACAGCTCGGCTACGAAGCCGACGCCGTGAACAACGGCATCGAAGCGCTGCAGGCTCTCGAGCGCGACACCTACGACGTGATCCTGATGGATATCCAAATGCCCGACATGGACGGCTTCGAGGTCACGCGGCGCATCCGCGGCGCCAGGCGCGAGCAGCCCCACATCATCGCCCTCACGGCTCACGCCCTCGCGGGCGATCGCGAACGTTGCCTGGCCGCGGGGATGAACGACTACCTGAGCAAGCCCGTGCGGCTCCGCGATTTGCAGTTCGTGCTGGCCAACATTGCTTAGCCCTCGCTTAGCCCGCATTTCCCACACTCGTGAACCCCACTTATACGGATAGGGCCGCCTTCTCCAACTGTTTCAACCTGTTCGCCAGCAGTTCCCGTTCCCGCAGGTTCTTCGTCATTGCGATGGCGCGTTGGATTTCTTCACGTGCCTCAGAGAGCCTCCCCATCTTCATCAGCAGGTCTCCGCGAACGCTTGGAAAGAGATGGTAGCCGGGCAGTGCAGAGTCACCGGCAAGGGTGGCGGCCGCGTCGAGTGCGTCGAGTCCCGCGGCAGGGCCTTGGACCATGCCGACGGCGACTGCGCGATTGAGTGCCACGATTGGAGATGGATTGATTTGCAGCAAGGCGTCGTAGAGAAGAACGATGCGGTCCCAGTCTGTCTCTTCGGCGGTGCGGGCGCGCATGTGACATGCGACGATGGCTGCCTGCAAGGCGTAGGGTTTTGCGCCACCGCCTAGTCTTTGCGCTTGTTCGAGCGCGGTCATTCCTCGCTGGATCTGCGCGTAGTCCCACAAGGAGCGGTCCTGATCCGGCAATAAGACGGCCTCGCCGTTTTTGCCCCGGCGTGCTGCGTTGCGCGATACCTGCAACTCCATCAATGCCACAAGTGCATGAACTTCCGATTCGCCGGGGAGAAGTTGCCCCAGCATGCGCCCCAGGCGCAGCGCCTCTTCAGAGAGAGCCGCCCGCATCCATTCATCGCCCGAGGTCGCGGTGTAGCCCTCATTGAAAATCAGGTAGACCACCATGAGCACGGACTCAACCCTGCCACGCAACTCGTCACCACGCGGCGTCTCAAAGGGAACGTGCGCCTCCGAGAGTGTCTTCTTGGCGCGTGAGATCCGCTGGCCCAGCGTCTTTTCCGGCACGAGAAAGGCACGGGCGATCTCCGCCGTGGTGAGGCCGCCGATCAGGCGCAACGTGAGCGCGATGCGTCCTTCGACCGCAAGCACGGGATGGCAGGCGGTGAAGATGAGCCGCAGCACGTCATCATCGATCACCTGATCCAGCGAGTGCTCCAACGCGTCTCCAAGCCGCTGCTGCTGCCACTCCAGCTCGCGGGCAATCTCCTCATGCTTTTGTACGAGCATGCGGCCGCGCCGCAACGAATCGATCGCGCGCCGCTTCGCCGCCTTCATCAGCCATGCCCCGGGATTGTCAGGGATGCCTTCCTCGGGCCAGACTTCGAGGGCAGTCACGAGCGCATCCTGCGCCAGCTCCTCGGCAATACCGATATCGCTGGTGACCCGAGCAATCGCGGCGATGAGGCGTGTGGACTCGATCTTCCACACGGCCTCGATTGTCTTCGCTGTATCGCTCATGCAACCTAGGCTACGACGTTCTGGTGCTCGAATCCTTCGGCCGCTTTTTGAACGTCCTCGGGGAAGTCGGACATCTCGTGAATCTGGCGAACTTCGATCACCTCGTTGTTGGACATCGGAGCACGCTTGGCCCATTCAATGGCCTCTTCGCGCGAGCGGACCTGGATGATCCAATAGCCGCCGATGACTTCTTTCGCCTCGGCAAACGGCCCGTCGGTCACCGTCGCCTTGCCGTCCGCATACGAAACACGTGCTCCGGTAGAAGGAGGAAACAAGCCATCCAGCGCGAGCAGCACTCCCGCCTTCTGCAGCGCCTTGTTGTACTCCATCATCTTTGCCACCGCTTCCGCCGTGGGAACGGCATCCGGCGCGGCCGACTCGTAGCCTTTCGGTATCACCATCATCATGAAACGCATTGAGTTGCTCCTATGGTTGGTTCTTCAAAGGCCCGGCGACCTCTCATTGCAAGTCTCCGTGGCTGAGTGATTATCTATTCGGCCGGATCTTCAGGAACGCTCGCACCTCGACAGGAACCCGGCAGGCGACGACGGCTTTGCGTGCCCACGCAAGCGCCTCATCCATGTCAGCGGCTTCGAGTATCCAGAAGCCGCCCACATGCTCCTTGGTCTCGAGGTACGGCCCGTCTGTGATGACCACCTCTCCATGAGGCTGCTTACGCAATGATTTCGCCTTTGCTGCCGGTTCCAGGCCGCCAGCAAAGAACCTGGCGCCGGCGGCATCCATCGCTTCGTTGAGCGCGCCGATATCGCGAATCATCGCTTCGCCTTCCAGAGACGGGTCGTAGTTGTCGGGGTGTTGAATCGCTACCAGATATTGCGGCATGTCGTCTCCTGTAGTAGTCCTTCAGGCGGGGTTCTCTGCCCGGCCTTCACGATGACGACGAACGGCCAGACCGGAATTCTACAAGCCGTCGAAAAAAAGTTCGTGGAATCACAGGCTCGAAGGTAATAACGTCTTTCCTCAAGGAGGTCTGCTCATCATGACGAACGTGCCGGCGCGCTATTCGGCCTTCTTCCTCTTCGCTCTGGTTCTTCGAGGGACGCTTTTTGCGGCAGGACCCGCCTATGTCCCGATTGCCGCCGCCCGACAGCAGAAGCAGGGCACGACCGTCACGGTCCTCGGGCTGGTGTCAGTCCCCTCCGGTGATTTCAGCTCGTCCAGCGCCGATGAAGGGTTCGCCCTCCAGGACCAGACCGGCGGGATCTGGGTCAGTGTCAAGAAGAACCCGCACCTGCACGACGGCCAACGGGTTGAAGTGACCGGCACGCTCGGCCTTGGTGCCGGAAAGCTGCAAATCGTGCCGAGTGGACCCAGCGAGGTGAAGCCATTGCCCGGACGTCGGCTGCGCGTGGCCACCGGTCAGGTTGGCACGAGCACCCTGGGATTCATCGTGACGATCGAAGGAACGGTGACCAGTCAGGGCGTGGTGGCTGATTCACCGTATGGCTCCAAAGTCTGGATTGACGACGGCACCGGCCAGGCGCAGGTTTATCTCAACGCCACGACGAACATCGATCCCAGGTCCCCAACCCTGAAACCGGGCCGGCGCATCCGTGTGACCGGCTTCGGCAATCAGTACGACACCACCTACGAGGTCGACCCACGTTCCCGCGAGGATATCGAGGCCCTGCCTGCGAAGTGAAAGCCCGGGATGTCGGACCGCCCGGCTGAAATTGCGGTTGAATCCAGCTTGAAAGCTGGAGGAGAGTGCGAAAGAAAGCGAACGAAGAAGATTCCGTGTGGGACAGCACTCCCTCACGCGCGGCGTCGGGGTTTTTAGTTCGCGCGAAGCCGAGGTAGGATTATGCCGAAGCTTCGTTGAAAGCTGTGGGAAGGGGTTTGCACGGTCGCAAATGCGGCGTTTTGAAAGCTACGTCCAAACACTCCATTCGCTGGTCGATGAGGTCAGTTCCAACCGCCGCGGATCTTCGTCGGAGAAGCTGATCGCTAGCTTGGACGGCCAGCCAGGCAGCGAGCTTCGACGTCTCGTGCCGCTGCGGACGCGCCGACGCGCCGGGGCGTTCTTCACGGGTCGCGATCTCGCCAAACGCGTCGTCGGCCGACACCGAACGATTATTGAGGATGGGGTCACCTGCGATCCTGCCTGTGGCGCCGGCGATCTTCTCGTGGCAGCGGCTGAACATCTGCCGGTTAGCGATGACCTCGTGACGACGTTGCGAGCGTGGTCGGAACGTCTGCGAGGCTTCGATATACATGAAGAGTTTGTAGAGGCGACGAAACTTCGGTTGGTTCTGGCAGCGCTTAGCCGTGGTGCTCGCTCCTCGCGAACGTCTTCCGCGCGATTAGTAAACGAGTTACGAGGTATTAAAACGCGGAGCGGAGTCGCGGAGCCGCTCAACGACGTCGACTTGGTGTTGCTGAATCCACCGTACGGGAGTCGTGTCGCACCGTCTGGTTGCACTTGGGCTACAGGAAAAGTATCCGAAGCGGCGACTTTTGTGCAGCGATTAGTCGACGGCTTTGCAGATGGAACGCAGCTTGCCGCGATTCTCCCAGATGTGCTGCGAACAGGCTCGCGATATGCGCGTTGGCGCGAATACGTGGGCAGACGAATGACGCGAACAGGCTTGGAGTTGGTTGGCGTCTTCGACCAATGGGCGGATGTCGATGTCTTTCTATTTCATGCCATGAAGGATGACTCGAATCAAGGCGAGGGTGATTCCCGGTGGTGGGCTCAATCATTGGCCGCCACGCATGTTCGCGATAAGTTTGCGATTCATGTGGGCGCGGTAGTGCCCCACCGCGATCCACATTCGGGCGATCGATATAAATACATCGATGCGCGTGCGTTATCACGGCAGAAAACCTACGACGTCGCCAACGCTGGGTCACGTCTGTTTAACCGACGCACATTCAAACCCCCGTTTGTCGTAATCAGACGAACCTCTCGTCCTGACGAAGCACGACGTGCGGTCGGGACGCTTATAACAGGCAACGATGAGGTTGCCGTCGAGAATCATCTACTCGTAGCGGAGCCGCGAACAGGCGGTGTGAACGATTGCAAAGAGCTGCTACGGGTGCTGAGTATGAACTCTACGAATGCGTGGCTTAATGAAAGAATCCGTTGCCGACATTTAACTGTCGGAGCAGTCGGAGACATACCATGGGCATAAGACTATCGTACGCATTATGACGCGCGGCGCTTCCTATTTTTTGTGACTCTCCTGCCGGGACGTTTCGTGTCAGCGTCCTCGTAGGGGCGCGCCGTCATGGCCGCGCTTTGAGCTTTGCTGACAGCGGCAAGGACCTTGATGACATCACGTTGCTCGCCCGGAGTGAGGGAGTCTAGTGTCGTTTCTACCCAGTCATTGAATTCGTCGATCTGCGCCTGCACGGCAATCCGCCGGCGCTCAATGATTAGTTGCGCGCGATTGAGTGCCATACGCCTTATCACATAAGTGCCCGCGACGGTCGACGATGACACCTCGTGAGTGTTAGGCACGAGCTCGAAAATGGAGTTGTAGTCGACGAGTGATGGGTCGGGATATGCGGGAATCGAATGATCCGCTATAGGGTCCGCCGGCCAGTCGTCGCATTTCAGGACGTTGCAGATAGCACAGGCGAGGTAGAGGTTACGGATGTCGTCTTCGAGATCCGGAAATCGCACTCTCGGACGGAAGTGCTCGATGTGAAAATTGCGAATGCCTCCGAAACGAGCCTCAGCGATGGCGCAGTAGATACACCGGCCCTCGCAATCATCGGCGATGACCTGCTTCCAGTCATGCCACCGGCCGGTGGTCGGCCGGTTTCGATTCTTGCCGAAGAGAATCGGCCATTTCACGATGACCTCTTGGATTTCGACGATTTCGCTGGTTTGGAGTTCTTAACTCGCTTCTCGACCTTGCGACGGAGCGTATCCGCGCGTTTGGTCACTTGCTCGAGCTCGCCGAGCACGGTGTCAAGAGTGACGATCGCAGGTAGATCAGCCTGGAAATAGCCGTCGAGGCTCTTGAGCTCGTCACGCTCCTTCTTGGATGCTTTGCCGGTCGCAACTTGCCGGGCCAATTCATCCATTCGAGTCAGTAGGTCTCGCTGCTCCTCGTATCGGCGCAAACCCGCTCGCAAAATCTGGGGAATCACCGTCGCTGCGTTCTTCGTGAAGTCCTTGCGGCTGAAAATGTTCTCGACCTCCTTTAAATACTCGCGTGCCTCGGATTCGAATCCTGTTATTACGAAAATCGGGAAGGTGGGGCGCTTTCCTCGGATCTCCTTGATCAGACGGTCAGCCTCGTAGTTGACAACGCGCTCGCTCTTGGCTCCCTCGTTCAGCTTCCAGTCGGTGATCAGAACAGTGGCATCGTTTTCGTCAAGCCAGTGCAGGATGTCTCGTTCCTTAGCTGGCGGCTCGTCGAGGACTACTTCCCATCTCTCGTCTTCCTTCAACTTCTTGAGTACTGACTTAACGACACGGCCGACTGTTTCCCGATCCGTCTTGCGGTCATCGACGATAGCTATTGTCGGCATCTCTACGCTCCAGCGTCAGGTAACCAAACGGTGAATCGTGCGCCGCCGAGCTTCGGGTCGTGATCAACGACCCTGCTGCCTTCGGTGTCCTGCACAACGGCATTGATGAGCGCAAGGCCGAGTCCAGTACCAATAGGCCGACCATGTTCGTCCGTTTTCGTAGTGAACAACGGATCCCAGATCCGTTCGCGGATGCTATCAGCGATTCCCGGCCCCGAATCGGACACGATGATATCGAATCCGCGACGGCCGTCGTGATTGCGAGCACGAAGGCGCGTCACGATCCGTCGCTCGCGGGACGACTGCTTCGTAAAGTAGTAGGCGTTCGTCAGAAGGTTGATAAGCACACATTCGACGTCCATAGCGAACACCTTCGCCTGGAGCGTCTCCAGGTCAGGCTTGAGCGTGATCGAACTTGCTTCCATCGCAGGGTTGATCTCGGCGACCAGTTCGCCGACAAGGGCCTCAATGTCGACTAGGCGTCGGACTCTCTTGTCGCGCCGGACGCGTCCTAAGGCGAATTCGCCCCAGGCGGAGACTCGTTCCGACTCAAGTATCGCCTTCGTAAGTTCGCTTAACACCGTATCGTCGTCCTCACCGTTCGCGAGGAGGAGCTTAGCCGCTTCAAGCGTAGCGCGCATACTATCGAGACCGCGCTGTGTTTCATGACCGAATGTCGCGGATGCTATACCGATTGTGGCAAGCGTACGACTCGTGATCGTCTGCGACGCGAGTTCGTCGAATGTTTTCGACGCTTGCTTCAGTTTCTCCGACGCCGCCGTCAACTGCTCGGCTACTTGTGCAATCGGACCAACCGATGCCGCGGGCATCGATTTCACAGCGCGATTGATTGTCTTGACTACATCAGAAATCTGGACCCGGAGCTCGTCCACGGTATCGCGAGGGCTCATTAAGGGCTCAGGCTTGGATCGGCTGCTGACAAAGATTTTGTGGTAGTGGCTTTCCAATTGGGTGAGGCAGCCGATAAGAAAACTTTTCAGAACCGAGTAAGCTTCGCTGTTGACGAGGCCTTCTCGGCCAGAAGTGTCGATGAGACCCGGATTCGTGTCCCGGCCAATAAACACGCCGCCAACGAGCTGGTGAGGAGAGACTCGGAAGTCTGGTCGGTTGGGGCCGGCAGGGTTGCGAGCTTTGCGATCGCCTAGGGCTAGCCAGTCACCTTCGGGTCGGCCCTGGTCGCCGAACGGCGGAACACGAATGCTGTCGCGGTATACACGAATCCCGGCGTTGGTCTGGAGAAACTCCCTCAAGTCGGAGAGGTCAAGGTCAAGGCCTCGCACGGTTTCGGCTTTCTGAGGGTAAAAAAGAAGACGGGCGTCAACTGGCCCTAGTTGCTTTACTAGCTCGTCGGTTTTTGGGGCCGCTCCAGCGCGAGGTTTTTGATGAACGAGTTGCTCGAAAGGCATGTTCACGGGCTTGCTGCTGCGTCTAGTTGAGGAGCGAGCCCGATGGATGATCTTGCCCGTAACCTTGCCATTCGGGTCGAGATGAAATCGAGCCTCAATCGCTGCTGAGGCGAGAAGTGGTGATGTCACTACGCCATTGCAAGTTGGATCGACATCGTTGTCGATGCGGATTTGAAAATCTTCAACGCGTTCGAATGGCGGCGTAAGGAGCGAGAGTAGCCGTCGGAGTTCCTGAACGTCGTCCTCGTTCCAGCTTTGACGCAGTTCTCGAATCACGAGTTCAGACCCGGGAACGGTGCGTGAGTTTGGGACAGCATCGGGCTTCAGATCGTACTCGCGGCGGCGGCGGTTCCAAGGCGAAGGCTTCGGAACTTTGAAGTCGAGCTCTTTCAGTTCGTGGACCGGTACCTTCTGCAGATCTCGCCCGGGTTCTTCAAACTCATTCCAGTGAACGCAGAGTCCCGTTACGGACTGCGCTTTGGCCTGTGAGCGTAGTTCCAAGATTGCGCCGAGGCGATCCGCTGAGATGCGCCCAACGCCCTTTTCCCCGGTCTTTCGCCGTCCGCGTGCGGTAAAACGATCGTCTCTTTTGGCGCTGTATCCCAATCGAAGCCAGTGATGCTCGACTTCGTCAGCGGACATTCCAACACCGTTGTCGGCGACTCGAACATGAGGCATGATATTGCCGGAATCCAGCGTCTTGATCTCGACTTCCACGATCGTGGCATTCGCGTCGTAGCTGTTCTTGACGAGCTCCAACACCGCGGTGGTGTGATCTTTGATGCTCTCACGGCCCCAGGTGAGCATCGCCCGCGCATCTACGGAGAAGTATTTCGTCATGTCAGGTGGAGTTTAACTGACTGTGACGAGTCGGAGATGGACTCGATAGGCCTAGTCTTCATCACAGCGGCCTCCAGCTGCTCCTGACAGGCCTTCACCCACGGCGAGTAGCTCTTCTCGGTGATCTTCAGGAGCAGCGGCGGTAGGAATGGGATGTATGGGTGCAGGACTTTGAGTGGCGGCGGGTAGATCTGAAGCACCGACTCTCCGTTCTAAATCGAAGAGTACGTATTAGGTACACCGCCGAAACGCTGGATTCTCCTTATTTGCTAAACCACGCCAGAAGAGTGGTTTAGGTCGTGAAAATCGTTGGTGGAGGCGGCGGGAGTTGAACCCGCGTCCGAGAGCAGTGAAGCCTGGCTACTACATGCTTATCTCTCCTTTAGTTCTCGTCCATGTTCTGCCCGGAGAGCGGGGAGTGAACGTGGACCAGCCTCTAGGTTTTCATCGTCCGCGCCGAGACGGCTCGCGGACGCTTAGCTCACCTTAATGACATCCGGTCCCGACGGCGTGAGCAACCATCGGGCGGACGCTCGTGGGTTTTTAGGCCGCGAGAGCGAGTTGGCTGTTGTTCGCAGCTACTCAGGGTGATCGGATTTACGAGGCAATCAGCTCGGCATGCAACCATGGCCCCGACATGTCCCCGTCGAAGCCGGTACGCCCCCAAATTTTCAACGAACTGCATTCTCAAACGCCCCGTCTGATGGCAGCATTCCGATATGACAAGCCGTGATCTTGACCGCGACGTCGATTCCATCGTGCGCCATGCGCTCGATGAAGACCTTCCCGACATCACCAGCGAAGCCATCTTCGATCCCGGCGACCGCGGGGAGGCGCGGTTCCTGGTCAAAGCCTCGGGGATCGTGGCGGGACTCGACTTCGCGGCGGCGACGTTCGCGGCGATCGATCCTGCTTCATCATTTGACGCGAAGCGAAAGGACGGCGATGCCGTCGAGGCCGGGGATGTCGTGGCCGAGGTAAGGGCATCGGTGATCGCGCTGCTGGCGGGGGAGCGGACGGCGTTAAACCTCATGCAGCGCGCTTCCGGCATCGCCACGGCCACCCGGCGATTCGTCGAGGCAGTGCGCGGAACGAAGGCCAGGATCTACGATACCCGCAAAACCGCACCGGGGCTGCGTGCACTCGACAAGTACGCCGTCCGCTGCGGCGGCGGCGAGAACTACCGCTTCGGCCTCTACGACATGTTCCTCATCAAGAACAACCACATCGACCGGGCCGGGTCGATCACCGCCGCGGTCGAGCGGATTCGTTCGACGAAGAGCGCGCGGCAGATCATGGTCGAGGTGCGCAACGTCGCCGAGCTCGAGGAAGCGCTGGCCCTGCGTCCCGACTTCATCCTCCTCGACAACATGAAGACGGAGCAGATGCGCGACGCCGTTGCCCGGGTGGCCGGCGCCGTCCCGCTCGAAGCGTCGGGCGGCATCACCATCGACAACGTCCGCGAGGTCGCCGAAACGGGTGTCGACCGCATCTCGATCGGAGCACTGACGCATTCGGTGACGGCGTTGGATATATCCATGCGAATCGTTTAGTTGCGGGTAGGGCGGTTGTCGGTTGACTGAAGTTTGCACCGTTGTCGGTTATCGGTTGTCGGTTGTCTGCGCGCTGCGGCGCGCGTGGTCAATCCTTCACGGCTGCGCGAGGCCGTACGTTTCTTGACCACGCGCCGCAGCGCAAACAACCGACAACGCGCGCGAAGCGCGCAGACAACGCGGCGAAGCCGCAGCTCTGGCACCACCCTTGCGGCAGCGCCCGTCGATGCCCGACTCTAAGCCCTTTCAGGTCGCCATCGTCGATGACGATCCCGCCATACGGCGGCTGGTGCGCCTCTTTCTCACGCGCAGCGGTTACGAATCTGTCGAGTTCGGGATGGGGGAAGAGGCGAAGGAGCAGCTCCCGAAGACCGCCTGGGACCTGGCCATCCTCGACCGGCGCCTTCCCGACATGGATGGGGTCGAGCTCTGCCGGCAGCTCAAGTCGGATCCGGAGCTGCGCAACCGCTACATCATCATGCTCACCGGCGAAGACGAGCAGGAGGACAAGGTGCAGGGCCTCGACCTCGGCGCGGACGACTACATCACCAAGCCCTTCCAGTATCCCGAGCTGATGGCGCGCATCCGCGCCGCCAAACGGATCGTCGACCTGCAGAAAGAGCTGCTCGAGAGCAACCGGCGGCTGGAGCTCCTCTCGATCACCGACGGTCTGACAAAGCTCTACAACCACCGACATCTCCAGGACGAGCTGTCGCGTGCCTTCGAGGAATCAGCGCGTTACCAGCGGCCGCTCTCCTTCGTCATCGTCGATCTCGATTTCTTCAAGAAGGTCAACGACACCTACGGCCACGCGGTCGGCGATGAAGTGCTCAAGGCCATCTCGAAGATTTTCCAGGAGGCGATCCGGTCGACCGATCTGGCGGCGCGCTACGGCGGGGAAGAGTTCGCGCTGATGCTGCCGGAAACGATCCTCGACGATGCCCTCACCTTCGCGGAGCAGATCCGGCGCGCCATCGAATTGACGCCGGTGACTACGCAGTCCGGTCCGATCTCGGCGACAGTCAGCATCGGCGTGGCCACGGTGCCTCACCCGCGCATCCATTCCGCCAAAGAGCTGATCGTGGCGGCGGACAAGGCGCTGTACCGCGCGAAGAAAAACGGCCGCAATCAGGTGCAGGCGGATGGCGGAAGGGGGCGGCAGGCGATCAAGGGGACGGACGCTGCGTGACGGGGTTGCGTGGTCTCGGGGTTACGCGGTCTCGCGGCTGGTTAACTTGACGGCAGCGTCGAAAGGAGCATCCCCCGAGACCGCGCAACCCAGCAACCCCGAGACCGCGCTACCCCGAGAGCCCGCTACCGCGCGATCTCCACCGCGAACTCCTTCATCCGCCGGTCGACTTCGGCACGCAGGCTGAAGACGTGCTGCTGGATGCGGTCGTCGATTCCGGGAGTGGTGCCCTCTCGGGCCAGTTGCTCCACGGCGGTCTCCAGCTCCGCGGCGTCGGTCGAAATCCGGGAGAAGCCGTAGCTTCCGCCGGAGCCTTTCAGTTGATGGGCGAGATACGTCAGCCGTTCCAGAGCCTCCGGCGACGGCTCGCCGTCGAGCTTCGCCTGGAGCTCGCTCACCTTCTCGTCGGCTTCGGCGAGAAACTCTCGTTTCAGGTCATCCAGTTCCAGATCCACCATCGTTTTCCTCGGGCCTCTGAGCCTTGCACGCGCAATGCCGCGCCGGTGAGGCCGTATGATTTCGGTAATGCCGGTTCCCGCGATTGCCGTTCCCCGCGCCGAATTTTCGATCGAAGAGCCGTGGGACATCCCGCCCGCCTGCGAGGTGGTGACGTTGCGGCTTGCCGTTGACGGCGGCGTGCCGCGTCTTCGGACCTCGGTGGCCGCGTACTACGACGATGACCTTCTCACCATCGTCTTCCGATGCGATGACGACGCGATCGTGGCCACCTACCTCGCGCACGATGAGCCTCTCTGGCAGGAAGACGTCGTCGAGGTGTTCCTGGCGCCCAGCGGTCTGACGCCCTACTTCGAGATCGAGGTCAACCCGCTCGGAACGACCTTCGACGCGCGCATCGACTCGCCCGACGGCGTCCGCGCCACGATGACGACGGATCTTGCCTGGACGTGCACCGATCTCTTCGCCGCCGTGCGGCGCATCGATCACCGCACGCTGGACGTCGTCATCCGGCTGCCGTTCGTATCTCTCGGTGCCCACGCGAGATCGGGCGACGAGTGGCGGGCGAACCTCTTTCGCATCGACCGGAGCGCCGCGCAGGGCGACGACTTCAGCGCGTGGCAACCGACGTGGAAATCGCCGCCCGACTTTCACGTCGCGGCCGCGTTCGGCGCGCTTCGCTTCACGTGACAAAAACAGCTAACTTCTTGTATTACAGGGAATTCATTCGACATTTGCTGATTTGTAATCATCTCCTCGGCATTCGCAGATTAGATTGAGCGTGGCCAAGGACCCCGTCCCCGACAATGACCGTCCGACTTTCTCATTTTCTCGTTGCCGCGCTTCTTCTCGTCCCCTCGGCGTACGCCGAGGATCGGAAGATGTGCACCTCGTCGCCGCGTGAGTGCGAGCAGGCCATCCGCCAGCTTTCGAGCGGCCGCCGCTACCTCGGCGCGATGATCGAAGAGCTCAATCCCGGCATCGTCGTCAAGGCGGTGATCGAAGACGGTCCGGCTGCCCGCGCCGACCTCAGGCCCGGCGACCGGCTCGTGGCCGTGAATGGCCGCAGCACCCTCGAGGCGAACATCAAGGATTTCAAGCAGATCCTCTACACCGCGAAAGAAACCGGTGTGCTCTGGATCATCATCAAGCGTCAGGGTGTTCTGAAGAAGATCGACGTCCGGCTGGAGCCGTACTCGAAGGCGCAGATCGACAAGATGGTGGCGCAGCATCTGTTGCAGGGCCACGGCATTCCACCCACCGTCAGCGCGACTTCGACGGCGCCGCAGCAGTGATGATGGAGACAAATGGTCCGTGCCCTACTGGCGAAGTTCAAGGTGAGCCCACGATCGGGTGACCGGCCGAACCACGTCTCGCCGATTCTCGTTCCCTTTCTCATCGTCACCATCGGCCTGGGCGTCCTGGCGTGGCGCTCCTACGTGCTCTCGGCCCGGATGGAGCATGGCGTCAACACCCTGGCGATGCAGTACGCCGGCTACGCCGCGGAGATCAGCGCACGGCGCATCGATACCGCCGTCCGCGATGAGCTCTATCAGGCATCCGATGGGTGGCAGAAGGTAGAGCGTCGCTCGGCGTCGCAGGGAGGCCTGCAGAAGTGGATTCACGACAACGACTGGATCATCTCCGCGCTCTACGTGCCTGACGCCGATCCGTCCAGTGCGATCTACGCCAGCGAGGAGCCCGGGACCGCGCATACCGGAGCGCGGTTGCCGCGCGAGCTCTACTCATCCAGCGGCATCGTCCGCTACACCTACGATCCCTCGCTGCTCCTGGCCCGCGTCCGCCCCGCGCTCGCGCACCAGCCGCTGGTGCAGGCGCAGGGGCTCTCGCAACAAGCGCAGGTCTCCGTCATCCAGAATCCCTCCGCCGTCGGCGCCATCAAGACCGGCAACGGCTACGCCTTCATCGCCCCGCTGGCCGCGCCGCTGTCGTCCTACGCGGTGCGCGGTTTTGTCGAGACCGGCTACGGAACCTCGGGATGGGAGAACGCGCGGCTGATCAGCATTCTCCTCAGCGCTCTGGCCCTGTCACTCACGGCGCTCGGGGCCTACCTGGCGATGCGCGGCCTCATGCGCGAGGCCGACACCATGAAGCTGCGCGGCGCGCTCGTGGCGAACGTCTCGCACGAGCTGCGCACGCCGCTTTCGATGATCCGCCTCGGCGCCGAGACGCTCAAGCGAGGCGGCACGCGTCTGCCGGAGAAGCAGCGCCACGAGATCGAAGACTCGATCCTCCGCGAAGTGCTGCACCTCTCGCACCTCGTCGAGAACGTCCTCGACGTGGCCCGCATCCAGAACGCCAGCGCCAAGGCGCTGGCCTTCACGCCCGTCTACCCGCGCGACCTTCTCACCTCGCTCGTCTCGACCTACGAGTCGTGGATCCGCAGCCGCGGTTTCGACGTCACGCTCCACATCGACGACGCCATCGACGAGCAGTCGTGGGATCGCGATGCCGTGTCGCGGGCCGTGCTGAACCTGATCGACAACGCCATCAAGTACTCCGGCGATGAGAACAGGATCATCGACGTCACGCTCCGGCAGACGGAGGCATCCGTGGTGATCGAGGTGAAAGACCGCGGCATCGGCATCGCCGCCGACGACCTCTCACGCATCTTCGAGCCGTACTACCGCGCGCAGTTCTCCGATACCCAGACGCGCCGCGGCGCAGGGCTGGGGCTGACGCTGGTGCAGCAGATCATCGCCTCGCACGGCGGAACGATCGAAGTGGAATCCAAACCGGGCGCCGGATCGACCTTCCGGCTCCTCTTTCCCCGGCCGCAATCGCCGAAAACCTCATCCCTGGCGCAGCTCGCACCACAGACGCTGTAGAAACTCTCGCAGCCCGAGGCCCGTACTAGAACCGGAGATTGCCGATGACGAAAATACTGGTCGTTGAGGATGAAGCAGGACTGCGGCAGGGACTGGAGATCAATCTCCGCATGGAGAACTACGAGACCGTGCTGGCCGCCGACGGTGAAGAAGCGATCCGAATCTTCCACGCGGAGACGCCCGATCTGGTGCTCCTCGATCTGATGCTGCCGAAAAAGAGCGGCTTCGAAGTGCTCGACCATATCCGTAAGTTCTCGAAGATCCCGGTCATCCTGCTCACCGCGCGCGGGCAGGAAACCGACAAGGTGCGCGGGTTGCGCGGGGGGGCGGACGACTACATCACCAAGCCGTTCGGTCTGCAGGAGCTCTTCGCCCGCATCGACGCCGTCATGCGCCGCAGCGACGCTACCTCGCTGACCACGAAGACGATCTGCGAAGACACGCTCATCAAGCTCGATCCATCGACGCGCGAGGCCTCGGCGAAAGACCACAAGCTGAAACTCTCGCCCAAAGAGTTCGATCTGCTCATGTACCTCTTCCGCAACAAAGAGCGCGTCGTTCCGCGCGACGAGCTGCTCTCGCGCGTCTGGAACTATCGCGTCGATCTGAACCTCAACAGCCGCACCGTCGATACGCACGTGACGCGCCTCCGCCGCAAGCTCCAGAAGGCCGTCGGAACCGATGCCGCCGTGATCGTCGCCGTGGCGAAGATCGGATACCGGTATTTGGGTGAGGCGAGCGATGCGGCGTAGCGGGGTTGCGAGGTCGCGCGGTTACGCGGTCTCGCGGCCTGCGAGACATGACGACGCTCATTCACGATCAACACCCCGAGACCGCGCAACTTCGAGACCGCGCAACCCCGCATTTGACAACGGAAGCCAACCGTCATAGCGTCACCGCTCACATGCAGCCGACCATCTGTTGCCGCCGCTTCACAGGTCCGTTCGAGCGAACGTAGGCGCGTCATCAGCCACTTTTCATCGAATGAGACCCGGGCAGATCGCTCGGGTCTTTTGTTTTAGGAGGAAACATGCACGGGAAGATCTACGACAACATCACGGAGCTGATCGGAAGCACCCCCCTGGTGAAACTCAACCGCATCGTCCCTTCCGGGTCCGCGGAAGTGGTCGCCAAACTCGAATCCTTCAACCCGCTTTCATCCGTCAAAGACCGCATCGCCATCTCCATGGTGAGCGAGGCGGAGAAAGCGGGCGAGCTCACGCCCGGCAAGTCGACGATTGTCGAAGCGACCAGCGGCAACACCGGCATCGGCCTGGCCTTCGTCGCCGCGGCCAAGGGCTACAAATGCGTTCTGGTGATGCCTGACACGATGTCGGTCGAGCGCCGCAAGCTCCTCCAGGCACTCGGCGCTGAGCTGATCCTGACTCCCGGCACGGCCGGCCTGCCGGAAGCGCTGAAAGTTGCGCGCGAATATGCCGAGAAGACGCCGAACGCGTGGCAGTCGAAGCAGTTCGACAATCCGGCCAATCCGAAGGTCCATCGTGAGACCACCGCGCAGGAGATCCTCAGCGACACCGGCGGAGCCGTTGACGCAATCGTCGCCGGAGTCGGTACGGGCGGAACGGTCAGCGGCGTCGGACAGGTTTTCAAGAAGCATCGCCCATCGATCCTCATGGTGGCCGTCATGCCGGTCGAAGCACAAACGCTCAAGGGCGGGCCATATGCGCCGCACAAGATTCAGGGCATCGGGCCGAGCTTCGTTCCGGCGATCTACGATAAAGACGTCGTCGACCGCGTCTTCGACGTCACGTACGATCAGGCGGTCGATACGGCGCGCAGGCTGGCCAAACAGGAGGGGATCCTCGTCGGTATCTCTTCCGGTGCGATCGCCTGGGCCGCCATCGAGATCGCCAAGGAGCTCGGCGCCGGCAAGCGGGTCGTAGTCGTTCTTCCGGACACCGGCGAGCGGTATCTGTCGACGCCGCTCTTCGAGTACACGGATCTGGTCAATCAGCCGGCGACCACTCCACAACCGGCCCCGGCTGCTGCAAAATAGCTGTTCATGAAACGGTTCCTCTCCCTTCTCCTTCTGGTCGCGACGCCGGTGCTCGCCTCGGACATCACCCGAGCGTCGGTCGTCGCGGCCATGAACGAGTACCGCGCGGAGCACAACCTCCCGCCGCTGCGCGAGGATCTGCGTCTCGATGCCGCCGCCGATGACCGGATGCGCGACATGGAAGATCAGGGCTACTGGGCCCATGAGTCTCCCGACGGCCGTTCGCCGTTCACCTGGCTCGCGCCGCACGGCTACGATTTCCACTACGCCGGCGAAAACCTCGCCACCGGCTTCGAGACCACCGAGCTGCTGGTCGCCGGCTGGATGGAGTCGCCCGGCCACCGCGACAACATCCTCTCCCCTCATTTCGAGGATTGCGGCATCGCCATCATCGACGGTCTGACGATGCGGCGCGGGACGGGGAAGTCGATCGTGGTGATGTTCGGGGCGACGCGCGCTACTTCTGTTGCCATGCGGTGAACCCACCCCGCAGGTGTTTGGCGCGGGTGAGCCCCGCGTCGCGCGCGATGTCGAGCGCGCGGGACGAACGGCCGCCGGTCTGGCAGTAGAAGACGATGTCGGCGTCGCGCGGCAGCTCGTCGAGACGGTTCGGCAACTCGCCGAGAGGAATGAGACGCGCGCCGTCGATGTGCCCGGCATCCCATTCGTACGGCTCGCGGACGTCGACAACGACCGCGCCCTCCGCAAGGTGCGTGACCTCATTGAGATTCGCGGGATTGCAGAACTGGTCGTAGTCGATGAGGCCGGTGATGGCCGCGTGTTGATCGTGCTGCTCTTTCAGCCGCAACGTGCGGAACGACATCCGTAGTGCGTCGAAGAGGAGCAGGCGGCCGATGAGCGTCTCGCCGATCCCGGTAATCAACTTGATGGCCTCGGTCGCCTGAATCGTGCCGATGACGCCCGGCAGGACGCCGAGGACGCCCCCCTCCGCGCATGACGGCACGAGGTGGGGTGGTGGCGGCTCCGGATAGAGGCAGCGATAGCACGGCCCCTCCTCGGCCGAAAAAACGGAGGCCTGACCCTCGAAGCGGAAGATCGAGCCGTAGACGTTCGGCTTGCCGAGGAGAACGCAGGCGTCGTTGACGAGATAGCGGGTGGCGAAGTTGTCTGTGCCGTCGACGATCACGTCGTACTTCTCGATGATGGCGAGCGCGTTCTCGGACGTCAGCGCTGCGCCGTGCGTCTCGATGGCGATGTCGGGATTGAGACCCTGCAGCCGCGCCCGCGCCGCATCGAGTTTCGGCCGTCCGACGTCCGAGGTGCCGTACAGCACCTGTCGATGGAGGTTGCTGGCATCGACGTCGTCGAAGTCGACAAGACCGATGCGCCCGACCCCCGCGGCGGCGAGATAAAGACCTACCGGACTGCCCAGCCCGCCCGCGCCGACGACCAGCACCGACCCCGCCTTGAGTTTTTCCTGCCCTGCCTCCCCAACCTCGGGGAGGATGAGGTGTCGTGCGTAGCGGGCGCGTTCGGAGGGGGTGAGCATGGTGGTTGTCGGTTGTCGGTTGGCTCGGTTGTCGGTTGTCGGTTCTCGGTTGTCGGGTTGCTGGGTTGCTGAGTTGCTGGGTTGAAAGTTGCGTTCGAGCCAAGGGTCTAAGCACAGCTCCTCGGAGACTCGTGTCCCCTCCGCCGCTGACCGTCTTGTGTCAGCGAAGCTGGCCTAAGATCGTAGCCCCCGGCTTCAGCCGGGGGTAATGCGAGTCATTAATTTTTCCGAGCCCGCTTTAGCGGGCGACAGAGAGGCTGTCGATCCTCGCTCCTCTGTCGCCCGCTAAAGCGGGCTGCCAATCTGGGCATGCCTTTCCCCCCGGCTGAAGCCGGGGGCTACGATCTTAAGCCGGCTTCGCCGGCAATACACACTCGTTTGCCTCAGCAACTCCAGTAACTCCAGCAACTTAGCAACCCAGCAACCTACGAACCGCGCAACCTCACGCCGGCAACAGCCGGCTCACGATCTCCTGAATCTTCTTCCCATCCACCCGCCCTTTGTAGCGCGCCGACGCTTCCTTCATCACCTTGCCCATGTCTTTCTTCGACTGGGCGCCGGTCGAGGCGATGATCTCGCGGATTCCGGCTTCGACCTCCTCGTCGGTCAGCTCGGGAGGGAGCCAGGTTTTGAGGAGCTCCATCTCGCGACGCTCTTTTTCGGCGAGCTCGGGGCGGTTGCCTTTCGTGTATTGCTCGATCGAATCGAGGCGCTGTTTGACCGCCTTGCGGATGACGGTCATCGCCTCTTCGTCGCTCAGCTCGTGGCCTGATTCGATCTGCTGGTATTTGAACGCCGACTGCAGCATGCGCAGCGTGGAAAGCCGCTCCGCGTCGCGCGCTTTCATGGCCGCGGTGAGCTCGGCGCGAATCGTCTCCGTCAATTGGCCCATCTTGCACTCACTCCTCGCGCCATTCTATTCTGGCCGGCCATGCCACCCGACATTGCCGCACTCCTGCGCGAGACCGGCGCATTGCTGACCGGTCACTTCCGCCTCTCCTCCGGCCTGCATAGCCCAAGCTACGTGCAATGTGCACTCCTTCTCGAAAATCCCCGCAATGCGAAAGCGATCGGTGAAGCGCTCGCGGTCAGGCTTTACACCTTTCTCCCCGCGAAGATCGTCGCTCCCGCCCTCGGCGGCATGATCATCGGTTATACGGTCGCCGAAACTCTCGACGTGCCGTTGATTTTCACCGAGCGGAAAGAGGGAGCGATGACGCTGCGGCGCGGTTTCCGAGTCGCCGAGGGGGAGAAGATCGTGATCGTCGAGGATGTCGTCACCACCGGCAAGTCGACACGCGAGACGGCGGCCATCGTGAGAGCCCTTGGCGGGCGAGTAGAGGGGTTCGGCTCGATCCTCAACCGCAGCGGGACTTTGAATCCGTTCGATGCGCCGTATGTTTCCATGCTGGAGCTGGACCTCGAAACGTACGACCAGGCAAAGTGCCCGCAGTGCGCGCGCGGCATCCCCATCGATTCACCGGGGTCGCGGTACTCGCGGTGATGAAGAACCCCTCGCGATAAACTCGGCTGGTGGATATCGAGCTGGTCGCGGTACGTGGCAACGAAGCGGAGTTGCGTGTCGACGGACGCACGCACTTTGTGCCGTTCGTCATCGACGGAACGACGATCAGCTTCGCCTACGACGGCGAGATCTGGTTCGTCGAGGCAGCCGAGAAGGGGCTGCGCGCGCGCGCCAGGCACCGCGATCACTCGATGAGTGCGCCGATGCCCGGGGTGGTGTTGAAGATCCTTGTCGCGGTCGGCGACGAGGTGACGAAGGGCACTCCTCTGCTGATCCTCGAGGCCATGAAGATGGAGCATCAGCTCACAGCACCATCCGACGGCATCGTCGCCTCGATCAACTGCAAGGAAGGAGAGATGGTTCAACCCGGTTTGGATCTGGTGACGCTCTCATGAAAATCACACTCGATCACGTCCGTGTCGTCGAAGTCGGCCCGCGCGACGGCCTGCAGAACGAGAAGGTCACCATCCCTACCGAGGCCAAGATCGACTACATCACCGCGCTGGCCGACGCCGGACTGCGTACGATCGAGGCGGGGGCGTTCGTCAGTCCGAAGTGGGTACCGCAGATGGCGGATACCGCCGAGGTCTATCGCAACATTCCGAAAGACCCGGGCGTCGACTATCCGGTGCTGGTGCCGAACCTCAAGGGGCTCGAGCGCGCCAGTGACGCCGGCGTGACGTCGATCGCCATCTTCACCGCGGCGTCCGAAACCTTCAACAAGCGCAACATCAACATGTCGATCGATGAGTCGTTCGAGAACTACGCTCCGGTCGTGCAGCGGGCACGCGGCGAGGGGATGCGCGTGCGCGGGTACGTCTCGACCGCGTTCGGCTGTCCTTACGAGGGCGACGTCGCGCCGGAGAAGGTGCTCGAGGTCTGCGCCCGGCTTCTCGACCTCGGATGCTACGAGGTGTCGGTCGGCGACACCATCGGCGTCGGGAACCCTGTCCAGGTTCAGAGTGTGGCCGGCATCCTGCTGCAGGTGATTCCGCCGTCGAAGCTGGCCATGCACTTCCACGACACGCGCGGGACCGCGCTGGCGAACACGCTGGCGGCGTTGGAGATGGGTATCGCCACCTTCGACGCCTCTTCAGGCGGCCTCGGCGGGTGTCCGTACGCCCCAGGCGCCAGCGGCAACATGGCCACCGAGGACCTCGTCTACATGCTCGAGAAGATGGGGATCGATACCGCCGTCGACCTCCAGCGCCTCGTGGCCGCCTCGCAGATCATCGCGCCGTATCTCGATCATCCGTTGCCGGGGCGTTATCTGCAGTCGTGCATGAGAGCTGGCGCGATGGTCGCGCCTGCGAGCACAACCGTACAGTAGCGTCGCGCGTTGTCGGTTATCGGTTGTCCGGGCCGTGCGATCATGCTGCGCTCATGAGTAAGACCGAACCGACAACCGATAACCGACAACGCGCCCAAGGCGCACGTTGGGAAGACCGCTGGTACGTCGTTCCCTGGCAGGTCATCTTTCGGGATGTCGATGCCTTCGGGCATGTCAACAACGCCGTCTACCTCACCTACTTCGAGTGGGCGCGGGCGCAGTTGTGGTTCGCGCTCACCGGCGCGGCCGGGCTGCCGACCGACATCGGCTTCATCGTGGCGCGCGCGGAGATCGACTTCAAGCTGCAGATCGAGATGGAGCCGATCGATATCTGTATCCGCATCGAAGAGATGCGCAACACGTCGTTCGACACCGTCTACGAGATCCGCAAGCGGCCTGCTGGCATGGTGGCGGCTACGGGAAAGGTCGTGGTCGTCCTCTTCGACTGGAAGACGCAGAGGAAGATGCCGATCAGCGACGAGCTGCGCCGCAAGGTGCAGGCCTTTCAGCAGGAAACGTGAGGCGCATACGCCAGAAACCCATTTGATACACTCCGGTTCCTCAGACCACTACCGCGGCGGAGCTTCCTCGTGATTACCGGCTTCAACACCGACATCAAGCACAACGAGAAGGTCTACCATATCCAGACCGAGGATAAGGGACTCCAGAACCCGTACATCGAGTCGCTGGTCTACGTTGGCGGGGAGATCCTGGCCTCGAAAAAGACCTCGTACGCGGAGCAGGCCGGCGCGGGCGTCGACGAGAAGTGGATCGGCAGTCTGATGGAGCAGCAGCATCGGACGATGATCGCGGCCATCAAGCGCGGGCGCTTCGATACCGACGGCACGAAATCGACGGCTCGTCCGACGATGTCGCAGCCCTCGCCCGTTCCGACCGTCGTAGAGCCGCTGCCGCCTCCGCTGGTGATCGACGAGGAGAAAACGCTCGATCAGGTCATCATCGACTACCTGGCGTCGGAAGCGGAGAGCGAGCATCTCGAGCTCTCGCTGTTGAACACCACCGAGTTCTATGCCGGCTCAGCGGTCGAGCTGCGTGTCGCGGCGAAGAAGAGCCTCTCGCAGAATCCGATCGCCGCGGCAGCGATCGAGGTGAAGGTCATCTCCACCATCGAGCCGCCGCGCGTCATCTTCCGCGGCAAAACCGCCGCCGACGGCACCGCCGTCGTCCGCTGCGAGATTCCTCCCTTCGCCGAGGGAACCGCCGCCATCATCATCTCCGCCCAGAGCCCGATCGGAAATGACGAGGTGAAGCAACTTGTGAAGAGGAAGAAGTAGCTGTCGGCTCTTAGCTCTTAGCTGTTAGCTCTTAGGACGGCCCTCGCCGGCCCCGAAGCCCCTAACAGCTAAGAGCCAACAGCCAAGAGCCACCAAGCTGGTCCCCCTCCTGCATTGACGAACTCCTCCATGCCTCGGCATCGTCTGACTCACGCGCTCCTCCTCGTCGCCGGCCTCGTGCTGGTGACGTACGTCCTCATCAGCCTTTACCTCCCGTCGTCGCGGTGGCTGGTCTTCGGGGTCGACAAGCACACCGGCGTCGTTCGCGTGGTGCAGCAGACCATCACCTTCCTACCGCCGCACCAGTTCTTCCGGCTGCGATTCGAGCGCCGCGAGGGGTACGCGCAGCGCGACGGCATCATCCGCATCACGTCGAAGGAAGGGGTGCCGGTGACGGTGAATTACCGTCTCCGTTTCGGAATCGCCGGAGAGCGGCTTCCGGACGCCCGCCGCATGGTCGAGGAAGGGTGGAACGCCTGGATCCGGGCTCGGGTGGCCGAGGCCGTGTCGGCCGTGACGCAGCAGATCCCGATCGAAGACCTTCTCTCGCCAAGCTCGCAATTCAACGCGCAGCGCGACCCGCTGCGGACGACGGTCGCCAACCATCTCGCGCGCAGCGGCCTGAAAGTCACCGCCTTCGAGGTGGCGCGACTCGAAGTCGATCGTGACGCGCTTCTCCGCGTCAAACGCGCCGAGCTCCGGCGCGACGCGCGCAGCTCGCCGACCCGCGTCGTCATCTTCGCGCTCGACGGCGCGGATTGGGAGTTGCTGCACGAACTCTCGGACGACGGCCGTATCCCCAACATCCGGGCGCTGGCGTCCGGAGGGACGGCGGCGTCGTTGCAGACCATTCAGCCGACGGTCTCGCCGATGGTCTGGACGACCGTGGCCACCGGCCTGACGCCTGACCGCCACGGCATGCTTGACTACATCGATCGCGCGCACGGCACTCCGGTGGATGCTTACTCGCGGCGCGTGCCGGCGCTGTGGGACATCGCCGACGCCTTCGGCCGCAGCTCGCTCGTCAGCGGCTGGTGGGGATCGTGGCCGCCGACCGCGCCGAACAGTGTTTTCTACGACACGCCTGTCGAAGAGGTGGCGAACGCGGTCTATCCGCCGGCGTTGAGCGACCGCGCCGCATCGCTGGCCGTTCCGGCCGACACGGTCGGCTACGACCAGGTACACCGGTTTCTGAACATCACTACGGACGAATGGGATGCCGCCACGAAGAATCCGGCCGACCCGGCCATGATCTTCCGCTCGATCCTGGCCAAGACCTGGAACGACCATCGCGTGGCCATCAATCTCTACAACGACCAGCGGCAGCGGGGGCAGGATCCGATGCTGGTCATGGTCTCGTACGAGGGGACCGACGCGGTCAATCATCTCTTCGCGCCCTACCACCCGCCGTATCGCGAAGGGATCAGCGAGCAGAGCTACCGCAAGTACTGGCCGACCGTGTCGAATTACTACGCCGAGGTCGACCGGCTCATCGGTGAATGGATGAGCGTCCTGCCGCGCGATACGACGGTGATGATCATGTCGGCGTACGGCTTCCGATGGGGAAAGACCCGGCCGCGCACGATGCCCAACGGCGGCGCGGCGCTCTCCGACCATCGCAATCCGGGCATGTTCGTGGCCTACGGGCCGCACGTGATCGCCAATCACGCCGCGCAGCCGCTATCGGTCTACGACATCGCGCCGACGGTTCTCTCGCTCCTCGGCCTCCCCCCGGCTGCCGACATGCCGGGTCATGTGACCACCTGGGCGTTCAAGGACGTCGCGCCGATCACCTCCGTCCGCGTGGTCAGCTACGGCGAGTTCGTCAACAACAAGCCGCTGACGACCTCCGCGCACGTCGCCGAAGGCCCGTACGCGCAACAGTTGCAGGCCATCGGCCACCTCAACGACCCCACCCGCAACCTCACGCCTGTGCTCGAAGACGAAGGGGACACGCCCCAGCGCGCGGCCGCGCCGCTGTCGCCGGAGCGGTGGGGACAGTACGCGTACTACAACAACCTCGGCGTCGATCTGCGCGGGAAGGGGAAGCTGAGCGATGCCGTCGATGCCTTCGATCGCGCCATCGACATCAACCCGACGCGTCCGACACCGCATCTCAACGAGGCCATGACCATGTTCGACCGCCAGCAGTATTCGCCGGCCGACGATCAGTTCCTGAAAGCGGTGGCTCTCGGATTGCCGAACGCGGAGAGTTACTTCATCGACTTCGCCGCACTCTACCGGGAGCGCAACATGGACACGCGTGCCATCGCGCTGCTCTACCAGGGGCGAAAGCTCTTCCCGCAGTCGTACCTCGTCGCCGCGAATCTCGGCTCCGCGCTGCTGGCGGCGCAGCGGTACAGCGAAGGGGTGCCGGAGCTGGTCCGCGCTCTCGGTCTCCAGCCCTCGTCGACGATGGCCCTCAACAACCTCGGCCTTTTCTATGCGAAGCAGAACGACTACGGCCGCGCGCTCGACTTCTGGAACCGTTCGCTGACCATCGATCCGCACCAGCCGCAGATCCGTGAAGCGGCCATGGCTGCCCGATCGCGGTTGTAGGGCGCGGTTGACACGAAATTTCTCCGCTACTAGACTGTTATCAGCATTGAGACTCAGTCTCAATATCAGTCATGCCGACCATCGACCGCGAGATCCACCGCTTCCAGGACTTCCTGGCCCATCAGGGCCAGAAGCTCACCAGGGAGCGCACCGCCCTCGTGCGCGAGATCTTCGGGACGCATTATCACTTCGAGGCCGACGAGCTACTCTTCAAGATGAAACAGAAGAGCGTCAAGATCTCGCGGGCTACCGTCTACCGTACGCTGGAGCTGCTGGTGAAGTCGGGCCTGGTCCGCCGCGTTCACCTCGGCGAGGATCACTACCACTACGAGCACGTCCGCGGCGACTCTCATCACGACCACCTCGTCTGTACGGCCTGCGGTTCCGTGATCGAGTTCAACGATCCGGAGCTGGAGCAACGGCAGCTCGAGATCTGTGCCCGCAAGAAATTCACGCCGACGTTTCACAACCTGCAGATCCTCGGCGTCTGCGATTCCTGTCACCGGAAAGGGGAGCAGCCTGCCTCTCCCGATCGCGTCATGTCGATCGGCGAAGGGGCCATGCGGCTCCGAAAATGATCGATCAATGATTCCCGCCCTCATCATCGTATTTCGCGAAGGCTTCGAGGCCTTTCTCTCCGTCGCCATCATCCTCGCCTATCTCCGCAAGACCGGCCGCAACTCGCTGCGTCCCGCCGTCTACGCCGGCATCGTCACATCGATCGTGGCCAGCTTCGCCCTCGGCTGGTGGCTGATGCGCGTCAACCAGTCGTTTTGGGAGGGGGTCCTCGGCCTCATCGCCGCGGTGCTGGTGGCCTCTTTCGTCGTCCACGTCTGGCGCACCGCGCCGAAGATGAAGGGCGACATGGAGCGGCGGCTGGACGTCTACTCGTCGGCCACCTCGCGCTTTCTGGCCGTCGCCGGCGTCTTCGGCTTCACGGTGCTGATGGTGACGCGCGAAGGGATGGAGACGGCGCTGATGCTGATCCAGGTCCGCAACAGCCGCTTCATCATCGGCTCGCTCCTCGGCATCGCCGCGGCAGCGGCAATGTCATGGGCCTGGGCGCACTACGGCCATCGCATCGACATCAAACGCTTCTTCCAGGTGACCGGCCTCTTCCTGCTGCTCTTCACGCTGCAGATCCTCTTCTACTCGATCCACGAGTTCTCCGAGGCCGAAGTCCTCGGCCGCTGGAGCGAAGCCATTCACAACGCCACCGAGCCGTACTCCCCCGTGGGGATCTACGGAAAGTGGCTCTCGGTGCTGATGGTGGGACTCTGCGCGGCTTGGCTGGTGGGAGCGTCGATGAAGGACCGGTTCGCAAGGTCGCGAGCGGCGTAGCAAGAGGGGAAGAGATGGACTTCCTAAAATTTGCTCTCACTGCAATTCTTTCGTCGGCACTGGTCTCGGCCGCCCTTTTCGCGATCATCACTCTTCTTACGCCAAGGAGACAATCTTCGGCTCAGCTCCGCCTAACGTTCGATCAGCGGCAACCGCTCGATCAGCCGCTGCAGTCGCCGCAGGGTCCTCTCCTTTCCAAGCACCACGGCCACGTCGAAAATCGGGGGTGAGGCGCCTCGGCCCGTCAGGGCAAGCCGGAGCGGGTGGATGAGTTTCGCCGCGCTGACACCCTGCGTTTCGGCCAGCTTGCGCAAGGCGGCCTCGGAGGTCGCGACATCGAACGGGTCCGTTGACGATAACGAGTCGTGCAGCGCCGAGAGACGGCCGGCGAGGTCATCCCCTTTGATGTGCTTCTTGACCGTGTCGGGGTCGTAGTCGATGGCATCGTCGCCGACGAAGTAGATGGCCATCTGGTCGGCGAGCTCGCGCAGCGTCCGGACGCGCATCTTGTGCAGCTCGATGATCGTTCGCAGCTCGTCGAGAGGCCGTGGGGCATCGCCGAGAAAAGGAACGAGATGCGGATAGATCTGCTCGGCGGTCATGCGCATCAGGTACTGGCCGTTCATCCAGATCAGCTTCTCCGGGTCGAAGACGGCCGGCGCTTTGTTGACGTCGGCGAGATCGAACCATTGCGTAGCCTCGCCCGCGGTGAAGATCTCGCGGTTCTCGCCGGGCGACCAGCCGAGGAGCGTGAGGAAATTGAAAAGCGCTTCCGGGACGATGCCCATCTCCCGGTACTCCTCGGCGGACGTCGCACCGGTTCTCTTCGATAGCCGCTTCTTGTCGCCGCCCAGGATCAGGGGCAGATGCGCAAACGACGGCACGGCGGCGCCGAAAGCGCGGAAAAGCAGGACGTGCTTCGGCGTATTCGAGAGGTGGTCGTCGCCGCGAGCCACATGGGTGATGGCCATGTCGATGTCGTCGACGACCACGGAGAGGTGGTACGTCGGATTGCGGTCGGAGCGAAGAAGGACGAAGTCGTCGATCAGCTCTCCCTCGAAATGCACATCGCCGCGGATGAGGTCGTGAAACTCGATCGGGCCCGGCTCCACCGCAAAGCGGATCACATGCGGTTCCCCGGCGTCGCCCTCGATCTTGCGGCACCGTCCGGAGTATCGCCACTGCTTGCCGGCACGCTCCGCGGCGGAGCGTTCGGCATCGAGCTCCTCGACCGTGCAGTAACAACGGTATGCCTTCCCGGCCGCGACCAGCTCCTCGGCACGTCCGCGGTACCGCTCCAGGCGGTCGCTCTGGTAGACGGGGCCCTCATCCCACGCAACGCCCAGCCATTTCAGAGAGGTGATGATCTGTTCCGCGTGATGCTGGCGGGAGCGCTCGACGTCAGTGTCTTCGATGCGCAGCAGCATCGTGCCGCCGTATCGACGCGCATGGAGGAGATTGAAAATCGCGGTACGAGCGCCGCCGACGTGGAGAAAGCCGGTCGGAGAAGGAGCGAAACGGAGCTTCATGGCAGGGGCGGAGTCTAGCGCAGGGTGAAGGGGACGAATGTTGAATGTTGAGTGTTGAATGTTGAATGTTCAATGAAACGGGAGATTAGGCCGCGAGAAGCGCCCTTCCATTCAACATTCAGCATTGAACACTGAACATTCAACATTTGCTTTTCCACCAGACCCCGCACAGCCCCAGATCAACAGGTTCCGCTCCAACCGCGTAGAATCCCCCCATGCGCCGCTCCCGTGGCTTCTCGATGGCGGAGGTACTGGTCGCGCTGGCGATCCTGGCCATCGTGATCACGACCACGATCGCCATGTTCGCCGAGAGGACGAAGCGGATGCGGCAGGCCAGCGAGACGATCCTGGCCTGGCAGGCGCTCTCGAACGAGGCCGAGCTCTGGCGGCGGATCCCGTTCACGCAGATCGACGTCGGATCGAGCCAGTCGTTCCAGTCGGACCTGACCCTCCTCAGGCCGCTCGCTCCGTACACCACGGCGGTGAAAGTCGACGCGCCGCGCGCGGACGTCCGCAACGTCACCTTGACGATTCGCTGGACGGACGGACACGAGGCGCACCTCTCCGTTGCACGCGCCAATACCGGCGGGAGCAACCTGTGGTGATCCGCCGCCGCGCGCGCGGCTATTCGCTCCTGGAGATCGTCGTGGTGATGGCGCTCTTCGGCGTCTTCCTCTACATTCTGGTCACGCTCACGACCGAGATGCGGCGCAATGAAAAGAAGTGGCCGGTCAACTTCTTCGCCCATCCGGAGGTCGGCAATGTCCTGGCGCGGATGCGGCGTGACATCCTCGACAGCACCTCGTTTCCCGCCACCATGGACAAGTACAGCCAGTCGCCGACGACGCTCATCGTCTACACGATCAACCAGGACGGCACCGCGGAAACGGTGGTGTGGGATTTCAGCCAGCCTGGCGAGGTGCATCGGATCGCCTTCAAAGCGACGCTGAAGTCGTCGGAATGGATGACGCACGAAGACCCGATCTTCGTCACCTCGCTGGAACCGATGGAATCCGGCGACGAGCAGCAAGTGCACATCCGGGCCATCGACACACAAGGAAAACTCGCCATTGATGAGATCTTCGTTCCGCGCCCGCACGCGTGAGCGCGGGTATGTGTTGATCGCGGCGATTGCGCTGGCGATCCTCTACTTCGCTCTGATGGAGCTGATGCTGATCGACTCCTCGCGCGCATTGCGCGAGGCCCAGCGGTTCCGCTCGCACGTCGTTGCGGCCACGCTGGCCGAGAGCGCGGCCGAGCTCTCGGCAGCCTCGATGGTCACGCGCAACGCCGGCGACAACATCAACGCCGACGACGAGCAGGGGTCGATGAAGGCAAACTGCAAGGTTGCCGGAACGGCCTTCGACATCGACGCCGAGGCGAATACGAGCGGCGTGATGCCGATGAAAGCGACCGTACGCGTGCAGGGACGAATCGTCGGACAGCGGGTGATGGTCGATTACACCTATCACTCGCAGTAAATGTGGCATGGCACAGACACTCTTGTCTGTGGGTCATCCAGTTACGATTTTCGTCCTCGCAGCAGTCCGATGCCGATGGCGATCGCGGCCAAGCCCCCGAGGACTTTCGCCGGGTTGGCTTTCGCGTAGGCGCGCGCCTTGTCAAGCTTGATGTTCTTAAGCTGTTCGCTGATCGATCGAACGCTCGTCGGATCGATGCCGACCTTGTTCAGAAAGCCGTTGAAACCGGTCTCCGGGCGTTCCGCGACCGGTACACTCGTCTCACGCTGGTAGGGGTGAAACTGAGTGGTGGGGTTCATGTTGTCAACCATCCGCATCCTCCTTCGGATGGTTATTCGTACTGCCAACGGGATGCCAGCAAACGAGCGTCAGATCTTTGCGATCAGACGTTGCAATTGGGGCAGGAGCGAGGCTCCGATCGCCACTTTGACGATGTCGGCCAGGATGAACGGTCGCACGCCGGCAATCCACGCCGTCTTCGCGCCGCCGAGCGCCGCCAGCCACGACCAGCCGCCGAGATAGATCACGCCGAGGGCGACCAGCATGCCGGCCACGGCACGGAGCGTCGTCGAACCCCAGCCGCGCTGCGAGAACCAGCCGGCCACGAATGCCGCGAACGGATAGGAGAAGAGGTAACCGGCGGTGGGGCCGGCAAGCCAGAGCGGTCCGGCGTGACCTTGAGAGAACACCGGAAGGCCGCTGAAACCCTCCAGCAGATAGAGGGTCGCGGCCGCGGCGCCGCGCGACGAGCCGAGCGTTACGCCGACGAGCAGGACAGCGAGCGGTTGCAGCGTCAGCGGCACCAGCGTGCCGGGCATGGGGATGGCGATCTGCGCGGCGATGGCGATGACCGCCGATGCGCCAATGACGAGCAGCATGTCGAGAGCGGCGCGGCCCCGCACGATGCGGGAGATCAGAGTCGTTGGGATGGTCTGGGCGGTGGTCTGCATTTGTTCTCCTAAGGGCAGAGGATAAAGGCAGAAGGATGAAGGCAGAAGGCAGAAGGATGAGGGTGGATTCTTATCCTTGTGCCTTCATCCTTCATCCTTCATCCTTCTTCCTTCTCAGCACGAGTATTGCCGGAAGCAGCGTGATCGCGGCAAGTCCGCTCAAGCCGATGCCGAATGTCGAAGCATACCCAATCGAGCGCAGCCCTGGATAGTGAGAAAAAGCGAATGAGCCGTAGCCGACGATCGCCGTCAGAGCGGCCATGACGATGGCCTTGCCAGTCTCATGCGCGCTTCCGCGGAATGCCCCGGGGTTTTCCTGATAGCGCTGCAGCATGTAGATCGCGTAATCGGTGGCCACGCCGATGATCATCAGCCCGACGAAGATGTTCATGAAGTTGAACTCGAGCCCGAGCAGCGCCATCAGTCCCAGCATCCCCACCGCCCCTGCGACGAACGGAACAAACGAGAGCAATGTAAGCCTGAGGTTGCGGAAACTGGCGAACATCAGGACCAGCACGGCGATGAAGCCGATGATCGTCGAGCGCGTCGCGTCCGCTTTCACGATGCGCCGCAGCGTGGCGCTGACGAGGTTCACGCCGGTGAGGACGTCGCCCGGGTGCCGGTCGGGCAGCGCCAGCAGCTTCGCCGGAACATCGCGCGGCCATTTCCCCCCGGTCGGGTAGACGTTGATCACCGACATCCAGCCGCTGCCGACCTGTTTCACGAATCGTGTGGTCAGCTTGGTGATCTCGGCGTTGCCGATCGTCTGCAGCGTGATCGGCTGTGCGGGCGACAACGTCTGCGCGAAGAGCTTCATGTAGTCGTCGTACACATCGGGGCGGAAGCCGTTTTCGGTCAGCGCGGCGCGGAAGGTTCGATCGATGCGTGCGTTGTTGAACTCGTTCCCGCTTCCGGCGTGAAGCCGGTCGATGATCTTCTGCTGGTCGACGGCCGGCGGAAGGAAGGTCGAGATCGACTGGTAGGAGGCGATGGTGTGATCGGCCACGAGCCCGTCGAGGTCCTTCGAGGCGGCGCGCGTTTTCTCCAGCGCCTCCTCCAGCGTCTTTCCCTCGCAGACGTACATCATGAAATCGAACGACTGTCCGAACTTCTCGGTGATGCGCGACTGATTGACGACGCCGGGATTCCCCTTCGCGCGCAGGTCCTGGATGTTGTCGCTGAAGTGGACGCCCGTGGCCAGCACGCCGCAGGCGGCGATGAATACGATCCAGATTCCGATGGTCACGAACGGCCGGGCCACGGAGATGTCGATCAGCTTTCCGGCGCCGAACGAGTGCAGATAGAGCTTCGGCGCCTTCCGCGATTCCTTCCTCTCGGAGAAGACGATCAGCGCCGGGAGCAGGAACATCACGCAGAGGAGGAAGAACAGGATGCCGATACCGGTGAGAAGGCCGAGCTGCGTCATCCCTCGGAAGTCGGTGGCCAGGAAGGCGAAGAACGTTCCGGCGGTGGTGATGGCGGCGATGAAGACGCCCGGCATCGTCGAGCGCATGATCACCCGGATGGCTTCCTGCATCGACGTGCCGCGGTTTCTCTCGTCGACGTAACGGCCGTAGAGAACGGTGATGAAGTCGATGCCGAGCCCGGCCAGCAGCGCCGCGAACCCGGCGCTGGCCTGTGAGAGCTTGCCGTAGGTCACCCCGGCCATGCCGAACGTAAGCAGGAGGCCGAGGGCGAGCGGCGCGCCGGCGTAGATGATCGAGGCCGGGCGGCGAAAGGCGTAGAGGAACAGCGCCAGCACGCCGATGACCGTGCCTAGAATGTTGACGATGACGTCTTTGCGAATGAGGTCAGCGTCTCCGACGGCGATCTCGTAGCCGCCCGTATGCGAGACCTTCGGCAGGGGCGTTCCCGGCGGCGCGTTCTTCTGAAAGTCGGCCAGGGCCGATGCTTCGAGCAACGAGCCTTCGTTGAGCAGTGCCTTGCCGAACGGCACGTCCTGGGCGGGTCTCTTCGGCTTGGTCAGGATCAGCAGCATGCTGTGATCCGACGACATGTAGTAGCCGCTGGAGGTATCGATACGGAATCCGCTGCCGGCGGACTGAAACTTGCGAAGGAAGATCGGCAGAAGGTTGAAGGGATCGTATTGAACGAGAGACTTCATCGCCATCGCCTGCGGCGTCTGGAGCATGGAGCGGTTGCGGGCAACCGACTCGCGGATGCCTTGTTCGGTCAGTTTCGCGGCCACCTCGTCCAGCTCGGCAGGCGTCAGGAAGAGCAGCGCTTTTGGCAGGATGATCTCGATGAAATCGAGCGGGTTGGGGATCTTGTACGTCACATCCTCGATCTTCGGATTCTTCCGATACCCTTCCGCGATGGCATCGATGAGCGAGTCGTAGTCATGAACGTCGCGCCCTTTGGGCATGTCCATCACCACGATGTGGTAATCGATCGTGCCAAGGTCTTTCAGGACTTTGCGGAACTCGTTGACCTGGCGGTTCTGCTGCGGGATGAGGTTCAGCAGATCGGGATCGAACGACAGCCGGGTCGCGCCGATGACGGCAAGCACCGCCAGCACCAGGGCGGTGATGAGGATCTCTTTGTTGCGTCGCAGGCAGAGGCGCGCCAGCGCGTCGAGGATTCGGTCGGTCAATTGGATTTCTCGTGGATTTCCCGGGGGGATTCTCGCGGTATCGTTCGCTTCGCCCTGAAAGCGGGGGGATGACAACATGCGCAGTCGAACGAGTCAAGTTGCATTCGCGCTCCTGCTTCTGGCGGTGGCCTGCCAGAAGCGCGAGCCTCTGACCGCTGCAAAAGCCGAGCAGATCCTCAGCGACGTCCGTTTCACCTCCGAACCGATTTACGCGGATGTGCCGCAGAAGGTCTTCTGGAATGCGCGTTTTCCGAAGGACGAGTTCGACGAGCGCTCTCTTCGCACGTTCGACCATCTTCAGAGGGCCGGCCTCATCACCGTGACGGGGGGAGCGACGCCAGATGGCGCCGCGTACATCGCTCACGTCACTCCGAAAGGTTTCCCGATCCTCGGCACGGCGCCGAGCGCGCGCGGTCCGGTCTTCCGCGGCATGATCTGTTACCGCGTCTACGACGGCCTGCGCAACTTTCAACGCCATCCGACCGAGCCGACCACCGGCCACGGCGAGCTGGTGTGGCACTACACCCGCCCCACGCCGCTCTATCCGATGTTCGAGACGAAGCAGAACAAGCCGCTCGACAAGCCGTTCGTCTCGCTGGTGTCGTTCTACTACCAGGACCACCAGTGGCGGTTTGACGTGACGGTGAGGAAGACGGAAGCGGAGTGACGGCAACGCGCTGGGAGGCGCGCAATCAAGTATCCTCCACGCCCCATGAGCTCCTCCACCAAGCCCCGCACGGACGGGCGCGCCTCGAACCAGATGCGCCGCGTCCTCATCACGCCGAACTTCAGCAAGCACGCCGAGGGCTCCGCGCTGATCGAGATCGGCGACACGCGTGTCATCTGTACGGCCTCAATCCAGGAGAAAGTACCGCAATTCCTCTATCGCACCGGCAAGGGCTGGGTCACCGCCGAGTACGGCATGCTGCCGCGGGCCACGAGCGAGCGCACTGACCGTGAGGCGGCGCGTGGAAAGCAGGGCGGCAGAACGATGGAGATCCAGCGTCTGATCGGCCGTTCTCTCCGCGCCGCCGTGAACACGGAGCTCCTCGGCGAACGCACGGTGTGGCTCGACTGCGACGTCATCCAGGCCGACGGCGGGACGCGTACGGCGTCGATCACCGGGGCATTCGTGGCGCTGGCGCTGGCTCTGGGAAGGCTCTACATCGACGGAAAGCTCGTGAGCTGGCCGATCAGCTCCTTCGTGGCCGCCGTCTCGGTCGGCATCATCAACGGCGTCCCGGCGCTCGATCTCAACTATGAGGAAGACTCGAAAGCCGGCGTCGACATGAATATCGTCGCTACCGACAAAGGGCAATTCGTCGAGCTCCAGGGCACCGCCGAAGGAGCCACTTTCAGCGAAGAGCAGATGACGGCGATGCTCGGTCTGGCGAAGGAAGGGATCGCATCGCTCGTCGGAATGCAGCGCGAAGTCCTGGCGCCGACGTTGACCCGTGTCGATGCACTGGCGCGCGAGCGGCTGAATAAGAAGTTTCGGTAGGCTGCGCCCTGGGAGCGCGGGCGTCTCGCCCGCGCTTCTTCTCAGCTTCCTGCCAGACGCGCGCGCGGGACGCACGCGGTCCCAGGGGGGTCAGTACGAACACCTCACCCCTGTGCAGTCCGAACCATCCCTGGTACGGATAGCGCGCGATCACGCGCCTGCCGGCGAGTGGCTCGTAGGCAACCGTGTACGGGCGCTCTCCGACGCCGAATTGGTGGATGCGCCGCATCCGCTGATCGCCTTTCGATAGCTCGTAGAGATAGAACGGCTCGGCACCGGCGTTGATCGAGGTGATGGCCACGCCTCGCGCGCGAAGATCGTTGATCGCCGCCCAGCGGGCCCTGTTCCACGAGAAGTACTCCTGCACCGCAAGCGTGGAGAAGATGGCGATGATGGCCAGTGCCACGGTGCCCATGCCGCGCACCGCTCGCGATTGCCACGGGAGCATGAGCGGGAGGGCGATGACCAGCGGCCAGGCGGAGTCGAGCGAGTAGCGATCGACGTACAGCCCGGAGCCGAAGAGCGCCAGAGAGCCGAAGAGGGCCGTGCCCAAGGCCAGCAGGGAGGTGTTCGTGCGCGCCGCGCGCCGCAGCACGGCCCAGATCAAAGCCGCCGCCAGCAGCACGCTCGCGTACGTGATCACGAGCCGCGCCGCGTGCGGCAGGCGAAACGGATAGCTGCCCGCGAGCGCCAGCGGCCCGAGGCCGAAGTCAGCGAAGATGTTGCCGGCAAAGACATCGCAGCAGTACGGCGAGGCGAAGTACGGCAGCGCCAATCCGGCGGACAGCAGCGATTGCACGCGGGCAAGAAGAACGCCGGTCAGCACGCCGGCGATGGCGAAGTCGGGCCGCCGGGCGTTTCTGGCGAAGACGATCGCCAGCGGCGCGACGATGGGAAGGAAAAAGAGTGCGCAGTTCTGGGCGTTGAACGTGGCGTAGTGGTCGAGAACTGCGATCTGCTCCGGCAAGCGGAACGTCGCTTCCGTCCACATCCTGAAATGGACCGCAAACTCCGCCATCGAGCCGGTCAACCATCCCGGCTTCAGAAAAAAGATGAGGCCGAAGAGCGCGATGGTGCCGCTGATGACGACCGTGTCACGCTTCCGCCGTCGCATCAGCGCCAGGAGCAGGGGTGCCGCAAGGAGGGTGATGCCGGTCTGCCGGACGAAGCAGGCCAGCAGCGCGGCAGCGCAGCCGGCGATGAGCCAGACCACGCGTTCGTCGTCGAATGCGCGAACGAAGCACGCCAGCGCCACTGCCGAGGCGAAGACGAACGGAACCTCGGTCATGAACGTGCACGACGACCAGAAGAAGATCGGGTGGAAGCCGAGGGCCAGCGTGGCCGCGATGCGGCCGAAACGGGGAACGTCCGCGCGCAGCAGCATGCGGTGAACGATGACGAGCGTCGCCGCAGCCAGCACGAGGGTCGATGCGCGCAGGACGTCGAACGACTCACCGAAAAGGCGCGCCCACAGCGCACCCCACAGTACCTGGGCTCGCAGGCTGACGGCGGTGAAGGCGGTGAAATGAAAGTGTCCCGTCTGGGCGAAGCGCCAGGCCGCCAGAGCAAAGTCCCAGTCGTCGTCGATCGGGAAGTTGCCGCGCGGGTTGGCGAAGGCGATGGCGGCCGCCCAGAACGCGACGATCGCGAGCGGTTCGACCCGGCGGGCGGCGAATGTTGAATGTCGAATGTCCAATGTTGAATTGAATGTACCTGAGCCGAGTCTGTGCAACCATTTAACATTGAACATTCAACATTCAACTGCCTCCATCAGGGACCGCCGCATGGCCGAGTGGCTTTTCCTGCTCACGTTCGGGGCCTGCGCGTACTTCTTCGCCGGCGGCGGCTGGAACCAGAACTCGCAGTTCGATCTGACGCGGGCGATCGTGGAGCGGCATACGTTCGCCATCGACGCGTACGCGGGCAACACCGGCGACGTTTCTGTCGTCAACGGCCACGTCTACTCGAATAAATCACCGACGCTGTCGTGGATCGCGGCCATCCCCTACTCCGCGTTGTACATGTTCGAGCGCGGCCGCGGAGCGGATCCGGGCGACGCCACGCTGCTTACGATCAACGCCTGGCTCTGCTCGATGCTCTGCGTTGCGCTTCCGGGGGCTCTGATCCCTCCGATGATCTTCGTCTACGCGCGCCGGCTAGAATTCGGGGCGGGGTGGGCGGCCATCGTGGCGTTATCGTCGGTACTGGCGACGCAACTCTTCCCGTATGCGACGCTGTTCATGCTGCACGCGCCGAGCGCCGCGCTTCTCCTGTACGCGCTGACGACGCCGCATCGCGCCCGGGCCGGCTTCGCTGCGGCGCTGGCGACGGCGATGAACTATCTCTGCGCGCCTGCCCTCATCGCATTCGCGCTCATCGAGAGGCGCGCCATCCTTCGCTACTGCGCGGCCGCGCTTGCGCCGCTCCTCGCGCTGGCCGCGTACCAGTACGTTTGCTTCGGCAGTATCTTCACCATCAGCGTCGTTCACGAAGATCCGCGCTTTCTCACCCAGGGCGCTGGGATGGGAGTCTTCGTACGGCCGACCCTCGGTGTTCTTTACGCGATCACGCTCTCGCCGTATCGCGGGTTCTTCTTCTTCGCGCCGCTGCTTCTGGTCGCTCTCTTCGGCGTTCGCGCCTGGTGGCAGGCCGAGCGCGTCCAATGCACGGCATCGCTCGCCGTGATCGCCGCCTTCTTCGCCTTCAACGTCAGCTTCAACGGGTGGGATGGGGGTTGGGGAATCGGGGGGCGGTATCTCGTTCCGATCATCCCTCTCTTCGGCATCGCGCTGCTGTACGTCCGCTGGCGTGAGGTGGCCGTGTTTGCGGCCACGCTTTCGTTCGCCATCAACTTCGCCGCCGCGGCCGTCGATCCGCAGCCATCGACGTCGATCGCCCGTCCGGTCACGCAGTACCTTCTGCCGCTGCTGGTCAACGGCCATTTCGAGGCGACACCGGCGATTCCGCCGTGGTTCGCGGCGACATTCACCGGCCACACGTCGGTCAATCGCACCACGCTTGACGAAGCGATGGTTTTCCGGCGCCACGCTCCCGGCACCCCGGCGTCGGAGTGGGCGAGCTTCAACCTCGGCGAGCTGTTCACCGGACCCGGAGACGCGCGCTCGCTGATTCCCGTCTTGCTTCTGCTCCTCGGCGGAGGAATCGCAATCGCGCGGATGGCCACGAGATCATGAACGCCATCGATCGTCGCATCGCCGAGTGGCTCTTTCTGCTCACCTTCGCCACCTACGGCTACTTCTTTGCCGGCGGGGGCTGGAACCAGAACGCCACGTTCGATCTGACGCGCGCCATCGTAGAGCGGCATACGTTTGCGATCGACGCCTATGCCCGGAACACCGGGGACGTCTCGTTCAGCCGCGGCCATACCTACGCGAACAAGGCGCCCGCACTGGGGTGGCTGGCGGCGATTCCGTACGCGCCGCTCTACGCGTTCGAGCAGTCGCGCGACGCCGATCCCGGCAACGCCCAACTGCTGACGATCAATGCCTACCTCTGTTCGCTCGTCTGCGTGGCGTTGCCGGGCGCATTCATCCCGGCGATGCTCTTTCTCTACGCCAGGCGCCGCGGCGTCGACGCGCGATGGGCCACGCTCGTGGCACTGGCAACGGCGCTGGCCACGCAGCTCCTCCCCTACGCCACGATCCTGATGGTTGCCGTTCCGAGCGCGGCGCTGCTGCTGTTCGCGCTGACGACGCCGCATCGCGCCCTGGCCGGATTCGCGGCCGCGCTGGCCGTGGCCATGAACTACCTCTGCGCGCCTG
>Ga0247680_1000027_pt1 | contig 93203 bp, 72 predicted proteins | sample CNK21_metaG_FD_182803 | JGI IMG/M metagenome (GOLD analysis project Ga0247680, IMG submission 182803) | Soil microbial communities from Purdue University Martell Research Forest, Indiana, United States - CNK21 | ecosystem: Environmental > Terrestrial > Soil > Temperate forest > Bulk soil...
CCGCTGCCGGGGAGGGGGACGCGTCCCCCTCCCCGGCAGCCCCGCATCACGAACAGAACGACCAGAAACTGTCAGGCATCCGCCCGGTCTAAAATGTCAACCATCCGCCAATCCGCACATGTTAACCAGCAACTCTATGATTCCGATTCAGTGCGGAGCGGCCTTGGATGTGGGAGCAGCATCCACGCCAAAGTCCCATACGTACAAGTTCAATCCATCCTGCAAGATTTCTGCGAGCGCATACTCACCGGGAGGCAGCGGAGCGCTCAGCGTAAATCGGTATATGTCCGGCGCCACTTCCCAGCGCTGGATCGCAATTTCCACTCGGTCCTGCGACAGCTCCTGCCCAAAGAGGCTCCGGATGGACTCCAGCATCCTCTTGTTTCCCTTGACCTTTGCTCGCACAAGGGCGACATCCGGTCCATCCACGCCCTGGCGGCTGCTTCTGAGCACTGCCGAATCTTGGTCCGGGTCCGGTGCCGGCTCGCGCAGATAGAACTCCGGCACCGCATTCGTGAGCCGCACGGCGGCCCGTGCTCCCGGAATTTCAATATTGCGTTTGCTCGGGACGATGGGAATAGGCGAAAGGATCTGTTTGAGGACTGTTCTCTTGTCAGTTTTCGCTTGCGAGCCGGCCTGCTCAAGCCGTTTCACGGACTTGCCCTCAATCGCAAACATCCCCTCTCCGTCAGGCAAGAACACACCAGGGCCGACCATCAAGCTAGCATCCACGTCCACGGGCGCTTCCGCCTTCGACGCGGCCTCTTGAATCCGCGCTTTTTCCAGCAGCGCCGAGGTCGTTTTCTCGTCGGCTGCCTCCGCTTTTCTCGTGGCGTCCCAATCCACCATCGACGAAGGAATCTCTTCCCACGCGTCTCTTTCCACGCTGAAGTAGCGCACTCGCTCGCCGCTCTTCTCGTAGTTGCGGACAAGCTGGAAGCTTCCGTCCTTGAGGACCAGTCTCTTGCCGCGAGGCAGCCCTGTAAGTTCTTCCCCGATATCCGGCTGTTTGGCTGCGGGTTTCGGGGCATTCTGCGCTTCTTGCCGCGTCGGGGATTGGTCTGCGGGAGCACTCTGCCAGGTATCTCCTCCCCGGCACAACAAGCACGCCTGAAGGATCAATATGGTGGTAGAAGTCAGATTCATGGCCGTTTCTAGGCTATCAGATGCCGACCTGCTGGGGCGGTTTGCCCTCTGGCGAGGATACCCCGGTACCTACTGCCTCGCAACTGTCCCAAGAAAGCGAAAGGCTCCTTCCGGTGTACCGGAAAGAGCCATTTTTGACTGTAAGCGAGTTTGCGTGCTTAGTGCGTACAGCGCGGAAACAGCGTCACCAGCACCATCAAATCGGATAGCGTGAACAGCCATTGGTCCGCCTGCTTGCCCGCCGCTTCCGCGGCCCGCGCGATGAAGCCCAGATGGCGGCTTTTTGCGAAATTGCGGATGTGATCGACGCAAATGCCGGTCAAGCTAGCAATTTCCGTGTCGGTAAAAATCTTTTGGCTCGATTTGACGGTAACCATGGCCTTGTTCCTTGTACTCTTTTGCACACTGTCCTGCCAACAACCGCTTTCAATTTCTTTGATGCTATTTGCAGCGTACTCGATGCACCTTTTGTAGAGCAATAGTAGTTCCGTTCTCACAAGCTATAACGAAAAGGCTAGTACTTTTGTTCCAAGCTCCTGTGTAAAAAGACGTTACTCTTTTTCCTCGAAATCAGAAGGCCGTGGTACGAAGGGAAATAAAGAGGAAATATGAGGGCAAAAATGTCTTACTTTTGCAAACTCTCTATGGCTTTCGGTAGACTCGCTCCAATTTCTCGCATCTGTTTTGTGTGGCGAACTTCGTGAGCTGTCAGGAACTGGATCCATTGATAGGTATTCAAAGTCCCGAGCGCAGGATGCGCCCAGCGGTATTCACTGAGGTCGCGGCCTTTCGTTTCTTCCAAGAAAGCCAGGGAGCGGCCCCTCACCTCCCGCAGCTCTGCGAGCATTACTTCCTTATCTCCAAGCAAGTTGGTGTCTATAGGTACCGGCGATTTGCGGCGAATCAAGCGAGATTCCACGAGTGCCATCGGCATGTGAATCCGTTTTAATAAGGAAACGTGCCTAGGTGGCTTCTGTGCCACGCGGTCCGCTTTCCCGATGACTGCGCGTTCCACCATCATCAAATGAGCGACCAATTCCGCCGCGGACCATCTCCCCTCGCCGGGCCTCGTCCTCCACTCTTGAATCGGGACAACATCAGCGGCTCTCAAGAGCCCTGCCTGTGTTTTGGCCATGCTGGCAATGAGGGAATCGAGTTTCGGGGGCACTGCGACCTCCATGTCCGCCAGCTAGGGGCAGGACGGACGAGCATATTTACCCGGGAAGTTAAATATACACATGCAGGCCTATTAAACTACGGCGCCGCCAGCTTGTTCGAAAGCGTGAGCCAACTGCAGAACGCTGGCCTCGCCGAAGGCAGGGCCGAAAATCTGCAACCCCACCGGCAACTTTCCGCAGATTTTTCCGCAGGGAACAGAGATGCCGGGTACGCCTGCGAGCGATCCTGTAACCGTATATATATCAGCCAGATACATCTGGAGTGGGTCGTTCGTACGCTCTCCCAATTTGAAAGCGGGGACCGGGGAGGTGGGCGTAACAATCGCATCCACCTTCGTAAATGCATCTCGAAAATCCTGTGCAATCAGGGCGCGTACTTTCTGTCCCTTGAGGTAGTACGCATCATAATAGCCGGCCGACAAAACATAAGTTCCTAGCACGATGCGCCGCTTAACCTCGGCGCCAAATCCCGCGCCACGGGTCTTACGGTACATCGCGAGCAGCGAATCGTCTTCCACCCGCAGGCCATATCTGACTCCGTCATATCGAGCCAGGTTGGAGCTGGCTTCGGCCGTTGCGATAATGTAATAGGTCGCTATCGCATAGTCCGTATGAGCCATGTGAATCTCGTGGAGCTGGCACCCGAGCTTTTTGAATACCTCAATTCCGGCCACAATCTTTTTTCGAACCTCGTCGTCCATCCCCTGGCCGAAGTATTCCTTTGGGACGCCGATACGCATCCCTTTGACGGGATTTTCCATCACCGCCCGATAATCCGGAACGGGTGCGGTCGTCGAGGTAGAATCGTTCGCGTCACGCCCTGCAATGACTTTCAAGATGGCAGCTACATCCCGGATATTGGTTGCAAAAGGGCCGATACGGTCCAGGGAAGATGCAAATGCGATTAGCCCGTAGCGCGACACACGTCCGTAGCTCCCCATCATCGCGGGAACTCCGCAGAACGAGCCTGGCTGCCTGATTGAACCGCCCGTATCCGTTCCAAGCGCTGCGACAGCCAGCCCCGCGGCGACTGCGGCTGCCGAGCCTCCGCTGGAACCTCCCGGAACGCGGTCGAGCGCTTCCGGGTTTCGCACCGGTCCATACGCTGAATTTTCGTTAGAGCTGCCCATGGCAAACTCGTCGCAATTGGTCTTGCCGAGGATGACTGCGCCAGCAGCTTCCAACCGCTCCACAGCGGTTGCGTCGTAGGGAGGGACGTAATGTTCAAGGATCTTCGAACCGCACGTAGTCCGCACCCCACGGGTGCTGATCACGTCCTTGATAGCCACAGGTACGCCGGCCAGAGCAGGAAGCGGTTTCCCGGAGGCGACAAGAGCGTCGATGCGCTGCGCCTGCGCATAGGCGCGATCCTCGGAGAGCGTCAGGTAGGCATTCAGCTCTGCGTTGCGCTCGCGAATCCGGGCATAGAAATCGGCAGCCAACTCTCGCGCCGAAACCTTCTTGGCCGCCAGGGCTTCCTTGACTCCGTCAATCGTCCATTTCGCTGTCACATCAAGTCCCAGGGGATAAGGATTCTTGCCAGTCCACTACTTTGTGTTTCCTCAGCCTGAAGCCAATACATACAGACAGGGAGGTCTGTCCCAGCACTCATCGCTCAATCACTTTCGGAACCCGGAAGTACGGTGGCTCCGGATCCGGGGCTTGCCTCAGAATATCTCCGGCTACGATACACGGAACCACGAGGTCCTCTCGGAGAGTCGCGTCCGCGGTCTGGTCGTCGGCCAAAACCTGCGCCATTGGCTCGACGCCTGAGGTATCCAGTTGGTTCAACTTACCGATGTATTCCAGTATTTCGTCGAGCTGCGAGCGGTACATCTGCAGTTCGGTCTCGCTCAAGTCCAGATAGGCAAGTTCCGCAACGCGTTGCACATCTTCCCGGCTGATTTTCATGGAGCCTTTCAGCGCCCCGCGGGAGCCACGGCTTCCGCTGTCTTGCGGGGATATTTTTTCGCGATGTAATTGTCGACGAGCGCCTGGAAGGCGGCCGCCAGCTCGTCATACGTTCCTTCGAGGGTCACATCTTTCTTTCCATCAATATAAATCGGGCAGCGCGGCGCTTCGCCGGTTCCAGGCAAGCTGATGCCAATATTTGCAGCCTTAGATTCGCCCGGCCCGTTCACGATGCAGCCCATCACCGCCAGGGTCATCGTTTCCACGCCCTCGTACTGCGTCTTCCAGATGGGCATGCTGTCTCGAATGTAGTTCTGGATGCGTTCCGCCAATTCCTGAAAAGTCGTGCTGGTTGTTCGCCCGCATCCCGGGCAGGCTGTCACGCTCGGCGAAAAGGAGCGTAGCCCGAGCGCTTGCAGCAGTTCGCAGGCCGCATACACTTCTTCGCGACGATCGCCGCCGGGCTTCGGCGTGAGAGAAATTCGAATGGTGTCGCCAATTCCTTCATAGAGCAAAACGCCCAGGGACGCCGCCGACCAGATCTGGCCCTTCATCCCCATTCCCGCTTCGGTCAAGCCTAGATGAAGAGGCTGCTCCGTCTTACTGGACAAATCGCGGTAGACGGTAATCAGATCGCGCGGCCGCGAAGTCTTGCACGAAATAATGATTTGGTCGTGCCGCAGCCCGCACTCCAGGGCCAACTCCGTGGACTGCAGCGCCGAAAGCACCATGCAATCATTTATGATCTCCTCGGATTCTTTCCCCAGATTCTTGTCCGTGTTCTCCTGCATCTTGTGCATGACGAGCTCTTGATTCAATGAGCCGCCGTTTACGCCGATCCTCACCGGCTTTCCGTTATCTCGGGCAATTCTGCAAATCGTGGAAAACTGCTCGTCGCGCCGCTGGCCCGCGCCGACATTGCCGGGATTGATGCGGTACTTGTCCAGCGCCTTCGCACAGTCCGGAAATTTCGTGAGCAGAACATGTCCGTTGTAATGAAAGTCGCCGATGATCGGCGCGCTGCAGCCAGCGTCCAGCAACCGCTTCTTGATCTCCGGCACGGCGGCCGCAGCTTCCGGCACATTCACAGTCCAGCGCACAAGCTCGGAACCGGCTTCCGCAAGCTCCACGGTTTGCTTGAACGTGGTCGCCACGTCGGCAGTATCCGTGTTCGTCATGGATTGCACGACAATTGGCGCGCCGCCACCGACCAGCACGTGTCCAACGCGCACGGCGTATGTCTTGCGTCGAGGACGGCCGGTAGCAGCCGCATCAGTTCCATTTATTTGCGTGAGCATCACTTACAATTCTAGCTTGATTTCGGCGTTCCGGAAACCATCATCCGCATCGAGTGGAACGAAATATAGTTAACAGTAGAATCTCTACGGCCCCCCGGAAACAAAGGAAGAAATTACGCTCGCAGGATTACAATCCTGAAGATCAAGAAGAACTCTCAAGTACAAGCTGCCCGTCGTTTACGCCGCGCCGCGCACGACGGGGGCCTTCAAATTTTCCGCATCGCCCGAGTCCACGCCTTGATGACGTAACATCGTGAACTTGTCGAAATTTATTTATCCAAAAAAATGTAGGCGGCACCCTTTTTTCTACAATTTCTCAGCGGCGATCTCCTGCAAATACTTTTTTCGGAAAGTAAGAAAATCTTTAGATTTATTTCAGAAAACTTCGCGGATTTCAGAGAAACCATTTCTTGAAAGCCGGCGTCTGACGAGTTTATGAACGACACCCCTTCTTAGCGGGGTGTGGGTTCCGGGGTGGTTGGGGTGGTACGGGGTTGGCGTGGGCAAATGCGGGTTTCTCACAATCAGTAATAATGCAGCGCGTCCTGGTAATGAGACTGCAGTAAGTACACTTGTGGCCCATTCTGCTTCCTTCCTTACCCGATGCCCTATTTGATTGGGGAAAGAGGTGTCTTCGTGAGAAAGGTTAGTCTTTGCTTCGCCATTTGCATGTTCTTGTTTGCGGTCGTATGCACTCTTCCGGCCGTTAGTTGGGCGCAAACAGCGACCACAGGAACCGTTATCGGAACGGTTTCAGATCCGAGCGGTGCCGCAGTTGCCGACGCTGCAGTGGTTCTGCGAAATCGAGCTACAAATAACCAGGCAACTCAGACCACGAACGGAGCCGGACAATATACGTTCGTCAACGTCGCTCCCGGAGAGTACGAAGTCACGGTTAAGAAGGAGGGTTTCCGATCGTCTACCGTCACTTCCTTGAACGTAGACGTAACGAAAAGCTACACCGTGGACGTTAGGCTCGATCTCGGGCAGGTGACCGAGTCCGTCACGGTTTTGACGGAGGCCAGGGTAGAGCTGCAGACCACGGATGCGCAGGTCGGCGATGTGATTGGCGGAACCACTCTTTCGCGGTTGCCAACGCTGACGCGTGACGCCTCTGAACTGCTAACACTCCAGCCGGGAACCACCCCGTATGACACGCCGGCCAACGGTGGCTTTGGAAATAACGGCGGCACGGTGGCAGGCGCACGCAGCGACCAAAACTCGATCACGTTGGATGGAATCGACATAACGGACAACACCGTGGGTGGGGGCGCAACGGCCCAGAACTTTATACCTACGGGAGTAGAAAGCCTGGAAGAGTTCCGAGTGGGCGTTTCGAATTCCAACATCGATTTCAGCCGATCCTCCGGCGGCAACATTACGCTAGTGAGCAAAAGCGGCGGGAATACGATACATGGAGACGGCTACTGGTTCCATCAGAGCGATGGCTACAATGCGAATTCCTGGGATTTGAACCATACTCCTGACGGAAATGGGAATGCTTTCACGAGAAAAAGCGCGTTCAAGGACAACCGCGAAGGCGTGAGCGTCGGCGGACCGATCATCAAGGACAAGACATTTTTCTTCAGCAATTATGAAGTCAGGAGATTTCCCTCCCAGGAACAGGTAAGCCACATCGTTCCCACGGACAACTTGCGGAATGGAATCCTGTCGTTCAAGGATGCCAGTGGAGTGGTGAGGCAATACAACCTAGCTACTTCGACCGCTTGTGGTCCGAACGGAAATCTCCTCTGCGATCCACGGGGCGTCGGCATCAGCCCGACGATCCAGACGTTATATAAGCTGAACCCCGCCGGTAACAACTCCAGTCTTCCCGGGGTCGACGGAAATAACACGACGGGTTTTGTTGCCAATGCCGCGGCACCAATCAAAGACGATTACGTGACCTTCCGGCTGGATCATAATTTTACGGATAAGATGCATTTCTTCGGCCGCTACATCTACTCGCGAGCCCTGGCGCTCAGCAATAACAATCCGCAGATTGACACGCTCGGAGGGAAAACCGCAGTCACCAGCGGAAACGACGTACGCGGCGACGGCGCTATTGGCGCGCTCGACTATGCCTTCAATTCATTCACCAGCAACAACATTCGCTTCGGATGGATACGCAGCCGCGTTTTCCTCCCTGGCGTGTCCCCCAGCGCTTCCGCGGCCACCCTGGCGCTTGCGGGAACGAATACCTCAGCTGGGTTCGTCGCCCTCGCTCCGGGCTTGGCCGCTACGGGACTCATTGACGTACCCATTGACGTTGATACTCAGCGTGCCCGCACGCAGGGCAATTTCCAGCGGAACAAGCAACTGGTGGATAATTTCACCCACATCAAAGGAAGCCACACCATAACCGCCGGGGGTGACGTTCGGTGGTTGCCGCTCATAGCGCAGCGCAACGATAAAGTGGTCGGCTCGCTGGCCTCTCTAGTCGCAACAGAAGATGCCGACGTGTTCGGCACGAGCCAGACCATTCCAGCAATTAACCGGCCGCCGTCCTGCAGCATTACTCTCACAACCTTTTGCCTGCAACCGACTGATGTTCTTCGCTGGGACCGTTTGTATGCTGCAACGCTCGGCATCGTGGACAACGTCAACGTCCTGGCGGTGCGCGACGGAAGCCTCGCGCCTCAGCCGTTTGGCACGCCACTCATTGCCAACACCAACCAGCAAGCGTACGACTTTTATGCGCAGGATACTTGGCGCATCCGGCCTGGCTTGACTATCACGTATGGTCTGGGTTACGGCTGGCAAACACCTCCGACGGAAGCACACCGCCAGCAAACCTTTGAAATCAACAACGGTAATGGTCAAATCCTCACAGCGGCCGGCTACATCCAGCAGAAAGAACAAGCTGCCGCTGCTGGGCAAATCTTTAACCCAACCATTGGCTATCTTCCGATCAAGGACTCTGGCCGAAGCGGCATCTGGAACACTGACTACGGTGACATCGCGCCCCGCCTTTCCGTGGCCTGGAGCCCTTCCTATACCGATGGAAAGCGTGGAAAACTGTTTGGTGCCGGGAAGACGGTGATTCGTGCCGGGTTCGGCATTTACTACGACCGCATCAACAACGTCCAGAGTGTGGAAATCCCGCAACTCGGGGTTGGTTTTGCGCAAACCTTGGTACTGCCCACGCCACCTTGCAACCTGAATACTGGGGCAACCGGTCCGGAGTGTAACGCGGCTCTGGGTGCGTCCAATATCGGTGCGTCTGGATTCCGTGTCGGCGTGGATGGCGACCTTCCCGTTCCGCCGGTACCGGCAGTCTCGTCCCCGATCGTTCCGGCTCTCGGCGGAGAGAATCTGTCCTTCGCCGTGGACCCCAATTTCAAAGTCGGCCGCAGTTACAGCATCGACTTCAACCTTCAGAGAGAATTGCCCGGCAACATGCTGATGGAAATCGGCTATATAGGACGAATAGCGCGGGACTTGCCGAATAGCGTTGACTTCGACTCGTCTCCCTACAACTTCTTGGACAAAGCGTCAGGGCAAACGTTTGCTCAGGCCTTCGACAACGTCGCGCACGAACTCGCGACCGGCAAGGCGGTCACCGATCAGCCCTGGTTCAACAATCAGTTGGCAGGCCTTACCGGTCCCGGTTGTACCAGCCCAACGACCTGCTTGGCCAACGAAGCCGCCTCTGCATTTATCGGCCAGTCCGTCGGAAACGTGTTTGGTCAAATCGATGCCGACCGGGCGGCTCTTGGCATGCCTACATTCAACAATCATCAGATCAACTTTGCGCTGTTCATGCGCACGCACAATGATCTGTCCAACTACCACGCGGCTACTATTTCACTCCGCAAGCGGCCGTCCCATGGATTGCAATTTGATATGAACTACACGTTCTCCAAGTCGCTGGACCAAGTCGGGACGGTGCAGAACAACGCGGGGACCTACGCTAGCAGCTTCAACCCGAACTTCCAGTATGGGCCGTCGCTCTTCGACCACACCCATATCTTCAACGCTATTTTCAACTATGACTTGCCGGCTGGAGAGGGTCATAAATTCGGCTTCCAAAACAGCTTCATCAACAAGATCATCGGCGGGTGGTACGTTTCCGGCGTGTTCCGCGCCGCTAGCGGTCCTCCACTTACCGTTTCGGACGGCGACCTGGGGGGAGGTTTCTTTGGGAATGTCACAAACGCCATTCCGCTAACCGGCACCAGTCAGCTCGGCGCTGGCCTCCATGGCAGTGTTTGCAGCGGTACCAACGGCTTCGGCTCCAATGGAGACGGACCCTCCTGCTCGGGCGCTCCCCAAGGCACCGGCCTCAACCTGTTTGGGAACCCGGACGCCGCGGCAGCCGCTTTCCGGGCCGTCAATATCGCCACCGACGGGCGGGACGGAACAGGCAACCCGCTTCGCGGACTCGGCTTGTGGAACTTTGACTCGCGCCTTGGAAAATCTACTTCCTTCCACGAGCGGTTCAAGGTGGAGTTCTCTGCCGATTTCTTTAACCTGTTTAACCATGTCAATTTCTTCCAGCCATCGCTGAACCTTCAAAATCCGGCAACCTTCGGTGTGATCAGCCAGGAATTGATTCCCGCCGATCGCACACAGGGGAGCCGCTGGATACAGCTCGGTCTGCGCGTTTCCTTCTAGTCTCCGTTTTCTAACCCCGGCCAGGAGGCGGGATTTGTCCCGCCTCCTTTTTTTTGTGCACGGTTCTCCTTCAGGACCGGTATTCATCAACTGTTTCTTCTTTGATCTCCAGCAAACCAAGCTCCGATTACGTTTCGATTTTCGTCTTCCAGACAAACCTTCAGAAGCCACGATGAGGCACGTTCCGCCGAAAGCAACAGGCGTTTCATTTATTTTGCTTCCATGAATCAGGCGTTGACACTCGCAGAGTTCTTGGTGTAAGCAGTGCCTCATCTTTAGTGGTGGGGGCCCTGCGAGTGGTCAGCCATCGTTTCACATCTCAGGCGTTCGTGTATCTTTGCCTTTCAGTAGTGGTGTGCTCTTCTGCATCCAGGTAGAAGGGCATGACTGTCGCACGACGACGCCATGAGATGTCTTACGAAGGGCCACTCCGCGGTTGATCAGCCAGCTAAAGCGTGGGGGGATTATGAAACTCTTGGTTCGTTTTCTTTCTGCTGCACTATGGGTTCTTGGAGTTTTAGGGCTCGGAATCGCCAGTGAGGCGCAAACCTCGAACTCAGGAATTGTTCTTGGCACGGTGATGGACAAGGGTGGCGCCGTCGTTCCGGATGCAGCTGTCGTGTTGGTGAATGTGGCAACCAACGACACAAAGACCACCGCCACAGGGGGGTCCGGCCAATATGTTTTCCCGAACGTCTCCGCTGGAAATTACACGCTAAACATCTCGAAAGCTGGATTTGCCACGGTCACGTTTTCAAATATTAAAGTTGACGTCACCAAGAGCTACACCTACGACGTCACGCTCGAGGTAAGTTCAACGAAAGAGATCATCGAAGTTTCCGCGGGTGCCAGCGCGGAACTGCAAACCACTGATGCGGTCATGGGTAACGTGGTTAGCGGCACGATGATGACGCGACTGCCGACGCTGGGCCGCGACGCCAGCGAACTCCTCACACTGCAGCCCGGCTCGACGCCCTATGACAGCAATCAGACCGGATTCGGAAACGGCGGTGGGACGATCGCGGGGGCTCGAAGCGACCAGAACAGCATCGTAATGGACGGCATCGATATTTCCGACAACGTCATCGCCGGAGGCGGCGCTGAGAAGCCGATCATCCCTATAGGTGTAGAGAGCATCGACGAGTTCCGCGCTGAGATTACCAACGAAAACGTGACATTTTTGCGCTCCTCGGGCGGCCAAGTTGCCCTCATCAGCAAGAGCGGAACGAACGCGTTCCATGGGTCCGTATATTGGTTTCACCAAAACTCGGCCCTGAACGCCAACTCCTGGGACAACAACCGCAACAAGATCAAGAAACCGCCTACGCACGACAACCGCGGCGGCCTATGGGTCGGCGGGCCACTTCGGAAGGATAAAACCTTCTTCTTTGCCAATTACGAGATTCGACGCTTTCCGCAGTCGCTGCAGGACACCCGCATCATGCCCAGCGACCTCTTGCGCCAGGGAATCCTCCAGTTCAAGGACGCCTCAGGAAATCTTGTGCCGTACAACTTGAAGACCTCCATGCTTTGCGGTCCAAACGGAAATGCTGCATGCGATCCACGTGGAGTCGGGATCAGCCCCACGATTGCGCAGCTGTGGGGAAAGATGCCAGTAGGAACGGACACTGCCATCGGTGACGGCGCCAACACACTGGGCGATCGCTTGAATTTGGCTGCGCCGCTCAAGACCGACTTCATCTCGTTCCGACTTGACCACAAGTTCACGGATACGGTCCAGTTTTTCGGCCGTTACATGTATTCACGAAATGTTGCTCCTGATGACTTCCAGGTGGACCTGCGGGGAAGCACACCAATTACACCCAGCAATCAAAATCTGCGCGGTGACGGCGAGTACGCCGGCTTGGACTGGCAGATTCGCCCCAACCTGACAAATAGTTTCCGCGCGGGGTGGATTCGCGCTCGGCAGGACTACACTGTGGTTCGCCCTCGGGATTCCGCCACCCAACTGGCTCTCCCCGGAACGAATACACCGGACGGTTTTATCGCGCTTGCCCCTGGCCTGGCCGCAACCGGCTTCATCGATACCGTGGTGGACGTTGACACCCAGCGCGCACGTCACCAAGCTATTTACGATAGCAACAAGCAATACAACGACATGCTGACTTGGACCAAAGGGAAGCATACCGTTTCCACTGGGGCAGACATCCGTTGGTTGCCCACCATTCACGACCGCGATGATAAAGTAGTAGGGTCCCTAAACTCCTTGGTCGCAGCCATGGACAGTGACGTTAACTTTCTGGGCGGCTCTCCAGCGGATCGCCCGCCTACTTGCACGGCCACTCTCCTGACAAATTGTCTCCTCTCCACAGACGTGCAGCGTTGGGACCGCCTCTATGCGGCATCACTCGGGTTAATCGACAATGTGGGCATTCTCGCCGTTCGCGACGGTAGTCTGAATCCCAAGCCACTCGGCACCTCCCTGATCGCAAAGACAACCCTTCGGATGTATGAATTTTTTGTCCAAGATACGTGGCGTTTGACGCCATCACTCACTCTTACCTACGGTCTCGGGTATGGCTGGCAGACAACCCCGCAGGAACTGAATGGCCAGCAAACTCTGGTCGCCAATCATGATGCGGGCGACGTAATTCTTGACACGACGGCTTACTTCAAAGCCAAAGCGGCAGCAGCCAATGCCGGACAGTTCTACGATCCCACCCTCTCTTATATCCCGGTGAAGAAGTCAGGCCGCAACAATGTGTTCAACGTGGATTACGGAAACGTCGCTCCGCGTGTTTCGTTGGCCTGGAATCCTGGATTCAACGACGGCGTGCTTGGCCATTTCTTTGGGAACAAGAAGACCGTGATTCGAGCCGGCTACGGCATCGCCTACGACCGCGTAAATACCGTCCAAAGCGTTATTATCCCAATGTTGGGGGTTGGCTTTGCACAAACCATCAACGTTGTCACTCCGCTCTGCAATGCCACGCAAGCCGCCGCGAACGGCTGCAACCCGACCGTTCCCCTGTCAGGAACGGGTGCGGATCCAGGCTTGGCCAGCTTCCGCGTCGGCGTGGATGGTCAAATTCCGATCCCCCCTAATCCAACATCGCTAACTTCTCCCATCGTTCCGACGATTCCATACGGTGAAACGCTGAGCTTTCAGAACGATCCTGATTTCAAGGTAGGCCGAAGCCACATGATCGACTTCACCCTCCAGCGCGAACTTCCGGGGCAAAATATCCTGGAAATCGGCTACGTTGGCCGGCTGGGCCGAAATCTTGCCGGAAGCTTCAACCTTAACTCCGCTCCGTATTTCTTCAAGGACAACTTGAGCGGCCAGACGTTCGCCCAAGCGTTCGATGCGGTCGCGACGGCGATTCGCGCAAACGGCACCGTTGCCACTCAACCTTGGTTCGAGAATCTGCTTCCTGGTTTTGGAACTGGTTGCGGGCCGATAGACCCAGTTACGATGAAGGCCACCAACATCACAGCCACGGCGTGCATCGCTGGTGGAAACGCGGCTTCCTTCCAGAACGGGAACGTCACAAATCTCTTCATCACCATGGACGTTTACCGCCACTTCAATCTTGGATTGCCCACATTCAACAACCTCCAGGTTTTCGATTTGTTCATGCGTTCACACAAGGACTACTCGAACTACCATGCCCTCGTAGTCACTCTTCGCAATCGTCCCTGGCATGGCGTGCTTTACGACATGAACTACACGTTCTCCAAGTCCCTGGACACCGTGGGAGCTGTACAGAATTCCGCAAGCTACTACGCCACGAGCTTTGACCCCGGCATCGAGTATGGAAACTCATTCTTTGACCGCACTCACGTGCTGAACGCCACTTTTGACTACGACCTGCCCTTTGGCAACGGGCACCGGATCGGAAGCAGCCACGAAGCCGTCAACAAGGTCATCGGCGGGTGGTACGTCGCGGGCGTTCTTCGCTTGAGCAGTGGCGTGCCGCTACTCGTGCAGGAAAGCAACCAGGTTTTTGGCGGCGGCGCCATCTTCGCTTTCTCGACCGGAGAAATCCCGCTCGTCAAGCCCGGTTCCCTGAACGGCGGCGTCCACACCGGTGTTACTGGCTCGAACGGGGTCGGCACCAACAGCGATCCGGCCACAGGCGGCTCGGGAATCAACTATTTCAGCAATCCCTCGGCGGCACTGAATGATTTCCGGCCCATCCTGCTTTCTTCAGATACATCCACCGGACGCAGTCAGCCGCTTCGCGGATTCTGGTTCAAGAACCTCGACCTGCGCGTCGGAAAGATCACCAAGATTCGCGAGAACGTCGGACTTGAGTATTCGTTTGATTTCTTCAACGCCTTCAACCACCCGACATTCCTTGACCCGGTACTCGATACCACTAACCTGGCGAACTTCGGTGTCGTCAACACCCAATACATTCCTGCCAACCGCAACACCGGCTCACGCTGGATTCAATTCGGACTGCGCTTCGAATTCTAAATGGCGTTTAGTAATGCGAAATGGGGAGAGGCTTTTGGCCTCTCCCCATTTTGATGCTGCCACATCTCGGCCACCGGAGGCGGGATCACTTCTTCATCTTGCGTTGCGCCGTCAATTCCCAATCGGCGTCTTTCAGCGTCATCACCATCGCGGCAGCAGTTTCCTCAAATCGGATGCGCACGGCCTCCGCACCCAACGGATAAAATTCCCCTTTCCCCAAGTGGAAAAGCGGACGTCCCATGGTGCCTTTGCGCGTCCAGAGAACTTGCCCTCGCTCTAAGGTCACTTCAATCTGCTGGCTAGCACCGATACCGAAGTCATAGGTACCCGTGTAGGCGGTCGCTTCTTCCTCCGTGAGTGGAACTTGCGGCTCGGCGCCTGCGCCGCCGAGTGCTTGGAGATAATCGAAAACCGGACGCGCCCGTTCACGACCCGCCTTGGCATGCGCCAGCAAGCTGATGCTGTGCGGTCCGCGAATGCGCTGGACTTCAGGCTGGGCTGTGACGAAGGCCTTCACGACTTCGAGCTGCCCAAGCATGGCAGCTGAAAAAACCGACGGCCTTGCCCCTTTGGAAATCAGGTACTCGGCAATGGCTCTGTTTCCCATGTGCGAGGCCCCGCCCAACGCACTTTCCCAGTCTCCAAAACCCCAATCCCAGGCCGCGCGTGCCAACGAGGGGCGAGCTTCAACCAACTCCTTCACGCGGTTTAGATCGAAGTGCGCAACGGTGACCATCTCTCGGGCCAGCTCCGGCGGTTGGGTTGGAAAGAGATCAGGTACAGGCCGGTCGCTGCCACTCTGATCGCCAGGTCGCTCCCCTCCAAACAGATTTTGTCCGCGTAGCAACGCAATAAACGGGAGTGCTAACGATGAAATGCGCAACAGATTTCGGCGTGGCCAAGAACTCTGCATCGGGTGACGCTCCTTTGTGCAAACTCTCGAGGGGAGAATGCACTGCCAAGCCGCCCTGCGCAAATCAAATGAGCTAAGCTGCGTCGTAGAAAGAGGTGAGGCGCTAACCAAAGAAGATTCAGTGGCTTGGAGCTTCCGATAAGGCGCTCCCGCTGGCGTCTTTAGCAACTCTTGGCGAGAACTCGGTGGCAACCTTCTGCGCCACCTCGGATTCGACCTCCAGCGGATGGTCGAGTGCCCGGTCCACGCGCACGACCCAAATATGTGTCTGATCAGACAGGCGGATCAAGTGAGCAAGAATGCGGGTCTGGCTGCCGTTGCGTTGCACTTGCCCTAAGACGACATACCCGGCTCCCAATGTTGATGCAATAGACTTCAAATCGCGCTCTTCCCGTGGACGACGCAAAATCTGTGCGTTGCCAATCACTTTGTATTGCCCTTGGTTCAAGGACGCGAGTCGCTCGACGACGCAGTCGGTCAGCCCATCGCTGAAACTCGTCATGTCTGGATTTGTGGTCTCGTTGTCGAAGCGCACGACCGCCACCACAGGCAGCCTGTTCCCGGCCTGTTGCATTTTCAAACGGTAACCGGCGGCAAACGTAATTCCCAAAAGCATAATCGAAGCGAAGACGCCCGCTATAAACAACCGAGGCGAAATCTTGTGTCCACCTCGGACAACTTCTGGCGATTCCGCGGCCGTCTGCGCCACCAATTCGACGGGCGCGACGAACTGATAGCCGCGTTTTGGTATTGTACGAATGAATCGTGGGGCTGCGGGATCGTCGTCCAGCGCCGACCGAATCTGCGCCATGCAGAAATTCAAACCGCGCTCAAAGTCGACAAAAGTACTATCGCCCCATACTTCTCGTTGCAGTTGTTCGCGAGAGACGACCTGCCCCGCATGTTGAAGCAGACATCCCAAAACACGAGCGGGTTGGGACTGTAAACGCAGTAACGCACCTTCGCGCCGTAGTTCGCGAATTGTCAGGCAGAACTCGAAGAGCCCGAAGCGAAATCGATCGGAATCCATTTCCAGCCGATTATCGCATCAACGGCAGCCGGTAACGAGAGAGAAGAGCAAACCTGTCAGGCCTTTGACTCCCTTCGCTTCTGGCGCACCGAGCTATTCATCTTATCCTTCCCCTTGCTTATTGACAGGAGTGCCCGCATCATTCTTGTCAGTAACTAAGGGGAAGTCCGATGACCAAACCTACGGACCTTGTGCAAGGCACCCTGGACCTGCTCATCCTTAAGACCATTGCACTCGAGCCGATGCACGGCTGGGCCATCGCGCAGCGGATTCGCCGCGTCTCCAAAAATGTCCTGCAAGTGAATCAGGGGGCCCTGTATCCGGCCCTGCACAGGCTCGAACAGCAGGCATGGATTCAATCCAAATGGGGCGAATCTGAAAATAATCGGCGCGCGAAATATTATTCCCTCACACGGGCCGGCCAGAAATATCTCCAAGCCGAGGAATCGAACTGGGAACGTCTTTCATGGGCGATCGGGCTTGTTTTGAAGACAGGCTGAGGAGGGACGCATGATGCGTCGGCTGCAAACCATAGCTAACTGGCTCCGCTCTCTGTTTCTAAGGAATGCAGCCGAGCGGGAACTTAGCTCGGAGGTGCGCTTTCACATCGAACGGCAAGTCGAGGAAAACCTCGCCGCAGGAATGACGGTGCAAGACGCGCGCCGGGCGGCCATGCGCGAATTTGGCGGTCTTGAGCAAGTGAAGGAGGAGTGCCGCGATACTCGGCGCGTCAATCTTCTCGATAATCTGTTAAAGGATCTCCGCTACGGCCTGCGCATGCTTCACAAGAGCCCCAGTTTTACTTTTTTCGCCAGTGCCGTTCTTGCTCTGGGAATCGCGGCAAACTCCGCCATCTTCAGTATCGCCGACGCAGTACTCATCCGCCCGCTGCCTTATCGCAATTCGAATCGTCTCGTGATGGTCTGGGAAGACTCCTCTGCCTACGGATTCCCCAAAGACACGCCCGCCCCGGGAAACTATTCCGATTGGAAGTCGCGAAACCAGGTCTTCGAAGATGTCGCCGCGATTTCCGATGGCTCATTCAATCTAACCAGGAACGGCAACCCCGAAGAGCTCATTGGAAAATGGGTCACAGCGAATCTATTTGCGGTTTTCGGCGTGAGTCCCTCTCTCGGCCGCGATTTTCGACCTGAGGATGATGTTCCCGGCGCGCCCCGTGTTGCAATTCTGAGTCATGACCTGTGGCTGCGAACATTTGGCGGCGATTCGCAGATCGTCGGAAAAGTCATTTCGCTAAACTACGAGAAATGTACTGTCATCGGCGTGATGAAAAGCGGCTTCCAGTTTCCAGACCGCGAAACGGAACTTTGGGTTCCCCCTCGCCTCACAACGAGACAATTGAGCAATCACGGGAATCACTTTCTGCAAGTAGTGGCCAGACTCAAGCCCGGCGTTTCGCTCAAGACCGCGAATGCCAATCTCGCGACAATCGCGAAGCAGCTGGAGCGGGAGCATCCGGATTCGAACGCCAAAGTGGGAGCATTCGCAGTTCCGCTTCGCGAAGAACTTGCTGGAGATGTCCGCCCAGCCATTCTTATGCTCGTTGGAGCCGTATGTTTTGTTCTCCTTATCGCCTGCGCGAACGTTGCAAATTTGCTGCTTTCGCGCGCCACCGGACGCCGGCGCGAGCTGGCCATGCGGCTTACGCTCGGCGCCACTCGCGGCCGCGTGATCCAGCAAATGCTGACGGAAAGCATTTTGCTCTCGTTGTTCGCCGGCGCGGCGGGACTGCTTCTCTCCGTTTGGGGAACCAAGTTTCTCGCTGCATTGATTCCGAATGGCATCGCGCCGATGGCGGGTACCGGTGTCGACGGGCGCGTTCTTCTTTTCACGCTGATCGTTTCTCTGGCCACGGGAATCCTATTTGGAGTTATCCCGGCTTCGCGCGTTTCGCAGTTTCAACTTGCATTTTCGCTGAAACAAGGCGGCGGGCAAAGCGGCGTCGGCGCTGGAGGCCACCGCCTGCGCGATGTTCTCGTCATCTGTGAAGTCGCTCTAGCAATCGTCTTGCTCGCTGGCGCTGCGCTGATGATTCGGAGCCTGCAGAATCTCTATCACCTCGATCCCGGCTTTCGCGCCGATCATGTGCTTGTGATGCGCACGCCGCTGCCACGTCAAAAATATGAAGCCTTCGCGCCGAGAGCGGCTTTCTATGATCAAGTCCTAGCGAAAGTCGAAGCTCTTCCCGGAGTTATCGCTGCCGGGTACACCACGTGGGTTCCACTTACGAATTCAGGCGGCGCAACAGGTATCACGATTGAAGGAAAACCCGAGCCCGCTCCGGGAAATGTGCTCATCCCGAATACGCGCATCATCAGCAGGGATTACATGCGCGCGCTTCGAATGAGGCTCATCGATGGACGTCTATTCGAATTGCGCGACGCTGCCGGAACTCTCCCCGTGGCGCTCATCAACCAAACCATGGCCAAGAATTATTGGCCCGGCGAAAATCCCATCGGCAAGCGCTTCAAAGTCGGCGGCTACAAAGAAAAATCTCCGTGGATTACCGTAATCGGAATCGTCAGCGATGTTCACCAGGCTGGCCTCGACGTTCCGGCGAGGCCGGAGATGTATCTGCCGTATCAGCAGCAGGATTTCGGGTTCGAGCCTGAGTATCTCGCTGTTCGGACTTCCGGGGATCCAATGGCAATTGCGGAAATCGTCCGGCAACAGATCTGGTCGGTGGACAAGGAACAGCCCGTTGCGGGGGTGATGCCACTCGAGGATCTCGTCGACGAGAATCTCGCGTCGCGTAAAATGCAGGCTTCGCTGCTCAGCTGTTTCGCGGGGCTGGCGCTGTTGCTCGTGACACTGGGAATTTACGCCGTGCTTTCGTTTGCGGTGACTCAGCGCACACAGGAAATTGGTGTGCGCGTCGCGTTGGGCGCGCAGCCGAGCGACGTTTTGCGGATGATATTTTCGCAGGGCTTCAAATTATTTCTCATTGGCACGGCGATCGGATTGGCTGCCGCGCTGGCGCTTTCACGCGCTGTACAGCACTTGCTCTTTGGCGTGAGCGCGTATGATCCAGCGTCGTTTGGCGGCGTGACGATGCTCCTGGCCGCCGTCGCTCTGCTGGCTTGCTACGTTCCCGCTCGCCGCGCCACGCGCGTTGATCCGCTTATCGCTCTGCGTTACGAGTGAGTGCCAAAATACTCTCCGTCCATCTAGGAAGATGCCGTTTGTGCGCCGATGTTGCCGCGTAGGCCGAGGGCGTCGGCTTGCTCGCGCATAGCGTTGATGCAAAAGCCGATGTGCTCTTCGAGCGGGATGCCCAGCTCTGCCGCGCCTTTGCGGACGTCGTCGCGGCTGACGCCTTTGGCGAAGGCTTTGTCCTTGAGGCGGCGCTTCACAGAGTCTACCTCGAGATCGAGGATGCTTTTCGAGGGGCGGACGTAAGAGCACGCGGTGAGAAAGCCGGCGATTTCGTCGCATGCGAAAAGCGTGTGCTCGAGCGGCGATTGACGCACAACGCCGGAATAATCAGCATGCGAGAGGATCGCGCGAACGACTTCCTCCGCGTAGCCGCGCTCGCGGAGAATTTTCGCGCCTTCCGCGGGATGCCCCGCATTGGCGGAGTGTTCGTTGTTGGGCCAGCGTTCGTAATCGAAGTCGTGGAGCAGCGCCGCAATACTCCAAAGCTCTTCATCGGCGCCCTGTTTGCGCGCGTAGGCGCGCACGCAAGCTTCGACGGCCAGCATGTGCTTGCGCAGACTCTCCGATTCGGTGAATTCGCACAGCAGCTTCCAGGCATCGTCGCGTGTGGGCATGCGTTTCTCCAGATTACGGAGCCAGTAGTGTAACGCAGGAGGAACTGAGTAGTGGATAGTGAGTTGTGCGGGAATGAAAGGACGCAGGGGGTCGACAGAATACGCTTCTACCTCGGCTCACTTGAAAAGGGTCCCCGCCACATTTGCCCAGTCTAGAGGAATCCACTGAAATGCAAGCCGCCAGTCCGGCGAAGCGATGCAAAGCTCGCAGCTGTGCGCAACTCGGCCGGGGCGCGATTAGAGGTTCGTTCTTGCCAGGCGGTCTCGGAAGTAGTTCTTCCAGCTCTCAGGCAATGCGGCAACTTGCAAAGCGCGGCGGACCGAAGTTACGTCTTCCTCGGTAAATCTTTTCGCGATGTAAAGGCGAGTGATTTCGGACACGGGGACGGCGTTTGGATCGCGAACGATTTGTTTGATTTCATCGCCGGCGCCGACTTCTCCTTCGCGGGTGACGGCAAGATAGAAACCGGTGCGGGCGCTGGCGAGGAAGCGCTTCACCATGTCGTCGGAGCCAAACCGCACCCCAAGTTTGTAGCAAGGAAGGCGAGGCTGGGTCACGACCACTTGTGCAGAGCCGATGAGGAACTGGTCGCCCAGATGGACTGAATTTTCCAGCAAGCCATCGGTGGTGAAATTTTCTCCAAAGACGGCGAGCGGCAAATCACGGCCAGGCAATTCCTTTTTCCAGTAGTCGTAATGAGCGATTGGGTAGCAGTAGACGGCTTTGTGCGCGCCGCCGTGGGCGGTGAGGTCGGCCTGGCGGTCGCCATCCAAATTCAGAGTGCGCAATGCGACGCGTCCCTCGAGGGGCTCTTTGTAAATGCCAGTCGTTACAGTCCTTCCATGCCAGAGCACATCGCGGGGGAGGCCGACATTGAGTGAGATTATGTTCATGGGTCGCCAGTCCTTTCCGGGTCCGTTCGTCAGCGCTTCGAAATAACCGAGTATACGGTTATGGGCGAAAGTGCTGCGCTACCGCGTGTTGGCGTGGGCGAGACGGCTTAAGATTCGTAGCAGTCGTAATTTCGTTGAGAGATGATCTTGCCGTCCTTGTATTGCAGGAAGGTGGCGAAGTGGGCGCGCATCTGGCCGCCTGCTGGAAAGCTTTGAAAGGGTACGGCCAGGATGCCTGTCCAGTCTACTTCCAGGGCGACCTGATCGCCGCTGCAGAGTGCGTTTCTGACCGCAAACGTCTGACTGGAAACTGCCTTTTTGCCGCGCTCGGCTGCGGCAAGGATGCCCGCCAAGTCATCGCGGCTGCCATTCGGGAAAAACTTACTGGGAAAGATTTCCACGATCACTCCAGGCGCGAAGAATTGGGCGAGTTGACCGCCGGTCAAGCCCGATTCGATAGTTTTGAGGTACTGCCTGGCCAGGGCTAGGTTTTCTGCAGGGTTGGGCATGTGAGTTTCTCCTGTCTCTTAGACTAGCGAGAGCCGCGAAAAATTTCAGCAAAGGCGGACAATCGGCACAGACTGAAGTCTGTGCCACTGAAGACTACCTGGGTTTGGAGATGAGGAGTTCGAGTTCGTCGAGGGAGCGGGGCCAGTCTTCGCGGAGGAGGCGGGAAAGGGCGCGGTCGGCGAGGAGTTTGCCGTTGGTTTGGCAAGTGGAGCAGTAGTTGGTTTCGTTGGAGGCGTAGCGGATGCGCTGGATTTTGGTGCCGCAGCGAGGGCAGGGAAGTTTGTAGCGGCCGTGGACGGCCATGCCTTCGCGGAAGGCGGTGACTTTTTCGGGGAATTTGCCGGCGGCCTCGGCGCGGAGGTGATGGGTCCAGTGCGTGAGGCTGGCGCGAATGGCCGCGTAGAGGCGCTTGATTTCCGGGACCGAGAGCTTTTGCGTCAGCGCGAGAGGCGAGAGTTTGGCTTCCCAGAGGATTTCGTCGGAGTAGGCATTGCCGATGCCGCTGAAGAGGCGAGGGTCGGTGAGGGCGCGCTTGAGAGTGTGGTTTGCGGAGAGAAGGACGGCGGCGAACTGCTCAAGATTGGCGTCGAGGACTTCGAGGCCGCCGGGATCGAGAGAGTGAAGACCGTCTTCGCCGGAGACGACGTGAAGGGAGGCGCGTTTTTGGGAGCCGGCCTCGGTCCAGAGAAGAGAGCCGTTGGAAAAATCGAAGGCGGCGAGACCCCGCGGCGGAGAAACTTTGATGCGGCCGGGCTTTGCGCCGAGCGGGTGCCAGTGAAGGCGGCCAGCGATCATGAGATGGAGAACTAGCCAAAGATCTGCTTCGAACCCGATGCAGATGCGTTTGCCGAGGCGGCGGAGTTGGAGGACTTTTTTACCGGAGGCTTCGGCGAGAGGCGGAGTTGTGGTGCGGAGAAGAAAAGGGCTGACGATGCGGACGGCGTCGAGGGTTTGGCCGAGGATGCGACTTTCGAGGGCTTCGATGTAAACAGTGATGTCTGGGAGTTCCGGCATGCGTTCTCCAAGCAGGTGCTCCAAATTGGAGCAGTGACCATCCTACACCGGCGGCGGATTCCTGTGGCAAGAGCGGCACAAGTGGAATGGTGACTCGCGGAGGTATCCACAAGGGCTTGTGGAGTTGAGAAAATAGGGAAGTGAGTGGCCGGAGGGACAGGCGAAAATTATTCGTAGAGATGCGGTGAAAAGACTGCATATACAAAAATAGTTCAAAAATACTCTTGACAGAAAACGGCTAGTCGCACGATACTCCCGACGCGCCAGTTTCTGTCTTCCCCAGTAGGACGTTCCGACGTTCCTTCCACTATCCGCACGCCGGGCAAAGTCAGCGAGGAGTACCGGTGTCCGTACAAATAGCAGATAAAGAAACTATGAATTCGTTGGAAATGGATAGGGAAGTCATTCGCTGTAAGACATGTGGTCTCGTCCAATACCGGACGCGCACGGGAAACTGCCGCCGATGTGTGCGCGCCTTGCCTCAGCGTTTGGAGTTCCTGATTCCTCCACCGGCACCTCCGGAGGAAGCAGCCGCTGAACCCACGTCCGAAAAGTTCGCCAACCAGGAGACGGTCGAGAATATTGGCCAGCGCATTCGCCAATTGCGCGAATCGCGCGCGATGACCCAGAGCCAGCTGCAGTCGCGCTCAAAGGTGTCGCGCTCCTACTTGTCCCGCATCGAGAGCGGCCAGATGACGCCGAGCCTCGGCACGCTGGAGAAAATCTCCGAAGCGTTGAATGTGGGTTTGAACCGCTTCTTTATTCCGGAATCCGACGGCGAAGCGCTGCTCGAGGATCCCTTCATTCAGGGATTGCGGCCGTTCCTGCGCCAATTGGATTGGGAACAGTGGCAGTCCATCCTGAAGAGGCTGCAGGCCATCAGCGATCACGTCACTGCAGCGCCGGTCACTCTACGCCCTATCGGTAATCCGGCGCGGATGCCGCAGCCCGCGCCGGCGAATGGCAACGGGCAAAACGGACACATTGGCGCCGTCCATTCGAATGGGCATGCGTTTACGCATTCCCATGGGCAGCCGCAGGGGTATGTGCTGCGGCGGCCTGGCACGGGGCCGGTATTTCAGCGGCCTGTGGCACGGTAAGCTTTTCGTTTCGGGAGCAGAGCACAAATTAGCGCGGTGTGACTGTTTTAGTCACACCGCGTTTTTCTTTTTGACTAACAGGCGGAGCGCATAGAGGAATCCTAGCAAGAGTAACACTGCTAACAACGCGAAACGATTGCCCAAACTTTCGTGGCCCCGTGCGGATTCGTTGTGGAAATCGGCGAAGAACCACTGAGCCATCGCCTGATTTGCGGACCAAAGCGTCAGGGCGAGAAGCAAGACAGTTAGAAGTCCGAGGGCCATTTTTCGCGCTAGCGGATTCAAGTCAGTGCTCCGTCCTTACTCGCGGACGACGGAGACTTTGGCGGAGGGGACTTCGAGGCGCATCAGGCGGTGGTTCGAATCGAGGTACAAGTCGATTTCGAGGTCGATGGTATTGACACGGAGACCTTCATAAGCTGCTCCATCGATGCTGGCCGAGCCGGTGGATTCGGCGGTGATAGTGCCGGGCATGAGTTCTTGCGGAATGAGTACGGGGAAAGTTTGCGGGCCGCGCTTGGACCAATTGTAGAGGCGGGCGAGGACGGCGTACTGGTGGTAGAGGTTGTTATCGAGGACGGCGACCAGCGGAGTGCCGAAGGTGAAGGTCTGGTCGAAGGGATGCGCGCCTTGCATTTGCAGAGTCATTTTCGCGATCCCCTCAGCAAATAGGATGCTCGCGCTGTTGTTTTTCTCGGCGTGGGAAGTCCACTGGTAACTGACGGGAGCGCCATCAGGCAGAAGAGTGAGCGAGCCGGTGACCTTGCTGGCCGGGCCTTGCGAGGGCTTGATCTCGGCGCTGCCCTTGGCGAGCCAGCCGCCCGCCGACGGTGCGATTTCGAATTCTTCGTGGCCGACGGTTTGGCCGTCGAGCTTGATAGTGAGTTTGCCTCCATCCTTAGCGAAGACCGAGGCCCCGGGCGAGGCGTCATTCTTTTTCTGGTCGGCAATGCCGGCTGTGGCGCAAGCAAAAATCAAAAGCATTATAAGGCAAATCGACAAATTGGCTTGCGGGCCGCGCAGTTTTGTTTTCATGGAATCCCCCTTCGCCTGCTGCAGCGAAGCACGGCAAAACGTTGGCGGAGAAAGAACCTCCGCTGCCTATTCTAGCCAAAGCCAGTTACGAATTTGGGTTTTCGACGACGAGATGTGCTTCGCTGCCACCTGCGGCGACAATGCCACGACGGAGGATCTCCGCGACGACCTGGCTGGGATCGCCGGAACTGTCCACGCGAAAGTCCGCAAGTTGATACGAAGGAAGGCGCTGCGCATGGAGAGCGCGAAAGCTGGCCTCGTCGCGGAAAAGAGGCCGGCCGGTCATGGTCATGCAGCGGGCGAGCAGAAGTTCGACGGGCGAATCAAGCCACAGAACGGGGACGCCGGCGCTTCGAAGAAATTCGGGGCAGCCGGGCTGTGCGTAGGTGCCGCCGCCGAGAGCCAAGACAGTAGGTTCCTTGTGCTCGGAAGCGCGGCCCAAGGCGGCACGCAATTGATCCGCTTCGATTTGGCGAAAGGCGGGTTCACCGAAGCGCTCGAAGAGCTGCGGGATGGTCAGGCCTGCAGATTTCTCTATGCGCTCATCCAGGTCGACGAAACGCCAAGCGAGCTGCCGTGCCAGGAGCGTGCCAACTGTCGTTTTGCCGGACCCCATGAAGCCGGCAAAACAAATCACCTGCGGACGGGCGGAGACGCCGCGTAAAGAAGGAGGTTGAGTCACTGTTATTTGCAGAACGCGCCCACGAAGGGCCAGTTGATCCGGAGCACGAAAAATTAATCGCGCTTCATAATGCGGATTGTACCACTGTAGGAGGAGAGTTCGACTTTCGCGAGGCCCATTCCGACGGTGCCGAAAAGGCCGTGGGTGAACTTGGAAGCGATGTGCTTCACGCCGTGAGAATCCGGCTTGAGAAATGCGGCAGCCTGATTATCGACGACGCCCATCGCGGTCTGAGCCTTGAGGTCAAACGAATCGCTGCTAGAGAAGCGCACTTCCACGAGGCCCTTGCCGCTTTTCATGGAATAGAGGCCTGTGCGGACAAAGTCTCCATCGAAGAGAATGTTTCCCGTCGTGGTCATAAGGTTTACGTTGTTCAACTGAGGCTGAAGAATCTGTGCGTCGCCGCCAATGGAGCTGAAATCGAGCTTCCCGGCACACTGCGTGCAAACCAGGGAGCCACTGGTGGTCTTGACGATGATGTAGCCAGAAACTTCTTTGAGATGGACGTCGCCGCCATAGCTTTCCAGTTTCATGTCGCCGGTGACCTGCTCGACGTAAATTAAGCCAGTCTCGCTCTTGAGCTGGAGTTCGGTTTCTTCCGGAACGGTAAGTTGCAAATTGGCTTCGAGGTCTATAGGCTGAGCCGTGGCATCCAGAATGTTGGCAGTAACATCGACGCGGTCGCCTACTTGCTCGATCTCGAATCCAATTTTGTTGGAAGTCTGTGTGCCGACTATGTCGACTTCCTTATTCTTCCAAGACTTGACCTCAATACGGCCATTCGCCACGTTGTGAATCACCACCACGGGGCGTCCTGAAACGTTGAACTGCTTTTCGATGTGTTGCCCGGCGCCGGCTGCTGGGGCGGGCGCGACGCTCGCGAGTAGAAGTCCGGCGCTCAAAACCGGCAAGATGCTTCGCTTCACCCAAGAACGCGGCTGGGCCGGGGTCATCCCCATCCGTTGAAGGCACATGTCAGTTTACGCTCCTTCCGCGCTCAATCATCGCGGACAGTAATTCTGCTTTTTGTTCGTAGGCTGCCGATAAGTATTCGCGCGTCAGCCCATCTTGCGGCTGTTCCTTAAGGTGACGCTGGCAATCGGCGATAAATTCGTTCACTTTTTTCAAATTGTCCCGCAACGAAATGTCCACCGGAGAAGTGCTTGCGAGAATCATGCCCGTGGCTACAGGCTCTTGATCATCGAGGGCCCGCGCGGCGCGGTCGAACCCTTCGGATGGTGCAGGGACAGGGTTTTTCTGAACGAGAGGTGGAACCTCGGCCGTGGCTGTTTGGACGGGCGGCGCAACAGGTGCGATTCTATCACGGCGAATTTGGAAAACAGTGGCAGCAACTAGGAGGATGCCAACCATGGCAGTGGCCAGTGCGCGGCTGCGGAAGAAGTCGCTGATCGATTTCCAGAAAGGAACGGATTGGGCTCGAGCCGCCTCCGCCGGGGACTTAATAATGCCTTCTTCCTCCAATTGAGCACGCAGGGAGATCCAAATGCGATCGGGGGGGGCGATTTCACACGGCAGCTTCCTTGCCGCGTCAACAAGACTGGTAAGATCCGCGACGTAGCTACGGCAGTCGTGGCATTCCGCCAGATGTGCGCGAGCCTCTTCAGGAAGAGGTTCGAGGCCCTCCTGCTCCAAAACAAGTTCGATATCTTTACACTGCATGGCACTTCGCTCCGCGGCTAAAGGACCTGGGTAGCCTTCCCGCTCGACAACTCTTACCTTATAAGACGCTTTCCAGGGTCCAGCAGTTGGCTACATTCTAGCTTAATCGCTGAGCCCAGCTTGCGTTTTTGCGGCGTGACGTTCTGCTCGTGCCTGGTCGCGCAAATCTTCTTGAAGCAACTCGCGCAGACGCGTCCTCGCTTTGTGCAACTGCGACTTCGAATTACCTACCGAACATCCCATAATGCCCGCTATCTCGTTGTGCTCGAACCCCTGGACATCGTGCAACACAAACACGGTACGATATCCCGGAGGAAGCTTTTCGATAGAGCGCTCAAGATTGACGCGGTCCACGGCGCCGCTGAGCCGCAAGTCGGGCGCGCCAATATCTTTTCTTGGGCCACCAGTCTCTTCATCGGGTTCCGTCGTTTCTTCCAGGGAAGCCGCAGGGAGCGACTTTTTACGCAAACGCATCAGGACCACATTCACGGTCATCCGGTGCAACCAAGTCGAAAATGCTGACTCGCCACGGAAGGTCCCAATCTTGCGGAAGAGTTGCAGGAATGCTTCCTGCATCAGGTCTTCGGCGTCCGAAGGGTTGCCAACCATCCGCAAGCACAAGGCATATACGCGGCGGCTGTGGAGCTGATAAAGCTGCTCGAACGCCGGGGCATCTCCTGCTTGGGCCAGACGGATGTATTCCGCTTCAGTCGCCGATTTAGGTGACTGAGCAGCGTTCACCCTATTCGGCGGCTGTAGAGCTGTCGACACACTGGGCTCGCTTGGTCGGTTCCGGGCCAACGGTCCAATTGCGGCGCTTCCAACCGTTCGGATGCGCCGAATACCTCCTGGAGTTGTCCTCGCAAATTCGGGATGTCCTTGATCAGACATGCGAGGACACTATTCTATTCCCCGGCAGTTTGAGCCGGGTGCCGGCCTTCAGGCTGGATGATCTATTCTCCCCCGGCGGGGGCCATTCGTCTATGCCGGACAAAGCGCTGGCTGAGTGTCGGTTTCCTTGGCCTGGGAACACCCATCTGCGTACACACGGTTGCCTGGAATGGTTCCAACTCGTCCTCGGGAAGCGCCATTAGGAAGGATTTCAATAGGACGATGGATTCCCGAAGGCAGGTATTCAGGTCATAGTGAGCCGCGTCAACCGCTTGCCACTCGGCGTCGGACTCGATCGGGACGCCGTTGACAATCTCTGCACCGGCAGTACAAAAATCCTGATTGAGATCTTCCACCAGTTCCCCTAGCGTGCTTATTTTGTAGAGAAACTGGGAGCGCTCGCTGAGCAAGATGCGGCAGAGCAAATTGCTTAGGCGTGCTGCACGCTGACCCCGCGTCCCCTGGAAATTGGCCGGATCGAGAGGAGCGGCGTTGGGAACGGTGCCATAATGTTTGGCATGCTCGCCAAGCGACCAGAGCAAGGCCACCAAAGGGTGAGCGAAACGGTTACAGAGATCCAGCGTGACGCAGGCTGCCTGGCTCGCCTTAGCCAAATGTCCGCCCTGCCGAAGTTCCAGCGCTTCGTCCAAGGCGATGCTCAACATGTTATATGAAATTTCCAGCTGGCGGGCGTATGAGCGAAATGCCTGGTCCTTTAGTTCCGGTAACCAGGCGCGCCAGTCATCTTTGACCGACACGCCGCGGGCTGAGAGGGCGCGCACACGGTCTTTCACAGGGTATCTCCCCAGGGACAAGGCGGCAAGTATAACAAATTCTAATTTCCAGCGAATGCTTTTCTTAGAGGTGCGCATCCCGGCGCGGACAGCGACCCACTGCGTGAGAATGAGCCTGATGTGCAGGATGTTGCCCGAACGTAGCTGTGACCGCTATACTCGCCTGCGATTGCTCCGAAAGGATCTCCTTTGCAATTTGAGCCGCGCGAACAGTTTGAGCAGCGCCAGAAAAAACTCGAGCAGATTCAGGCCTTGGGGTATGAACCGTTTCCAAGAGAATTTCGCTGGACGCATACTCCAGCAGCCCTTGTGGATAAGTATGGCGAAAAATTAGCCGCGGAGTTAGAAGCTGACAAGCACGAAATCCGCCTGGCAGGGAGGCTAGTTTCCCTTCGCTTGATGGGCAAAGCGGGCTTCGCGCATATACAGGGGTCTGGCAAACGGATTCAGATCTATGTAAAGAAAGACATCGTAGGCGAGCGCGGCTTTGCGCTTTTTCAATTATTGGATCTCGGCGACTTAATAGGCGTCCGCGGACACCTCTTTCGGACGAAGACCAACGAACTCTCGATTTGGGTGGAAGAGCTGACGTTTCTTGCCAAGGCGCTACTCCCGCTTCCCGAAAAGTGGCATGGGCTCACCGACGTGGAGTTACGCTACCGGCAACGCTACCTGGACCTGATCGCCAACGATAAATCTCGGCAGGTGTTTGTGGCGAGGGCCCGGATCATTCAAGAAATGCGGCGATTTTTCGATACGCGCGGATATATAGAGGTTGAAACGCCGATGATGCATCCCATACCGGGTGGTGCGGCGGCCAGGCCTTTCGTCACCCACCACAATACCCTGGACATCGACCTTTATCTTCGGATTGCGCCGGAGCTTTATCTGAAGCGGTTGACGGTGGGCGGATTTGACCGAGTTTACGAGATCAACCGCAACTTCCGGAATGAAGGCATCTCCACCCAACATAACCCGGAATTCACAATGCTCGAATTCTACGAGGCTTATAGCAATTACCGGGACTTGATGGAGATGAATGAGGAACTGTTCGCGCTTTTGGCGAAGCAAATAACAGGGTCGACGACTGTGAAGTACGGTGAGCAAGAGCTGGATTTTTCAAGGTTGCAGCGGCTTTCCATGCGCGAGGCAATCGTGAGGTTCTGGCCTGCGGCTGCCGGACTTGCGCCCACGGAGGTCGAACTCGCATCAGCCGGCGGCGCACCAGAGGCAGTGGAGCGCTATAACGCTTGGGCAAAAACCGCGGGCGCGCCTTACGCGGCCTCAAAGGGCGTCTTAACGGACGGCGAATGGACAGGGCTGCTTTTTGAAACCATGGCGGAAGATAAATTGATTCAGCCGACGATCCTCTACGATTTTCCGACGGACATTTCGCCGCTCTCCAAGCAGAAGCCCGAGGATCCGTCGCTGACGGAGCGATTCGAGATTTACGTGGCGGGCATGGAAGTGGCTAATGGCTTCTCGGAGTTGAACGATCCCGGGGAACAAGAGCGGCGCTTTCTTGCCCAGATTGCTCATGGTGGCGATGAGGTTCCGAAGCAGCTGGATGTGGACTATATTCGAGCGCTTTGTCACGCCATGCCGCCAACCGCCGGCGAAGGCATAGGCATCGACCGGCTCACCATGCTGCTGACCGATTCGCCTTCCATCCGCGACGTGATTCTCTTCCCGCTGCTCCGGCCAGAAGTTCACCCAGACTCTGCTTCCGAAACCGATAGCGCGTAACGTATTCTGACTCAGATGCGATTCTCGTATGCAATTTGAATGGTTTGTGGCGCGGCGGTACTTGCGATCGCCTTACCGGCCCGCGGTGCTGCGGCTGGTGACGTTGTTTTCCATTCTCGGGGTGTCGGCTGGCGTCGCAACGCTGGTAATCGCGCTGGCGATGAACACGGGTTTTCGTGAGACGCTACAAGAAAGTTTGTCTGGTGTCACCGCGCACGTTTCATTGACGCGACCTGGTTCGGAAATCCGTAACTACGAAGCGCTGGCCGCGAAGCTTGCTGCCATACCGGGAGTGCGTTCCGTGACTCCTGCCGCGTATCAGACAGTGCTGCTGTCTTTTGGAGGCGAGGCGCTTGGAGTGGTTGCCAAAGGCGTTGAGCCAGAGCGCGAGCGCCGCGGAGACGAGGCGCTGCAGCGCATCGTTGCGGGAAGTCTCGATTTCACTCCGGACAAAGATGGCATTGATGCCTTATTGGTTGGCAAGCAGCTCGCAGACGATTGGAAGATGGCGCCCGGCGACTATGTAACTCTCACAAGCGCTCAGGGCAGACTGACCCCATTTGGTCTGATTCCACGTACGCGTCGCTTCCGCGTGGCGGGAATCTTTAGTTCTGGCTTCTACGATTATGACAAGAACTGGTGCTTTATGACGCTGCACGCGGCGCAGTCCCTTTCAGGCGTGAGCGACGTCGTCAATGCTCTTGAATTTTGGCTCGATGATCCGGGCCGCGCGGGAGACGTTAAGCGGCAAGCGGCAGAAATCGCCGGGCACGATTTTTTGGCGAGCACCTGGATGGAACAAAACGTGGCGCTGTTCCGGGCGTTACGCCTGGAAAAACTGGTTACCGCCATTTTCATCGGGCTGATTACATTTGTTGCGGGATTGAACATTCTTGTGGTGCTGTCCATGATGGTGACGGATAAAGCGCGCGACATCGCGGTATTGATGTCCATGGGAACGCGGCGAGACCAGATTCGCAAGATTTTCTTGTGGCAGGGAATCGCCATCGGGTTCACCGGAACGTTGATCGGGCTCTGCGCTGGGTACGCGTTTGCGCTGATTGCGGGAACCTATCATTTGATACCTCTCGATCCGCAGATATATGCGGTTTCTTATGTGCCATTTCATCCGAGCGTGCTCGATGGCGCGTGGATTAGTTTGGCCGCGATGGGGATATCCGTTGGGGCGACTATTCTTCCGGCACGGGCAGCGTCACAGTTGTTACCAGTAGAGATTCTCCGCTACGAATAGCTGGGGTGGGTGGGGGCTCACCGGAGGGCCTGTTCACAAGGATTTGGCGCATGGTTTGCACGTAGAAGTGTGCAGAGGCAAGCGGGCAGGATTGGGGTGTTGCCCTTACCTTCCCAGCGTGCCAGGGCTCGCTACAAGCTATTGAAAAAAAGAAACTTAGGGATGTTTCAAAGTTGCCGTTTGGTGGGCGTTTAGGGGACGGGCAGCCGTTTGGTTGAAATGGGAAACTCTTGGGCAATTATTAAGGGCACCAGACACCCGGTGACGGTCACGGCTCTAGGACGAATGGCATCTAAGTAAAGAGAGAGAATTAAAGCAACCTGGCCGATAGAGGATTAGCCTTGGGACTAGAATGACCCAGCCACAAGACAACGCGAGTCATACACTACGGACAAGTGGTCCGAGTGCACGAAGCATGGCTCCCGTGGTTATGGAAGCGCGAAATGTGAAAAAAATCTACGGGATCGGCGAGAAGAGTCTCTCCGTTTTGTCTGATGCCAACCTGAGTTTGCAGCAAGGAGAGATGGTCGCCATCGTCGCTCCATCCGGAGCGGGCAAAAGCACTCTCCTGCATTTGCTTGCCGCGCTAGACACGCCAACAAGCGGTACAGTATACTTCGCAAATAAAGCCATTGAAACGAATGATGACACGGCGCTCGCGGAATATCGAAACCGCTCAGTGGGTTTTCTCTGGCAGCGCCATCAGTTGTTGCCTGACTTTACGGCTGCAGAAAATGTAGCCATGCCGTTGTTGCTGCGCGGCGAGAAATTCGCCTCCGCGCTGGAGACAGCGCGGAAGTGGATCGCGGAGGTCGGCCTGGAATACCGGGCGGATCACCGAGCAGGGGAACTCTCCGGGGGGGAACAGCAGCGCGTCGCGATGGCCCGGGCGCTCGTCACTGGGCCGAGCGTGCTGTTGGCAGATGAACCTACCGGGGACTTGGACGAGCAGAATGCTTGGGCCGTGTTTGAGGTACTGGAACGGTTGCATCGCACGCATGGGCTGACGTCGCTGATCGCGACGCACAACTTGAAACTTGCTGCGCGCTGCGACCGGATACTCGGACTTGAACATGGCGTTCTGCAAACTCGCCGGGCTGCGGCCTCAGCGAGCGGGGCCCCCGAGGGAGAAGCGAGCTAACGTGTTTGAACGCTACACAGAAAAAGCGCGTCGCGTCATATTTTTCGCACGATACGAAGCCAGCCAGTATGGCAGCCCGTACATCGAGACCGAGCATTTGCTGCTCGGATTGATGCGCGAGGATAAAGCTCTGGCCAACCGTTTCCTGCGGCAGCAGGGGTCGATCGAATCGATCCGGAAAGAGATTGAGGCGCGCATCACGATTCGCGAGCGCATCTCGACCTCCGTCGAAGTCCCGCTGAGTGCGGAGTGCAAGCGCATCCTGAACATGTCGGCGGAAGAAGCCGAACGGCTCGGCCACAAGCACGTGGGCACGGAACATTTGCTGCTCGGAATCCTGCGGGAAGAAAAATGTTTCGGGGCGGAGATCCTCATGGAGCGCGGGCTCCGTCTCTCCACCTTGCGCGAGGAATTGGCGCGTACTTCCGGCGAGAAGACCACTGCTTCACGGCCCAAGGAAACTTCCTTGCTGGCAGAGTTTAGCCGTGACTTGACTCAGGCTGCGGGCGAAGGGTCACTTGACCCGCTGGTTGGCCGCGAAAACGAGGTAGAGCGCGTCATCCAGATTCTCTGTCGCCGCACCAAGAACAATCCCGTATTGATTGGCGAGCCTGGCGTCGGCAAGACGGCCATAGTCGAAGGTCTCGCGCAGCGCATTTCCGACGGCGACGTCCCACCCTTCCTGGCCGATAAGCGCATCCTGTCTTTGGATCTCTCGCTGATCGTTGCCGGTACGAAATATCGGGGACAATTCGAAGAGCGGCTTAAGACCATCATGAAAGAATTGATGGAGAGCCAGAACTCGATAGTGTTTATCGACGAATTGCACACACTGGTCGGCGCGGGCTCCGCGGAGGGCTCGCTGGACGCTGCAAATATTTTGAAGCCGGCGCTCTCGCGCGGAGAGATTCAGTGCATCGGCGCAACGACCCCCGGCGAGTACCGCAAATCCGTGGAAAAAGACCGTTCGCTCGAGCGGCGCTTCCAGGCCGTAAAAGTTCCCGCACCAAATGAAGAAGAAGCCGTCCAGGTCATCCAAGGCGTGCGCGAACGCTACGAAAAATTTCATGCTGTCAGCTACACGGATGAAGCGCTGCGCTACTCCGTTTATCTTTCGAACCGCTACATTCCTGACCGTTTCCTTCCCGATAAAGCCATCGACCTGATTGACGAAGCCGGCGCGCGCGTCAAGCTGCGACAGGCCACCGTCCCCGATGAAGTCGGCGAAGTACAGAAGCGCGTGAAATTTATTACCCATCGCATGGAAACAGCCATCGCCAATCACGAATTTGAAAAGGCCCGTTTCTATTCTGAGGAAGAGCGCAAGGAAAAGGAAAATCTGCGCGCGCTTCGCGAGCGCTACAAGCTGGATGATGCCTCAACCGGTATCGTCTCCCGCGAGGACATCGAGGAAGTGGTCTCGCGCTGGACGGGGATCGGCGTCACTTCTATTAAAGAGGACGAGCAGCAGAAACTTCTGCGCATCGAGCCTGAGTTGCACAAGCGCGTCATCAGCCAGGACAAAGCCATTACTGCTCTGGCTCGCGCCATTCGCCGCAGCCGCGCGGGCCTTAAGTCTCCTTTGCGCCCCGTGGGCTGCTTCTTCTTCCTCGGGCCCACTGGCGTCGGAAAAACCGAAGTCGCGCGGCGCCTCGCCGAATTCCTGTTTGGTTCGGAGAAATCGCTGGTACGTTTCGATATGTCGGAGTTCATGGAGAAGCACTCCGTATCGAAACTCATCGGCGCGCCTCCGGGGTATGTAGGCTATGAAGAAGGCGGGCAGTTGACGGAGCGTGTCCGCCGGACGCCTTATTCGGTCATCCTCTTGGATGAAATCGAGAAGGCCCACCCGGACGTTTTCAACATTCTTCTCCAGGTGTTTGAAGACGGGCAGTTAACGGACGGCCTCGGCAACACCGTGGATTTCCGTAACACCATCATCATCATGACTTCCAATCTTGGTGCGCGGCACTTGCAGAGGCGCACCTCCATCGGGTTCCAGTCTGGCGCTGATGAAGCCAGCCAGAAGTCCATCGAAGAGATGGTGATGAACGAAGTGAAACGGGCGTTCAATCCGGAGTTTCTCAACCGGCTGGACGAAGTGATTATATTCAACGCGCTCGGCGACGAAGATTTGCTCCGCATCATCGATTTGCTCGTGGGCCAGCTGAACGACACGCTGATTCACCGGCAGGTGCAGGTTGTGCTGTCGCCGGAAGCACGCCAGTGGATCCTCGAGAAAACGTGTGCGGACCGTAACTATGGGGCACGGCCGCTCCGGCGGGCTCTTCAGAAATATGTCGAAGATCCGCTCTCGGAGGCGCTCATCCAGGGAGGAATCCAGAGGCCCGCGACGCTGCAAATTTACGTCGGGGGAGAAGGCTTGGCATTCCGTCCCGTGGTTGAGGCAACCCCGGTTATCCACTAGCGAATCTGACACAACGCATGGGAGACCTCGACCAGGTCGGGGTCAGCGAACGACCGGCCCACACCGGGTCCGGCGGGAGAAAAACAAATTGTGTTTTGGGGGCGCGGCCCTGAAGACCTCAACGGCCGCTTATAGCAGAGTCTGTTTGCCATTTGGAGTTTTGGCGTCTCGGGCTACCTGGATCGCAGCGGCTCTTCTGTTTTTTGCGGCCAGTTCGCCTGCGGCAACGCACAAAAATCTCCTTGCAGACGCGTCTGCGTCCGCAGCCCCTGGACTATCTTCGTTTTCCTCGGATTCTTCGAGCGACGATTCCGCACTAACCGGCGAGCCGCAAGCTTCGACTCAGGCCCCCAACGGCCAGCCGCAATTCGTGATCGAGCGCATCGAATTCATTGGCAACCGGAGAATCCGCAGCGACACCCTCAAGGCGCGCATCTTCAGCCGCGAAGGTGATCCATATAATGAAGAGACCCTGCGTCGCGATTTCCAGGCCCTCTGGAACACCCAGTTCTTCGAGGATGTAAAGCTGCGCGTCGAAGATTCCCCTGATCGCGCCGACGCCAAGATCATCATTTTCGAAGTGAGGGAACGCCCGCAAATTCGGCGCATCCGTTACGAGGGCATTCATTCGGTTACGGAATCGGATATTCTCGACCGCTTTAAGGAGCGTAAGGTCGGCCTCTCCGTGGAAAGCCCATTCGATCCCACAAAAATCAAAAAGGCCGAAGTAGTACTGAAGGAATTGCTGGGAGAGCACGGCCGCCAGTTTGCGAAAGTGACTCCCCAATATGAACGCATCGCCTCCAGTAATGCTGTTATTCTCGTCTTCAAAATTGTCGAAGGCCCCAAGGTTAAAGTCGGCAAGATTAAGTTCGTCGGGAACCACGCTTTCAGCGACCGCAAACTCATCCGGTCCATGAGACATGACCGCCCGTACGGAATTCCACTGTACTTCTGGGACATCCCCGTCTTGTCCAAGACCTACGATCGCGAAAAGCTAAACGAGGACCTCGAAGTAGGCGTGCGCGGGTTGTACCAGGACAATGGCTATTTCCGCGTGGTTGTGGCTCCCAACGGCCCAATTTTGGAGAATAAAGACGTTGTGCACCACGGTGTTCCAGTTCCCGGACTGCGCCCGCACACCGGTAAAGCAGTCAATATCACCATCAAGATCGAAGAGGGCGAGCGCTATCGGATGGGGACGCTCAAGATTGTCAGTTCGGACCCGGACAAAGCTTTGTCGCTCAAGGTGGAACCTCTGAAGGCGCTTTTCCCACTGAAGGAAGGCGATATTCTTGACGTGGACAAACTCCGCAAAGCTCTAAAGAACTATACGGATGCTTACGGACAGTACGGCTTCATTGATTTCACCGCCGAGCCGGATTTCGACATCGATGATGCGGCGAAAAAGATTAACCTTACGCTGCGCTTCGACGAACAAAAACAATATTACGTCCACCGCATCAACTTCAGTGGGAACACCACAACCCGCGATAAAGTTATTCGTCGTGAGTTGCTGATCGACGAAGGACAGCTCTTCAACAAACGCTTTTGGGACATCAGCGTCCTGCGCCTCAACCAGCTGAACTATTTCGACAAAATAGATGCCGACAAAGCCGTGGAGCTGCAGAAGAACACCAAGGATGGCACTGTCGACATTAATTTGAAGCTCAAGGAAAAAGGGAAACAGTCCATCGGTCTGCAAGGTGGCGTCAGCGGGTTGGCCGGCGGCTTTATCGGCCTCACTTATCAGACCAACAACTTCCTCGGTTTGGGCGAAACGCTGACTCTTTCCGCGCAATTTGGTGAAATAGAGCGCATATTGCAATTCGGCTTCACGGAACCTTACTTATTCGACCGTCCCATCTCTACCGGCTTCACCGTCTTTTCCAGCAAATACAACTTTAACCAAGCCAAGCAGGAAGCACTTCTTTACGGCCAACAGGTCAGTGTCAACCCACAATTCGTCCAGAACTACGACCAGAACAGTACGGGGTTCACCGCTTTCGCCAGCTACCCCATGAAGCGCTTCTCTTTCGCCAGGTTTGGCCTCTCCTACGGTCTCACGCGCACGAATATCACTGCATTTAATCAGGCTTCCTCGCTCTTATTCGAGCAATTGCAATTCCGCGCCATCGCCGGGCCGAGCGCCCTGAACGGTATCATCTCGAGTTCGATCACGCCGTCAATCAGCTACAACACCATCGATAATCCGATCAACGCCACCAAGGGCAAGAGTATCTATTATTCGCTGTCCTTCCAGGGCGGGCCGTTGGGCGGCAATGTCAACACCTTTACCAACGTCTTTGACATCAAGTACTTTCACCCCATCAACAAGCGTCGCAATGCCATCGGCTTACACTTCACCACCGCCTACGTCACCGGATTTGGAGGCAAGGAAGTGCCCCCATTCAGCCGGTTCTATATGGGCGGCGAAAACGATATTCGCGGATTTGATATTCGATCTATCTCTCCGGTGGTATTTATTCCGACTGTGTCCGCGCAACCCCTCTTCTATCACGACCCTCTTTCCGCGGGCACTTTGCGCTCCTTCAACCTTCCTGTGCTGGTATATACCGCAACCTTGCCAGGCGGTGACTTTCAAGCTTCCGGCAATATCGAGTATCGCATTCCCATCGCGGGTCCCGTCAGCATGGCTCTCTTCGCCGACGCGGGAACCGATGGAATTCTCCGTACCGATGCCCTGCACCTCGATCCCACGGGCATCGCAAACATTACGGCTAACTTTCCGATTGCCCCGCTTACCAAGACTCTGGGGATTGCCTCCGGAACAAATTTCCGTTTAAGAGATTCGGCGGGGATCGAATTTGGCGTAAATCTTCCGATCGTGCAGGCGCCGTTTCGGATTTATTACGCTTACAATCTGAACAGATTATATTCACAGATCTCAGCTCCAAATCCGTTCGTAAATCAGGGCACACTTAATACTTGGAGAAACACCTTGGATGGGCTTAGTCCGAATCTCTGGGAAAGCCAGATTGCGCCGCAATTGGGGTTCTTGAACAATCCCGGGCGGTTGAACTACTTCGAGCCGAAGACAACTTTTAGATTCACCGTAGGAAAGACGTTTTAGCCGCCCGGAGCGGCGGAGAACTTGGAAAAGTCTGGGAAAATTGTCCGGTTACCCGCGGCAATTTCGGCGCGGTTGACTTGGGGAGGCTAGGGAAATGAAGTTGTGGAAGATTTCGAGCTACCTGACGCTGGCGGTGCTAGCGCCCTGCTTGCTTTCAAGCGGATGCGGGGGCAGCGGGAGCAGCGGCGCCACTGTGACTACCGTCTCCGTCTCCTCATCCATTGGCAATGTGCTCATCCTGAGCCAGTCGACGACCCTCAATGCAACCGTGGTGGGTCCCACCAATACCGAGGTCAACTGGCAGCCATGTATGTACACCACCACGCCTTTACCCACTACTGCCAACCCAACTCCGAAGGCTTCTACGCCAGCAGCCTGCCCTTCTGACGGCTCGCTTGGCACTCTCTCCAACCTACAGACAACGGGAACTGCTACATTCACTGCCCCGTCGGCCCTGCCAGATCAAACTACCTTCCCCGGGCTGACTGTTATCATTACCGCGCAATCCGTTGCGGATTCAAGCAAGCATGGGACCGGCAGCATCAACCTATTCATAGACTCGGGCATCAGCGTAACAGTTACTCCCCCCACTGCGGCTGTGCCCACAAATGAGCAGCAGCCCTTCACCGCGGTCCTCACCAATGACCTTAAATCCAAGGGCGTGACTTGGCTTGTCACGCAATCAGCTCCCACCACGGGAGCTTCTTCCTCCAATCCCAATCCGTATCAGTCCCTCGCTACTTGCACCGTGAGTGGCAACGCCACAGGATGCGGCTCCATCGACGCGAACGGCGTATATACGGCTCCTGCCGTTGTTCCGACAGCAAGTACACCCTCGGGCGCGAGCACCACACCCACGATCGTCACCGTTGTCGCGACTTCCGTGGAAGACAATTCGCGCTTTACCTTTGCGACGATCACCATCACTGCGGGCGGCCCAATTACCTTTAACGGCATCTCCCCGACCATCGCTCCTCAGGGTGCCGCCTACTGGGACATCTATCTCGATGCCCCGAACATCACTTCGGCCTCGATCATCACGCTGACCGACGCAAACAACGGCCAAACGACACTCAACTCGGCATCTGGCCAAATTAAAATACTATTTCCGATCCCTACGGCAACCGTCCCCAGCCCACCCTCCTCTGGCGCCCGGATCCGGCTCTCGGCAAAGGATCTAGGGGAAGCGAACGCCAGCCCAGTGACTGTCTCCGTCACCGATCCCGGCCAGCCGGTGACGACGACTACAGGAGGGGTGTTCACGTACAACATTATTCCTGTACGCCCAACGGCTTTGGACTCCTCTCCGAGCGACATTATCCAGGGAGCCGTATCATCCGGCGATATCGGACTCACGATTGACGGCGGCTATTTTGGGCCGAGCGGCCTGTTAGCCAATGTGTTTTTTCAAGGCACCACGATTCCCGCCAAGACCGACGGCCAGGGACAGCTTCTGTCCTTCTCACGACAGCTGCAAGTCGCATTCCCCAGCGGTCCCATAAATACCGGCAATCCTGGACTTTATTCGCTCTCCATTGCTCGCACAAAGCCCCCGCTCCCCTTTGAAGACAACCCCGCCGTTACGAATCTGGCCGTTTTTCCCAACTACTCGGTAAATCCGCCCACCGTCGGAGCAAATCTCGTGGCCGCCGGAGTTAATCCTAGCGCTGTAGATATCGATCCCACTCTTGGAGTCCTGGTTGTCGCGGAGGTTGGCTCCGACGTCACTCAACCTGGCGCAGTGCAGTTCTACAACATCGGAGCTGGCACCCTGACTCCTATGGGGAGCCCCGTGCCTGTAGGTAAAGTTCCGACTGGTCTCTCCGTTAACCGCAACAACCACACGGTCGCGGTGGTCAGCTATCTGGGTCAGAGCGTCACGGTTCTACCGATTCCCGGCGCTCCGGCGCAGGCTCCGGGGACCCCTTTCACCCTTGATCTCTCGAACGCGCTGCAGGGCCAAGTTTCTCCTGCCCCCTTGCCGTACTCGATTGGCGTGGACCCGGACACGAACATGGCGCTCGTGGCCTATTCCTCGACCTCGGCTTCCTCGGTCGCCAACCTGGGGTTCCTCCTTAACTTAAATACGGGAGCCAATCCCTTTGGATGTATCACTTCGTCTCTGACACCCCCCTGCGAATTCGCCCAGGTCACTCTAAATACAGGCGCTTATCCGCAGATTGCTATGGAGCCGCACGGACATCTGGCGCTTGTAACTCCCGGAGGCTCTGGTATTGTTCGAGGCATTGATGTTACCAAGGCTTCCACTTCTGCCTACATCAAGTCGCTCACCCTGGCCGCCGGAATCGTAACGGTCACCACCACGACTTCCAATGGGCTGATTCCTGGCAATTCCGGGACAGTTCTGATTATGGGGGTGCCGGGACCAGGAGCCTCCGGCAATAGCACTAGCGCGAATTTCAATGGCGTCTTCAACGTCGCCGCCACAAGCGACACGTCCTTCACCTACATTTTGAACTCCACTTCCAGTGGGACGGTGACTCTCACACCTGACGCCAACGGAGTCACGCCCGCCCAGGTCTTTTATAGCAATCCCAATCTGATCTTTGGCGGCCTGTCCCAGACGAGTCAAGGCATAGCCATCAATCCCATTACCAACACAGCCGCGCTTGCCGATGCCAATTCAACGGGCTCCAACGGTCCCCAGATTAACTTGCTTAACGCCTTAGACCAGACCATTAGTTCGATATCTTTCTTTTCTGGTTGCACATTTTATTCGACCACTTGCTCCAATGGTCCCGAATTGCTAGGCACTGCGGACATCGCCTGGCAGCCCTATTCGAACGCCATCGTCTCTTACAATCCTGGGCAGAATCAGGTTTCTGTTTCCGATCCTGTAACCGCGTCGCGTTATGCGCTGATCTCCGTGCCCGGCACGGGCAAGGCCACGTTGTCGGTCCAGAATGGCACCACCAACTCTCTGACACTTTGGGGGGGTATCGCCGTCGATCCCGCGACCAACCAGGCCTTCGTGGTGATGTCCGGGAGTGGAAACATCAGCATTGTCAATCTCGGGCCGACTCCCGCGAACGCCCTAAAAGCAGCACAGATCTCGGAAATTGTCGTTCCGAGCACCAATCCTGGATTGGGCGTGGTTGGGGGCATTCCTAACGCTACAGTCCCCCAAGGTACGCTCACCTCCGCTACGGACTTGGCCGGCGTGCAGGTTTTCGGTTCGGGCTTTGATGCCGCAACCCAGGTTCGGTTGGACGGCACTGCCATTCCCGCGAGCGACGTTCAATTTGTGAGTAGCAGGCAACTCACCGTCACCATTCCGGCTTCGAACTTATCGTTCCCCCACCGGTTTGCGCTCGACGCGGTTAATGGAAATGGTGTTCAGTCTAACGCCACGGACTTTTTCGTGATCCAGGTAGTGGATATGACCCCCGCCTGTGCTCCCACTATGCCAAACACTCAACACCCCAGTTCCGTGGCCATCGCCGACCAGTTAATGAACGGGCCGTTCTCACCCATCGCCGTGGTTAGCAATAGTGGCTGCAACAACATCTCCGTGGTGGACATCAATCCGACCGTGACCGTCAGTGGTCAAACAGTGAAAAATCCCAACTTCGGCAGCATTCTCAACACCATCGCAGTTGGCGCTACACCGCAAGGCGTGGCCGTGAGCCAGCACTTCGGATTGGCTGTCGTCGCCAACAATGGCGATGGTACGGCTTCGATCGTCAATCTACTTACAAACTCCCTCGCCGTTCCTTCCGTCGCCACTGGCACGAGCCCCGCAGGGGTGGCCATTAACGACACAACGGGCGCTGCGATTATCGCGAATACCGGCTCAAACACCGTCTCTGAAATTAATCTTGGTTTGCTCTTCGGCAGCGCTCCACCTACTTCGCTAAGCGCTGTCAGCATTGGCGGTTTCCAACAACCAACGGCGGTGGCCATCGACCCGGACCGCGGCACCAACAATCAGGGCATTGCTGTCGTCACCTCACTGCAACTTGTTAACGGGTCTGCTCCCCAAGGAGCGCTTCAGGTGGTGGACATTGGGGCGAGCAACCCGACTCTTAGCACTACTGCTGCGACTGGCCTTGTTACAGCCCCGTCGACCGGCCTCGTTTTTGACCCGACCGTCAATACCGGCTTGACCCACAAAGGCGTGTTCTATGCCAGTTCAAGCGGCGGGAACGTAATTTCGTCGTTTAACCCGGATACCGGCCAGGCCATCAGTGTTAACGTTGGCATTAATCCAACTGCGCTGGCAATCAATCCGCAGACGGGGGCGATCCTGACTAGCAACCTCGCGGGCAAGACTGCATCCCTCGTCGATACGAACTCGAGACCGTTGAAGACTGTTCAGACCATTGGACTGCCGGGATCGGGGCAGTTTGGTGTGGCCATCGACCAGTTTACGAATCTTGCCGTTATCGTCGATCAAGCTAACAATCGGCTGTTGATTTTCCCGATGCCGAACTAAGGGATGCGGCTGCAAGTCACGTGAGCAGAAAGAACGCAAAGCGCTTGGGCCCCGAAAGCTTTCCGATTGCAGCGGGGCAAGGCCCTCGGCTATACTCCAAAGTTTGCGCCGTGCCCGCAGAACGTGTCGGCAAGCGAAACATTTTCAAGCCAATGAAGAATTGGTTCCGGTTGATCTCGATTTCGTCGGGGTCATCCACAACAAGGAGAAAAAAGTGAATTTGAGAATTGTATTGAGATCCGCAGCTCTGGCTACGGCATGCCTGATGGGCACTGGCGCAGCCTGGGCGCAGGCGGCCCCAGCGGCAGGCGCTGCAGGGGCATCCAAGCTGGTGGGCATCATAAATCTGCGCGGAGCCATTGGGACTACCGCGGAAGGCAAGCAGGCGTCCGCGGAACTTCAATCGCAATTTGCGCCGCGTTCGGCTGAAATCGATGGTTTGACGAAGCAGATCAATGATCTGCAGCAAAAGCTCCAGGCAGGCCAAGGCAAGCTGAGCCAGGAAGAAGAAGCGCGGCTGACTTCGGAAGGTCAGAAACTCACGGCGCGCCTCGACCGCCGGCGGACTGATTTTCAGGAAGACGCAAACGCCGCCCAGCAGGAAGTTCTCGAACGCATCGGGCGCAAAATGGTAGACGTTTTGGATCGCTACGCCCGCGAGAATGGCTACAGCGTGGTTCTGGATACCTCCGGGCAGAATTCTCCGATTCTTTACGCTTCCAATCAGATCGACGTCACCCAGGAAATCGTTCGCCTCTACGATCAAGCCTATCCGGTCAAGGCAGGCGCGACTCAGCCCGCTCCTAAGCCAGCGGCTAAACCCGCTGCACCCGCGGGAACCAAGCCGCCTCAGCGGTAACCGGCTGCAATACTCCGAGAGTATTTGCATGTCAAAACGCCCCCGACGTACTCGGGGGCGTTTTCTTGTGGAGCTGGAGGAAACGCTGCGGCGAAAAGCTGAGAAGCCGCTCGTGCCGGGAAGAGGGCAGCTAATTTCCTCAGTCACTGATTTCTTATATATTGTTTGCGCCATATGCGGCCAGAGTACGGGCAGCGAACCGTCCAATAGTGCTGAGAATCGCATCGGCACTCTTGGTCCACGCAAAGGGTTTGGAACCTGGAATCTGGGAACAGACGGGACGTTTTCCCACATTTGATTTTTTGTTTGTGTTGGGGATAGCTCGCCGGGTACCCAGGCGCCGGTTTTACGTCCAGGTCTTTCCTCTTCATCTTTTAGCCGTTTCTTCTCAGCCATAAATCTGGCACAATACCTCTGTGCCCACGACCGTCGGCATTCCCGATTCGCTCTACCGCGAACGGAAGTCCAAGGCTGCCCGCGAAAAGCGCTCGGTAAAGGAACTCATCCTGCGCACTGTCGAAGTGGAGCTCCGCCCACGCTCCAAAAAGCGCTCGCGGCGTGTGACTTTCCCGCTTATCACCTCAAAAGCGCCCGCAAAGTTCGACATCGACGAGGCCAAGATCTACGATCTGATTTTTTTCCCCTGATATCAACGTCTGTCTCGCTCTCTTATCAGCACCACATTCACTAACCCTCTGCGCGAGTCTGGCTTGAGCAACTCGAAGATCATTCGCGCACCTGTTTTTCCCGTTTCACCCGGTTTGGACTATTGCGCCTGCTGACGACTGGTGCCGTCATGGGCGAAGACAATGTTTTGACTCAGACCGAAGCTCCGTCCGTCTACGACCGATGGATGCAGGACGACCGCGTCGAGTATGTTGAGAAACCGACCGGCTGGTCACCCTCGATCAGGCCCTTCGTCAAAAAAGGAGAAAACATCCTGCTTCTAGAATAGAGTGCCCGAGGACACCTGGTTTCTGCCCTTATTTCTCAGCCGTGCGGTTCGGGAATTGCGCGATTCCGTCATCATCCGGCTTCCTCTTCCGAGCCTCTGCGGAATCGACTCTGCTCAGCAACCCCGGCGCTACGTTCCAGTTTTCCCCGGCATCGGTGACCACCGTGACCGTCTTCTTGTTATAGCGAGTCAGCGTTCCGAACATTAAGGCTCTCCCGTCGGGATGGAACTTCACTCTTTCCCCGATGCGAAAGTCCAGCATTGCGCTGTGCGAACGCATTTGATGGAGAAACCTCAGTCGAGCCACGACCTTATGATTCAACTCAATGAGTTCTTCTTCGGAAAGCGAATCAATTTCGAGGTGTCGCATCATGGTTTGCCCTCCAACGGGAGGCGCCTATTGTATCGGAAACCCGCGTTTCGCAACAAAATTGCGGCTGCCTCATAAGTCGGTTTTACGTCCGGGTCTTTCTTTTTCCTGGATCGATTTATCTCTCGAAGCAGCTCCTACGAAGGTGATAATTACTCCGATGAACTTTCGTCCTTCGGTTTCCACAACAACCGCGCCGTCTTCCCCGGAAGCGCCGCCTCGCGCTTATCCAGCCACTCGAGTTCGACTTCTACTGGTACTTTCAGCGCTTTCGCCAGGCGGAAAGTGTTCGACCACGCGTGGTTCGCATCCACGTTCTGAATGCAGGCATTAATCTCGGGAACGTACCGATAACCCGCTTTTGCCCGGTCCGAATTAGCGTGCCCAAGCATCATCTTGCCGGTACTGATTCGCCGCACGGCTTCCACCGAACCCAGGCGCCTAACTGCCTCAATATGAGCTACATGAACCAAACTATTCCACCCATCCGCCTTACGCCCCGCGAATTCAGCCGCAAGTATCCGCGTGTGCCTCAGGCTCGGCACCTTTCCCGGTTCAGATTCGCTCAGAGGCCGTGCCCGCCTCTGCTCCAGCGGCTCAGTCCGCACCGCGACCGCGGTGGCGACGCCTTGGCCCGTCTCAGCCTCATGGCTGTTCAGAAGTCGCTGGATCACCGTAGCCGGCGTATCCACCAGTGGCACCGCCAACTTCTGCAACCGCGCGAACAGGGAGTCGGGGATCTCAATTGTAGCCATGCCGATTCACTCTATCATTCTATGACAGAATGATAGAATGATATAAATTCTTCCCGGCTCCCGGGCCTAACCCACCCTGTCTTACCGCGAGATTCGCCTGAGAATTGGGATCGTCTCGCGAACTCGCCACATGCACTCGCGCGCGGCGAACCGGATTGAAAACTCATCTTATTGGGAGTACCCTTTGCCGAGACTCACCCCGTCACTCCCTCCTCGGCGGATTCTTGCGACATGGCCCATCTCTGAGGAGCTCGCATCATTTCATTTTGGGAGCACGCACATGTCAACGAAAGCAAAGGACATCGTTCGGCGCCTCTACGAAGAAGTCTGGAACAAACGCCGCTTTGACGTCGTGAACGAACTGATCTCTCCGAGCCATGCTATCAACGACCCGTATCTCACCGGCTCGGCCGTTGGCCCTGACGCTTATAAACGCGTGGTGATCCAATTTATTGCCGCCTTCCCCGACCTGCAATTCACAGTGGAAGACTACATCTCCGAAAACGATAAAGTCGTCGTCTCATGGGTCATTTCCGGCACTCACAAGAGAGAGTTTCGTGGAATTTCCGCGACAAACAAGAAGTTCACTCTCGAGGGGATCACCATCAACCACGTCACGAATGGCAAGATTATGGAATCCTACCTCAGCATCGATTATCTCGGCATGCTTCAACAACTCGGCGTCGCACCCGCCTTCGGCCAGCTCCAAAGCGTCGCCGCCCCCTGAGCTACTGAGTCCCGCATAATATTGCGAAGTAGCGATTTGGAGTGCGGCAGCCCTGCTGCCGCTTTTCTCATCGACTTGCACGACTCTATATTTGGCGAGCCTCAATAAGATCGAAGGATCAGAACTTCTCATCGCGTGCTTGGCTCTCGGGCCGCGCTTGTGTTCTGAGCTCTTTCCTCGGTTGGCCAGGTATAACTAGAAGAACAAACCTGTACCTCGGTTCAATCCCGCGAGCGAGAGCAAATTCTAGACTAGTTGTATGACCAAACCCTCTAAAGGCGCGGCGGCTTTCATGGTGTTTTTCGGGCTGATGTTTCTGGTCCCCGGGCTGCTCGCGCTGTTCACCTTTCTGGCGAGCGGGCGCAATCCAGGCGTCAGCGGCACGATCGCCGGTGCAGCGATCGCTTTGTTTATCTCCGCGATTGGCGCCGGATTCATCTTTGCGGCATGGTTCGGCTACGGCCGTTTGAAAAAGCAGGCTGCCGTAGAAGAGGCAAATCCCTCGTCACCCTGGCTGTGGCGCGCGGATTGGGCCAGCCGTAGAGCGGAAAGCCTGCGCAAGAACAGCGAAATTACAGTTTGGGTGGTTTGCATCTTCTGCAATCTGGTGCTTGTTCCGATCGCCGTCAATGTCATGTCTCAACTCGCCCCCCGCAATGACCCGCGCGTATTCCTGGTTCTGGGGTTTTGTCTCATTGGCGTTATTCTTTTCGTCGCGGCCTTGCGCGCAAGTCTTCGCCATCGACGGTTCGGCAGTACTTATCTCGAACTTTACTCGCTGCCATTATCCCCAGGCGGCCGGCTCGCTGGAAGGATTCATCTCAAGCTCGCCGAAGACGCGTCGCACGGCATCGACCTTCGCCTCTCTTGTGTTCGCAGAACGATTACCGGATCGGGCAACAACCGCTCCACGGTGCAAACTGTTCTCTGGCAGACGGATCAGAACGTGCCGTTTGGAGCCATCGGGATGGATCCGCTTGGCAGAACAATTCCGGTGGATTTCGAAATCCCGCCTGACGCTTACGTGACGGATCACGACAACACGTCCGATCAAGTTCTCTGGCTTCTACACGCTAAGGCAGATGTTCCTGGCATTGATTATACGGACGACTTCGAGTTGCCTGTGTTCAAGACATCCACGTCCGTGGAACCGTCGTCCGCTGCTTCCTCGTCGGAAACTTATCGATTTTCAGCTGAGACTTCCAGCGTGACCGATTCGGCGCCGGTAGCCGCGCCTGCGCACTCGAAAGTCGTCATTTCTTCGCAAGCGGGCGGCACGGAATTTTACTTTCCGGCTTTTCGCACGCCCTCCCGCGCACTATTTCTTCTTGTCTTCACAGCGGTCTGGAGCGGCGTTGTTTTTTTCCTGTTTCGTTCCAGTGCTCCCTGGCTTTTTGGCGTTGTCTTTGGTTTTTTTGATCTCTTGCTGATTTTGATTTGTTTTCACGTTGTCTTGGGAACATCACGGATCCGGGTCGGCAACGGCGAAATTATTTCCACGACAAAGATTCTCGGCATCGGGTCTGCAAGGCGATTCGCCATCTCTGAAATCGATGCCATTGTCGCGGTCACGAGCGGGCAGCAAGGCGGCAATAGTGGAGAATCCATGTATGCCATTCGCCTGCGCACAAAAAATGGACGGCGGATTACGCTCGCGGATGAGATCGCGAGCCGTCAGGAAGCTCGCTGGATCGTTTCGCAGATCGAAACTCTCGCCGGCCTGAAGGTCGACACACGCGTGGAAGTGGATTCACCTTACGGCCCGCCTCCCCAGCCCGGCCAAGCCGTTTCCGGCGCGCTGCAGCCAGGCCAGCAGCTCTTTGGTTCTTTGCAGCCAGGATCCTCGCGCACCGGCTGGCCCCAAACACGGCCTCCATCGCGCGCGTCGACGGTTGTCTCTTTTGCGGTGTTCGCCCTGTTCACCGCTGGCATGTTTGCGTGGCAGGGCTGGCGATTCTCCAATTTGAAATCAGTGGCAAGCGCTTCTCGTGCGAACCGGTCGCTCTCAAACGGATCCCGCTCGGCTGCGCCTGTGAACGCTATTCCACCACGCCGCATTTTTGCGGGCTCCATGACCGATGCGGATGAAGAGCGCGTGCTCGCTCTGCCTGCTCAGGATCAAGCGGAAGAATTGTTCGAACGCGCCATCGAGCACGACCAGCGCGCGCTTGAGCTGTTCGAACAGCAAGTCGAAAGCTGGGTGGGGCACATCCGTTCGAGTGAGCGCATGAAGCAACTGGAGCGCCGGTCGGAATTTTCGAGCGATCTCCGAGTGCGCTACGCCAATGCGGACATCAATCTCACGCTGGACGGCTGGCAGAAAAATGAGCGGGCCGCCGAAATGTTGATCGAGCGCGCGCGCACGGATTCGAAATACCGCGCCGCGGCCGTTTATTTTCTGGGGATGCTCGCCGGCCGGGGAGTGGCGTACGATCGAATTCATCCGGTTTTGCTGGACTACGCGAAACACGATCCGGACGCGTACGTCCGGCAGTGGGCCGTCGAAGGAATGCGCTATCTCGGCAAGGACGAGACGCTCGATGAGCTGTTCGAGTCCTTCACGCATGATCCTTCGAACAACGTACGGGACCGCGCGGGCTGTAATTTGTCTGACTGCGGAAACTTCACGCGCGTGCAGCGGATGCGCATGGTGCCGAAATTTCTTGATCTTGCGTCTGATACAACCGCAAGCGCGCAAATGCTCGGCTGGTCCTACATGGCTTTGCGCGAAATCACCGACGCGAATGTTCCGGGCGACCCCCAGGCCTGGAAGAATTGGTATCGCGATCACGGCCCCGAAAAATTGGCGGAGTTTCAGCGGCTCGACTGGTGGCGAGTTCGCGGCGATGAATAAGGTCCCGCAATGCCCCGATGTGGAAGTTTATTTGTTCGGCGCGAGAATGCGCTCAATTTGCAAAATATGATTGATGTCGTGCCCCGCGATCATGAGCGCGATCCGTTCGAGACTCTCCTCGCCGCGCTCCGCATGTATGCCATAGCGCTTCCACTGTTCCGTCGAAAGTGATTTGTAGAGCGCGAGGTTAGCGTCGCGCACGGCGCGAAATTGCTCGATGCTTTTGCGCGGGTCTCGCTTGGCGTAGAGTCCAGCGGCCGCCCACGCATCCTGGTCATACGCCTGAATATGTGTTCCCGGCGCGCCGAGGATGGAGCGGATGCGCCATCCAATGACGATCTCCGTATCGGCCAGATGCGCGATGATTTCGCTAACAGACCATTTCTCCGGCGCGGGCCGTTTGCGCAGCCTGGAAGCGGGCGCGCCCTTTATCAGCCGTTCTAATTTCTTAGCGGTGGCAGACTGCGCCTTGAGCGGGTCTCTTCCTTGCACGTGACTGAGAATCCGCTGGGAATACTGTTGGGCCGTTTCGTTCATATCATCCAATTCCCTTCGTCAAGAAACGTAACCAAGGGTCGCGTTCAAAATGTCGTGAAGAGCCTCCTCCACCTAATTTCACCCGGATGAAGCACGGCATTCGCATACGCGAGGAAGCGCTCGCGGAGTTGCCCGGATTCCCAGGCTTCCGGCGATGCGTCGAGAGACATGTAGATCATCACCGGAGTGCCGATAATGTTTTTGCGCGGCACGCAGCCGGTGAAGCGGCTGTCGAAGGAATTTCCGCGGTTGTCGCCCATTACGAAATAACAATCCTGGGGAATCTTATAGGGCCGGTGCAAATCGTAAGGCTCACTGGGCCCAGTCGTGTAGCTCTCGGAAAGTTTTTGTCCGTTGATCCACACGCTGCCGTCGTGAATATCCACCGTTTCTCCGGGAAGGCCGATGACGCGTTTCACGATGTCCGAAGTTTCCTGCGGGACAAAGGGGGTGAAAATCACGAGCTGGCCGCGCTTCGGATTGCGCCACAGCGAAAGATGCAAGTGAGTGAAAGGAACGCCGGCGTCGTAGCCGATACGGCTCATGATCAGGTGGTCGCCGATCAGGAGAGTGTTCTCCATTGACCCCGACGGAATCACACGCGCCTGGCCAAGCGTTCCGTTGACCAGCAAGAAGATGAGAACGACCCATATCCAACCGATGACTTCGCGCTGAATGCGCTTGGCCCAGGGAAGCTGTGCATCAGGCTTTTTGTTTTGTTGTTTGCCGGCTTTCATCCTTCACCCCGTCTAACCATTCTAACCATCTTTGGCTAAGACGCGTCTACCGTCGCGACGTGAGCGGGAGAATCCCGCATCGCCATGTCGGCAATGATGGTGCGCGAGCCCATATACAGCACAAAGGCGAGCCCGGTGCAGAGAACCGGGATGATCAACATGGCCTGCTGAAGGCCAATGGCACGAAAAGTTTCCGTGACGGTTGCCGAGCCGGCCAGCGCTGCAGCGCGGTGCGCAAGCACATCGCTCAATTTGCCGGTGAGGAGCGGTCCGAAGGATGCTCCACACATGTACATCGCCATGAAATAGATTGCCATCGCCGTGCCGCGTTGGTTGGGAGCGACAATGTCCTGAATGGCGGAGTAAACGAAGCCGTAGTAACTCGACAGCGAACCGTACATCAGGCCTAGAAACACAGTAGCCATGATTAGCGAGTGCGCCGGTTGCAGGATTCCGATGCACGCGAGTGGCACAGTGACGAGCGCCATGAACGCGGCGCAAAGCAGGCGGCCATCCTTCCGGCGATGACTGATGCGGTCTCCGAGATACCCGGAAAACAAGCCGCCGCTGACTCCCCCAAGAAGGTAAAGCGTACCGGCGACTTTGCCGGAGTTGGCGACGGAGAGGCCGTGCACGCGACTAAGAAACGCGGTCAGGAAAGTGGCCCAGGCATAGGCACAAAAATTCAGCAGCGCGCCGCTCACGATAATCCACCAAAGCGTGGGGATACGGAGCACGTTCCAAATGGACGTGGTGACCAGTGCCGTGCCTGGAGGTTCGCTGGCGCCACGTTGCGGCTCGCGCAGCAGGAGGAGGGCAGGCAACAACAACAGGGCCGGAAGGGCGGCAGTAACCATGGCCGTGCGCCAGCCGTACGCTTGGGCGACTGGGCCGCCGATCAAATAGCCGAGTCCGCCACCGATCGGGACGCCCATCATGAAGAGGGCCAGGACGCGGGAGCGTTGGGCTGGGGGGAAGAGATCACCGAGCCAACTGGTTGCGGTGGGCGCACAGGCCGCTTCGCCAAGGCCGACGCCGACTCGCGAGAACAGCAGAAGTGCGTACGTCGTGGCGAGTCCAGCAGATGCGGTTAGAGCGCACCATACGACGACACCCCATGCGAGCAGTTTTTTGCGGCTCCAGCGGTCCGCGATGAGGCCGAGAGGAACGCCAATGATGGCGTAGAGCCAGATGAACGCGCTGCCCAGGAGGCCGACCTGCGTGTCGTTGAGGTGAAACTCCTTGCGCATGGGCTCGACGAGGGCGCCGGGGACGTGGCGGTCGTAGAAATTGAGGATGTTGATAGCGAAAAGGACGACGACGGAGAAGAGGAGGCTGTTCTTCTGAGTTTTCTTCGACAAGGCCTGAGAATGCTAGCACACTAGGCGGTGACTGGTGATTCGTGAGTGGCGGCTGCAGGGCATGACTCGTGACTTGTGGAAACCGCCAAGCACCGTAGTTTGTGTCCTTAAATCACGAGTTTTATTGGCGCGCTATCCAGCGATCTCACCAAATGGTTTGAACTGATTTTGAGCGGCGGATTTCGCGGTCGGCGGTAAGCAACGGGAGTCCTTCGACCAAAGCCGTGGCGCCTATAATGCGATCCGCGGGGTCATTAGGATAGCTTGGTGGCAGACTCATGGCGCGTGCGCATGCACGGGCGGTGATGGGGAGAACAACGAAGCGTGACTCGATTTCGTGGAGGAAGGATTCGAGGCTGATGTCGAGGCGAAGGCGGCCCTTGCTGGTGAGCGTGGTTAGTTCCAACAGAGTGATGTCGGAGATAGCCAAGCCGTCTGCATTCATGCGGGCATCTGTTATGGCCGACGTGGCTTTGACCGATAGCTTGCCGGGGTCTGTCGTCAGCCAGAGCACAACATGGGTATCGAGCAAAATCACTTGAGATTGCCCCATTCACGCAGCGACAAAGCAGGGGAAATCACATCGCCGATGATCGTAGCCTTGCCACGAAGAAAACCGAATATGTCATCGCCTTGTGGCTCGACCGGGACAAGCTTCGCCACTGGCTTGCCGTGCTTGGTGATTATGACAGTCTCTCGCTTGGCCTGGACCTCATCCATGACTGCGAGACAATTTGTTTTGAAAGAACCCGCGGCCATTTTCTTCATCCAAAGCCTCCGGTATAACTATGGTCATTATACCATGGTCATTATCAGGGAGGCGAAGAATTACAATCCTGAATTCGTATGCATCGGCTGCACGGGCTGCAAGGCGAAGTCACACCGGCAAGTGAAATCAGAATTTATCGCGCTCCTGCCGCGAATCGAAGCGAGAGCGGAGGCGGGAGCAGTCTTCGCATTTTCGGAGTTCGATTGCCAGCCTGGCATTGGGATGCCCCGATGAGATTTGGTCATTTTATCCCGCTATTGAAAGGCCAGGGGCGGACGAGACGTAGCAGTAGGTATGAAGACTGGTATAGGGCGGCAGCGGGCGCTGTGGAGCGCCGTAATCTTCCTGGCGTTTATCGGAGTTGCGGTGGCGGCGCGAAGAATGGCGCATCTGGCGCCAATCGTGGTGCACGGCTATCATCCGCCGGCGGTCAACTCCAATCCCCGTCTGGCGCAGTTTGCTGCTCTTGATGATTTGTTCGCGCACTATCCGATCCTTACGCTGATTCACATTGTGCCGGGATTACTTTTCATGATCCTGGGTCCGCTGCAATTCAGCTCGACGATGCGCGCCCGGCATCTGCGGTGGCACCGCTTCAGCGGGCGTGTTTTTGTGATTTGCGGGCTGGTGATCGGAGTCTCGGCATTGGTGATGAGCTTCTGGATGCCGGCGATTGGCGGGGCGAATCAGGCGGCAGCCACGGCGCTGTTTGGGACATTTTTTCTATTCGCGCTGGGCAAGGCGTTTTGGCATGTACGCCGGCATGAGATTGCGCTGCACCGCGAATGGATGATTCGCGCTTTTGCGGTTGGACTTGCGGTTGCCACGATCCGGCCGATCATTGGATTGTTTTTTGCGACGAGTCCCATTTCGCGGTTAACACCGGGCGAGTTCTTCGGCATTGCGTTCTGGATTGGGTTTGTATTGCACCTGATTGCAGCAGAAGCGTGGATACATACCGCGCCGCCGAGACAAATGAAGGTACACCGCCCTTCCGTGGACGAAGGGCGGCGGCAAAATGCGTTTAAGATGCGGGGCGGCTAGCTTTGGCCGGAAGCGGCGGCTTTGGTCATGTTGGCAGTCCACTCGGCGGAGCGGCGCATCATTTCCTCGGGGGCGACGTCCTCGATGTGAGTGGCGATCCCCCAGCCGTGGCCGAAGGGATCGGTGAGTTTGCCGTAGCGATCGCCCCAGAACATGTTGGAGACGGACATGCCGACTTGAGCGCCGGCGGCTACGGCGCGGTTGAACACTTTATCTACGTCCGGAGTGTACAGGAAGATGTAGAAAGAAGGGACCGAGCCCGGTGTGGGAGCAGCGGACATTCCAGGGAATTCGTCGGAGACGAAGATGTGTGAGTCGCCGATGCGCAACTCGGCGTGCATGACCCTGCCGCCGGGGCCGAGCATGCGGTTGATTTCCGTGGCGCCGAAGGCTTGCTTGTAGAAGTCAATGGCGGCCGCTGAATTCTTGCAGGTGATGGCCGGAGTAAGAGAATGGAATCCCGCTGGAATGGGTGGAACGTTGTCTGGCATAAAGGCTCCTCGAAGATTAGGACTTTCGCGCGGTGAAACAAGGGAGGCAGAGGCGGGGCGCGCGTGAGGGAATAAATACTCCACACGAAGGGGCGTGTCAACCGTTACTGAGAATGGCAACGGAAGGCGAGGAAATTACTGCGGGGTAATGGTCAGGGTGGAGCCTGAGTCTGAGCCCGGTTTAAAGCGAAGTAAGGACCACTTCCTGGAAGAGGACATGGAGTTTTCCGTGTTATCGTGCGCAAGAGCTACCGGGGTACGGAGACGGAGAGATTGTGTTGAGGATCAAAGATGATGAGATACGCCTTTCTTGTGGAGACGTACGAGACGGAACGAGTGAAGGTGGTAAGCGTGTGGAGCGAGTTTCGGGACGCGGACTTGACATTCCGGCCAAACGCGAAAGACTCGCGGGGCCGGAGCGTGCGCGAGCAGATGGTGCACCAGTGCGTAAGCGAAGACTTGTGGTTCCGGAACATGCTTGGGATCGAAGCGGGGGCGCCAGCCTTGCCGTCGGAGGAGACGCGGCTGGAATTCATGAAGCGATATGCGGAGTTCAGCGGGAAACGGCTGGAGGCGTTGCGCAGGAAAGATGAAGCGTGGTGGGAAGGCGAGACGATGTTCTTTGATGTGAAGCGTTCCCGAGCGTGGGTGATGACGAGGCGGATCGCGCATACAGCGCACCATCGCGGACAGCAGATGGCGATGCTGAGGATGCTGGCGCTTGATTTGCACAGCAACTATGGGCCGACGGCGGATACCGGAGGCCTGATGCAAAATAACGCGCCGACCATTTACGCGTATCCGAGCCTCGAGGAGTTGCTGCAAGGCGAAGCGAATGGAGGACGGAAGAGAAGTGTGCCAGGCGGCGGTGGCAAGCCGGTGACGGAGCGCCCGTAGCCGAGTTGATAAGCGCCGCCCAGACTAGCGGTCAGCCTATGGCCTGGTGACAACGGCGCAAGCAATGCGCGCCGGGGCTGCAGAGCCAGTGCCGCCAGATACCGCATGGATTACGATTGCGGTTCCGCCATTGCTGAAGACGGAGTGGTCATCGTCGCCGAGGGTGACATGGGGCGCGACCACCGAAACGTGAGCCGTGCCGTTGGCGGCGACGATAAGCGCGAAATTTGGAATGTCGCCTGCGGGAGCCGCACCGTGGTTGTGCTCAGCGCCGCCGGGATTAAAGTGCGGGCCCGCGGACGTGAAGTCAGGCGGATCGCACTTTGCCACTTGATGGATGTGGATGGAGTGCTCGCCGGGCGGAAGATTCTTGATGTCGAGAGCGATTTTGACTCCTTTGGAAGTGCTCGAAAGCAGCGCTGTTCCCACATTCTGGCCATCGGAATTCTTGAATTCAACTCTTACTGGTTTTGAGCCAGCGTGACTATGAGGCTCCTGGGCCCTGGCTGCGGGAGTCAGAGCGAAGAGCAGACATACCCCATATAGAATTGCTCTCATCAGAATTACCTCTTTCTATTTGCAAATCGAATGCTCTAAGGGCCCGCGTGCAGCAGTCCCCAATCACTGTAACCTGAGGGGCTTCGGGGTTATTCCTGAGTGTGCCTATTCAGATACCCAGAAAATTGAAAGTTAGACGGAGGAAGTAGATGAAATGACTGCGCTGTGCAATCCGGAGGGGAGGCAGTGCGAATCAGTCACCGCGATAGAGGCTGGGAAACTGCTTCTTGAGGCTGGTGAGCTTAGGCAGGTCGTTGATCACGATGTACGGTTCGTAGGAATGGTGCTTGAGGTAGTTCTGATGGTAGTTTTCGGCTGGGTAGAAGGCCTGGAGTGGGACGACCTGGGTGACGATGGGTTGCGGATAGACTTTTGCGGAGTCGAGCTGAGCAATATAGGCCTGGGCGATTTTCTTTTGCTGGTCATTCGAATAGAAAATGGAAGAGCGGTACTGCGTGCCGTAGTCGGGACCCTGGAAGTTGAGCTCAGTGGGATTGTGGGCCACGGAAAAAAAGATCATCAAAATTTGGCCGTAGGAAATTTGCGAAGGATCAAAGACGATTTTTACGGATTCGGCGTGGCCGGTGGCTCCCGTGCTGACATCCTCGTAGTGCGCCGTGTTTGCTGCGCCGCCGGAGTAGCCGGAAGTAGAGGAGACGACGCCTTTCAGATGGGCGAAGACGGCTTGAATGCCCCAAAAACAGCCACCGGCGACGACGGCCGTTTCTTGTGCTTTGGCAGGCGCTAGAGGGGCGTCGACGGCGGGTTTCGGAAAGGTGGCCTCGGCATTGGCGCGGCCATCGTTCGGTCCCGCGGTGGCCCAGGTGAGGACCCCGATACCCACAAAAATTAACACCGCAATCATAAAGGCTCGCATGGTTAGGACTCCGAGAACGGTGCTCCACCGAAGTATACGCGTGCCGCAGTAGATTGGATGTTTTGGTGACGGGTTAAGGTGCGTCGCGCCTCTTCGAGCGCCTTAGTCCGTGACGAGGTGAGCGACGGCAAACAAAAGGATAGCCGCAGCGAGCAAGGTTGCGGTCGTCAATAGAGCCATCCCCAGATGGCGCCGGAAGATGGAAAGCCCAAGGACGGCATCCTGACGCAAGGTCTGATTTTCGCGCCAAGATCGCACAAGCGCAGCGCAACCCGCGAATACAACCGTGCCGGGCATGACGAGGAACAGCGTCGCGGCGCCGAAGCGCGAGATATGCGTGGTCGTCCAGTCGAATACGATCCAGCTGGTATGCGCGGGTTCAAATTGGCGAGGTTGCAGTAGACGCAGGGCGGCTGCCGCCAGGAATACGGCTGCGGGCAGGACAATTACCCACTCGGCGATGGCAAAGACGGAAAATCGGAACTGTTTGGCGGTTTGCATGGGGAGATCCTCCACTGACTCTATAGCACAAAGTACATGTCGATGTAAAGTAGAAAGCTTCCTCGAATGGGCCAGGAATCAGGAGGAGCATGCGGATGTGAATATGACCCACTGCGGATGCTGCGCGGCCTGGGGACGATATGAGATGGACGATGTGACATGGAATTGACAGCGTAACGACCCAGGGTTAGGCTCCCAAAACACTGAGCAGATTTCATTCGGGGTGGTTCCATGGTGACAACAGTGCGGGGAAAAACGTTCGAGTTCATCGTTCTAAGCGGATTGCTCGGCTTTGGATTGCTTGCGACGGTTCGGGCACGGCAGACGCCTTCAGAAGAAAAGGCCGCACGTGGGGCTGCGGCTGCGGGGAAGCGATTGTTCGAACGGCACTGCGCGTTGTGCCATGGAATGGACGGCAAGGGAGGCCGAGGGCCGGGGCTAAACCGGGTGCATCTCGCACATGCTCCAGACGACGAGGCGCTCAAGTCAGTGATCGCCGAGGGTTTCCCGCCTAGTATGCCCGAGGGCTGGTTTCTCGATGAGGATGACGTGGCGAATCTGGCTGCGTTTGTGCGATCGCTGAGCAAAATTCCTCGGGACCCTCTGCCAGGGGACCCAGTGCGTGGCGCAGGAGTCTATGCCAAAAGCGGCTGCGGAGGCTGCCATGTATTGGAAGGACGGGGTGAGGGGTACGGACCGGAATTGACGGGGATCGGGGACCGGCGTAGCGCTTCCTTCCTGAAACAAGCGATCAGCAAACCAAGTTCGGTGTTGCCGGAGGACTTCCTTTTCGTGAAAGCGACAACGGCTTCAGGCGAAACGATGGAAGGGATTCGGGCGAATGAAGATTCGTTTACGATTCAGGTCAAGGACGCTGCGGGGCACTTTCACAACTTGCGGAAGCAAGAGTTGAAGGAGTTGAAGAAACTGCGGGGAGAAACTCCAATGCCGCCGTTCGATGGAATTCTCAGCGTGAAGGAGATGGAGGATTTGGTGGCGTACCTGGCTTCGCAGCGAGGAAAACAATGAGAGCGTTTTGCGCGGGGCTGCTGAGCGCCTTTTTGTGCGGTGCGGTTTTTGGGCAAGTGCCGTTCGAACGTATTGTGAATGCCGACAAGGAGCCGGGGAACTGGCTGAGCTATTCGCGAGATTTGCAGGGACACCGATTTTCGCCGTTGAATGAGATTACGACGGAAAACGTCGGGAACTTGAAGGTGAAGTGGGCGTTCCAGTTTCCAAACGACAGAAGTGAAGTCTCGCCGATCGTCCTGGACGACATCATGTACATCACCGGGCCGAATTGGGCCGCGGCGCTGGATGCACACACGGGACGCAGGCTGTGGACATGGAATCGTGAGATTCCGAAGGACTATCACAACATTGGCTTTGGACGAGTCAGCCGAGGCCCTGCGGTACTCGACGACAAGCTGTATGTAGCGACGTTGGATTGCTATCTGGTAGCGCTGGATTTGAAGAGCGGAGCGGAACGTTGGAGCGCAAAGGTCGGGGACTACAAATTGGGATATAGCATGACGTTGGCGCCGCTGGCGATCGAGGGAAAGATTGTTGTGGGAGTGAGCGGCGGGGAGGCGGGAATTCGGGGATTCGTGGAGGCGTACGATGCCAAGAGCGGGAAACAGGCTTGGCGGTTTTGGACGATTCCTGGTCCCGGCGAGGCGGGGCACGAGACCTGGGCGGGCGAGAGTTGGAAAACTGGCGGAGGGCCGACGTGGGTGACGGGAGCGTACGACCCGGAGCTGAAGCTGGTGTATTGGGGAGTGGGGAACCCAAGCCCGGATTGGAACGGAGACGCGAGAAAGGGCGACGACCTTTACACTTGCTCATTTGTTGCGCTGGATAGCGAGACGGGAAAGCTGCGATGGCACTTTCAATTTACGCCCCACGACACGCACGACTGGGACGCGGCGCACGTTCCCATATTGTTCGATGCGAAGATTCAAGGCCGGGACCGCAAGTTGATCGCCAGTGCCAACCGAAATGCATTTTATTACGTGCTCGATCGCGTCACCGGAGAATTCATCGCGGGGCAGCCGTATGCCAAACAAACGTGGGCGAAAGGACTCGATGACAAAGGGCGGCCAATCCTGGCAGGAGATTCGGAGCCAACGGAGAAAGGCGCGCTGGTCTGGCCAAACTTAAACGGGGCGACGGTATGGTTCAGTCCTTCCTATAGCCCGCAAACACACCTGTTTTACGTTGCCGTTCGCGAGATTGGTTCGGTTTTCTTCAAGCGGGAAACGGAATATAAACCCGGGACGTTCTTCCCAGGCGGGGGAGAGAACGAACTGCCACCGGACGATGCGTGGGGCGAGATTCGCGCGCTGGATGCAAGTACGGGGGAGACGAAGTGGAATTTCAAGCTGCACTCGCCGCCGTGGGCGGGAGTTCTCTCGACGGCAGGCGGACTGGTATTCTCGGGATCGGATGAAGGGAATTTCTACGCGCTCGACGCGTGGACTGGGAAAGCGTTGTGGGATTTTCAGGGAGGGGGCGGAATCGCCGCGAATCCCATTTCGTTCACGGTGGATGGCAAGCAGCGCATCGCGATCAGCGCGGACCGCGTGCTGTACGTTTTCGGATTTTAGGCAGGCCGCGCAAAAGGAACAGAACTCTTTGCGCGGGCCCGGCACTTCCTCGAAAGCCAGGGAGAAGCAGGCAACGCGGCTCCCAGCTCTAGACAGACGCGGCGGCTACGTCCTCGCCGAAGAATCGCGCTCGTGAATCGGAAGCAATGGGGAAGTCAGGACCGCTGAAGAGCAGATCTGGAACTCGAGTGGGATCCAGGCCGATCAAAGGAAAAGCGTGTGCGCGTCGAGCGTCCGCAGCAGGGCCGGTAACCATGAAAAATTCGCGGAACCAGCCGGCTACGGTGCGTACCTTTCCGCAGAAGTTGTCGTGGGTGAGAGCATACTCGTGTCCGGCGGCGTCCCAGTCTTCATTTCGGAGCAGAGCATCGCGAAGCGTGCGGGTGCTGCGCAACGAAAGAGCGAGCCCCTGCCCCCAGGTCGGGTCGCTTGAGGCAGCAGAATCGCCCAAGAGGGCGACGCCATCCTTGTAGGGGTGATCTACCCAGTTGTCCGCGCCATCAAAAGAGGCCAAAGGACCGGCTTGCTTCGCGTTTGAGAAATAATCACCGACGATTCCTGTCCAGCGGAGAGCGTCGAACAGACGAGCGACATCCGCATCGCCATGCAGGCGAGGACGACTTTCTCCCCAGTAGCCAAGATAGGTGCGCACACGACCATCCCCCTCGGGAGCCCAAACAGTAATCTCACCGAGCGCGGGATTCGTGAACATGTGAAAAGTGTCTGTAGGAATCGGGACGGAATCCATTAGCACGCCCGCGATGCAGAGGGATTGCGACTCTCGCTGCACCTGAAAGCCAGCCCGGCGGCGGAGCGGGGAATTGCGCCCGTCAGCTACAACAAGCAAACGAGCGGTGATCTCTTCCGTTTGGTTGCCGGCCTTTTGAATGACGCGGGGTGGCTTGCCCGGCGAAATGTTGGTAACAACGACGCCGCGACGCACTTGGGCGCCCGCGACTTCCGCTGCTTGCAAGAGAGAAGTTTGCATCCGCGGATGATAGAAGGTAACCAAGGGCGTCTTCGTAAGGGTAGTGGCCACAAAATCGCGTCGCTCGATCTGCTGTGGGCCGAGATATTGGTTCAACCATGGCAAGTGACGAGCTCCCGCTTGTTGCAGTGCGTCGGAAAGCCCGAGAGTTTGCGCCTCAGCGAAACCCCAGGGAGTCAGTATCTCTCCACGGACGCGATCCTTAAATTCAGTTTCGCACTCAAGGACCAGGACCCGCATGCCGGCTTTGGACATGGAATAGGCGAGAGAGGAACCGGCGATGCCGCCGCCGATGACAACGATGTCAAAGTTCTCCGTCATGGAGGATTGCTATTGGAGGATATTGTTTACAGAAAAGGTCGGTTTGCAAAGCGTTTTTTTCGCGGGTTTTGGAGCGGGCGTCGGCGAGAACCCATACCGCGGTCGTGACGAGTTTTCCTGCGAAATTCAAAGCTGGAACTGTGTGCGATTGCGCGGCATTATACTGAGGAACGAAAAACGAAGTGAGGAGAGTTTAATGACCATGCGTTTTTGCGCTGTTTCCGCAGTCGGCAGTTTTCTGATCTTACCAGCGCTTCTTTCCGCGCAAGTAACCCACGGGCAGAAGCCAAAGCTTCCGGCACCTTACACAACAAAGTCGGCGGGCAACGGCCCGAGGAAGGAAGCGCCGCCTCCGGGTTTTCTTCCAACGGTGCCACAAGGATTTCGCGTGAACGTGTTTGCGGAAGACTTCAAGACTCCGCGCTGGCTGGCCGTGGCGCCGAACGGAGATATTTTTGTTGCGGAGACGGGAGCGAACCAGATCGACATCCTGAGAGATCCGCAAAACACGGGAGGAGCGAAGGATCGCGAGGTATTCGCAACGGGGACAACGCGCGTTTTCGGAATTGCGTTCAAAGACGACTATGTGTATGTGGGGAACACGAACGAACTGGTGCGATTCCGGTATGACCCGAAGACCTCGAAACGGCTGGGCGAAGCGGAACCCCTCATGAAATTGCCATCGGGCGGCCACAACACGCGGTCCGTGGCATTCTCGGCAGACGGTAAACACTTGTTTGTTTCGGTGGGATCGGGCTCCAACATCGGCGTGGGGGAGGACCCGATTCGCGCGGCGATCACGATTTGCGATCCGGACGGTAAGAACGCGCGACTGTTTGCAACCGGACTGCGGAATCCGGTGGGATTGGCGGTCGAGCCGGTCACGGGGGAAGTGTGGACGAGCGTGAATGAACGCGACGAGTTGGGAGACAATCTGCCGCCGGATTACCTTACTTCGGTGAAGGACGGCGGGTTTTACGGCTGGCCGTATAGCTATATTGGAAGCAACGTAGACGACCGGGTGAAGCCGCAGAAGCCGGAGCTCGTTGCGCGGGCGATTATTCCTGATGTGCTGCTCGGAGCACATGTGGCTCCGCTGCAGTTTGCTTTTTACACGGGGAAGCAATTTCCGGAGAGCTACTGGGGCGGGGCGTTCGTGGCGGAGCATGGATCGTGGAACCGGGAGTCGCGAGCGGGATATCAAATCGCGTTTGTGGCGTTCAAGGATGGAAAGCCGTCGGCTGATCCGGTGCCGTTCCTGACCGGGATGGTGCCTAACCCGAGCGGGCCAGATGTTGATGGCCGACCGGTGGGAGTGGCCGTGGCGCCTGATGGGTCGTTGCTGGTGTCGGATGATGGCGCAGGAAAAATCTACCGCATCTCGGTTGCAAAGTAGGGCGACCGCTACTTCACGGTTAGCGTCAATTGAATCGGTTGCAACTGGAGTGGCTGGCCGGATGCCGACATTGCTGAAGGTGTGACCACGATAATGGATGATCCTTGGGGTGTGACGACCTGAGGCGGCGGGGGTGCAGCGACACTTGTGCTGCCGCCGCCGCAACCAGTCGTGGTTAGCAGCAGCAAGACGGCAATGGTAGCGAAGGCGCCACCAAACGCCAGGCGCTTCGGGCGCAGACCTGAATCGTGCCATGTGGCAAACGCGAGCAAGAAAAGCAAGAGGATGCAGGGTGCCAGAGCTTGCACCAGGCGCAGTGCAGGGAGTGGCGTGGCGCGCGGAATAAAAGTGAACGGCGGCGCGGCGGCACTGCCGCTGGTCGTCAGCATCACTGTTAACGCGACAGCATTTCCATTCGAAATTTGCAACGTGGACGGCGCCTGAATGTTTGCGCCAAGCGGCGGCGCGCTGTAGGCAAGGGTGACGCTGCCGGTGTAGCCCGGGCCGGGCGTAATCTGAAGATTGTATACTGCCGTTTGTCCCGCGCTGACGCTTGCTGAGGCAGATCCACCCGGGGCTGGCCCTATGGTTATTGCCGGGCTTGCATTCCCGCCGACATTGATGGTCTGGGGTGAATTTAGCGCATCGTCCGTGAGTGTGATGGTAGCCGAGCGCGATCCCGCGCCAACCGGCCCGAAAGAAACACTGATCGCGCAGGTGGCGTTCACCGCATAGGCGGTGGCGGTGCAGCCGTTTGTCATGGTGAACTCGCCGCTGTTTGCTCCTCCAAGAACAACAGAAGAGATGTGCAGGGAAGACCCGCCGGAGCTCGTCACCGTGACCGTTTGCGGCCCGGCAATCGTGCCTTGCGTGATCACGCCAAACGAAAGATTCGTAGAAGAGAAAGACGCGGCAGGACTTGTAGGGGGAGCAGCCGTGGCTGAACCGCTAACCTGGATAGACTGGGGCGAATTCTGGGCGTCGTCCGAGATTGTGAGAATCGCGGAACGCTGGCCGGCCGCGAGAGGCGTGAAAGTCAGGGTGATCATGCAACTGGCATTCGGAGCATAGGGACCGCTGCAGCCGTTTGTCATGCTGAAGTCGGTAACGTTGTTGCCGGCGAGAAGGACTGAAGAAATATTGAGCGTGGCGTTGCCGGAGTTCGTGACGGTGACGGCGATGGGGGAACTGGTGGTGCCTTGCGTGATGATGGGGAAGCTGACGGGATTTGGGGATACGGTGACGGCGGAGGCCGGCGGCGGTGGAGCGACGCCACTGCCGCTGAGCTGCACGGATTGCGGACTATCCGGGGCGTTATCGGCGATCGAAAGCGTGACTTGCAGCGGGCCGGTAGCGGTGGGCGCAAACGTGATGCTGATGGAACAGAATTTCGTGGTTTGAAGTGCGGAAGGAACCTGGCAGGTGTCCATTTCCTGGAACTGAGCGGCATCCGGGCCGGAGAGAGCGATGGAATTGATGCTGAGCGCCTGGCCGCCATTGCTGGTGAGCGTGATGGTTTGCGGGATGCTTGACGTGCCAGTTTGGAGCGAGCCAAAGGAAAGACTCGAGGCCGACAGTAAGACCGAGGGGCCGCTTACGCCTTGCCCTCCCGGTGGAATGCTGAAGGTGAGAGAGCCGTTGATTTGCGGGATGGTGAACGGGGAGTTGGCAGTCTGCACGAAGTAGCCGGTTTGCGGGTCGACGGTATAAGCGATGGCGGTGTTCTGGTCCGCGCCAAAGCCATAGTCGAAAGAGCCCGTGGGGTCTGGGGAGTAAGCCGGGACAGAAGTGAAGCCAGGCAAAGGAGAACTCGAGGTTTTGGTAAGCTGTCCGGTTTGCAGATTCACGGAATAGATGTTCACACTGACCGGGTTTTGAAGATTCGAAGTAGCGACGTAAAGAAAGGTTCCCGTGCTGTCGATCCAGAGGCTCACGGGATAGTTGAATTGAGGCAGTTGGATGTTGCCCAGGAGTCCGTTTCCGCCAATTCCGAGAAGCTGGACCAGGCCAAACTCGAGGAGATTATTCTGTGTGCCGGTCACGTAGTAGCGGCCTTGAGGATCCATGGCAAAACAGTCGCCGCGCTGTGAAAGAGCGGAGTTGTGTTGAAGACCGGTAATGAAACCCGATTGTGGATCTATGGAAAGAGCTTGAAACTCCGAGCCTTGGTTGATCGTGGTGTCTAAGGACAGCGGGTTGGGGCCCATGAAGATAAGGAATTCCTTGTTACCGGGCGGCTGAGCAGCGCCGACTGGAGTGGAGTCGAGTTCGGTGGCGGAACCCGCGACGGGAATGAGGGCGGGGCCACCGACGGCGGCAGGTGAGATCTGGAAGGTTTCGACCAAAGCCTCTCCGGGATTTTGTCCCACGCGGTCGACCACCGCAATGTATTGTCCGCTCGGCTCGACGGCGATAAACGCCGGCTGGTTGGTGTTCGGCGAAGCAAAGGGTGAATTGGCGACCTCCTGGTACGCGCCAGTTGTGGAATCGGTGATCTGAAACATGCGGATGTTGTTGGGGCCGACAGCGAATAGGAAGCGGCCTTGGACGTCAAGGGTCAAGGATTGGTTGACGGCGGTGAAGGGAGATCCGGCGACTGGAGCGAGCGTGCCAGTCTGGTCGTTGCGAACGGCGACGGCGCCCGCGGAGGAGAAGACCAAGGGCTGCTGGAACTGAGCAAGAGCGGACGGGACGTTCGCGGCTGCCGAAACAGAGGCGGCGAAAAAGATCAGAATTTTCGAATAATTCTCTGTACAGGAATATAGCTGTTTAGTAAAAATAAGAAAAAGTGCTCGTGCATGGGCCATGCGTCTTCCTTGGCCGTTACAAGAAGCGGCGCGTCATGGGATCCGAGAGGGAAACTGCAACGAACCCAAGGTAAGACGAAACAAGCCTCCCGTCAACAAAAATATATCTATATATTGAATACACTCAAGAGTGCATATCGGACTCTTTTCTTGGAGATTCCGAGGGACGGATCGACTGGGAAGAAGCGCCGGAGGCAAAGAATCAGAGTGCACGTGGGGATTGCTTGAGGAGGGGATGTTCCCACCGCGCTGTTATACTCAGGCGCATGGAAGGAAAACCAAGATTTGAAGTGCAAGATCCGGAGTATGAGCGGCGCGTTCGGGAGAGTTTTGCGCGGCAAGGCTTGATGAGACATTTCGGCGCGGAATTGGTGTTCGTGGAGGCAGGTGGCGCGCAGATACGCGTACGTTTTCGTCCGGAATTGACTCAACAGCATGATTATTTTCATGCTGGCGTCACCGGCGCGATAGCCGACAGCGCTTGCGGCTACGCTGCCTACACGCTCATGCCTGCCGATTCTTCGGTGCTTACGGTGGAATACAAGATGAACCTTCTTGCGCCGGCGGATGGCGAGGAGTTGATCGCGCGGGGCCGCGTGGTGCGTTCGGGGAAGACACTGAAGATTTGCAGCGCGGATGTGTTCGTTCGCAAAGGAGGAGCGGAGAACCACTGCGCCACGATGCTTTCCACGGTCATGTGCATGGCGGGAAGGCCGGACCGAGCGAGGTAGAAGTTTCGGACGGCATGGGCCAAGTCCGCCCAAGCGGCTCGGCTTTTCAATTTTCCCGTAAGATGCGAATGAGTTCGGCGGCGGCCTGGGGAAGACGCGCACCGCGGCGCGAGACCAGATAGACGTGGCGCGGCATATTCATCTGCCGAACTTTCACTTCTTTCATCCAGCCGTGTTCGATCTCCCATCGCACGCACATGCGCGGCACGATCGCCACTCCCATGCCCATTTGCACGAAGCGCTTAATGCTTTCGATGGTGGGCATTTCGATGGGCATTTTCAGCGCGGTTCGGTTTCGAGCGAAAAGCTCAATGACGCGGCGGCGATAGGGAGACTCAACGCTGTGGGCGATAAAGTCTTCGTTGCCAAGGTCCTCGACGTTGACTTCACGTTTTTTCGCGAGCACATGTTTTGGCGGAACGACCAGAGTGAGCTCGTCCTTCAAGATTTCGGTGGCCTGGAGCTGCGGTTCTTGCGGGACATAGGAGACGGCGCCGAGGTCGAGGCGATAGTTAAGAACTTCGTGGGGGATATCGCGCGAAAACATGCGATGGACCCGGACCAGGACGCCCGAGTGCAGCTGGCGAAAGGTGGCCAGAGCGGGCAGCAGGGCGTGGATGGAGCTTTCGTTTACGCCGAGGGAGAGCTCGCCGCGGGTCAGACCTTCGAGTTCGCTGAGTCCCTTCTTGACCTCATCACGCAGATTGATCAGGCGCTCGGCATAATCTTTCAGGAGAGTCCCGGCATCGGTCATGCGTACTGGACGCGCGCCGCGAACGAAAAGCGGCTGGCCAAGGCCGTCCTCCAGCTTGCGAATGGTGAGGCTGACGGCCGGCTGGGTGCGGTAGAGACGCTCAGCGGCACGGGAGAAGCTGCCTTCCTTGGCGACCATCAGAAATACCTGGAGTTCCCCGAGATCCACGGTGATCCCCCTGTTGAGGCAGTATAAGGCAAGATTATCAAAAGTAGAACAAAGATAAATTTGACCGTGGGCAGTCTTTCTGTCCTACTACTAACTTGGAGGGATTCCATGGACTCGGTACGAATTTTCGACACCACGCTGCGAGACGGCGAGCAGTCACCCGGCTTCTCGATGAACACCGAGGAAAAGATCCGCATGGCGCGGCAGCTTGCGGCGCTGGGAGTGGATGTCATTGAAGCGGGGTTCCCGATTTCATCGCGGGGCGATCTCGAGGCGGTGCAGCAGGTGGCGCAGGAAGTTCGAACCGTGCCCATTGCGGCGTTGGCTCGAGCCAAGCAACAAGATGTGAACGCTGCCATTGAGGCGCTGAAACCAGCCGCAGCGCCTCGGTTGCACGTTTTTCTCGCGACGTCTGACCTGCATCTCCGCGTAAAGCTGAACATGACGCGGGAGCAGGCGCTCGAAGCTATCGCTTCGATGATCCGCTTGGGACGCAAGCACGTTGGGGAAGTGGAGTTTTCTGCGGAAGATGCGGGGCGGACGGACATCGGCTTTCTTTGCCAGGTTTGCCAGGTGGCGGTGGATGCGGGTGCGACGATTTTGAATTTGCCGGACACGGTTGGTTATGCAGTGCCGGACGAGTACGGCGCGATGTTCGAGCAGGTGCGCGCACATCTCGACGATCCGCAGGGAATTACGTTGAGCGCGCATTGCCACGATGATTTGGGGCTGGCGGTGGCGAATTCGCTGGCGGCGGTTCGCGCCGGCGTGCGGCAGATTGAGTGCACAGTCAACGGAATCGGCGAGCGGGCCGGTAACGCTGCGCTGGAAGAGATTGCCGTGGCACTGGCGGTGCGCAAGGAAAGCTTTGGCGTCACGACGAACATCAAGCTGGAAGAGCTTTTCAGGTCGAGCCGGATGCTGACGGAAATCACCGGGGCGGTGGTGGCGCCGAACAAAGCAGTGGTGGGCGCAAACGCTTTCGCGCACGAAGCGGGGATTCACCAGGATGGCATCATCAAGAATCCGCTGACGTACGAGATTATGTCGCCGGAGTCGGTGGGAGTGCCTTCGCGGTCGTTCGTGCTCGGGAAACACTCCGGGCGGAACGCGTTGAAAGTGAGTCTGCGCACGCTGGGCTATGAGCCGAGCGAAGAGGAATTGGCGGAGTGCTACAAGCGCGTGACGACACTGGCGGATGAAGCAAAGCAGGTGCGGCCGCGGGATTTGGTGGCGATTGCGCATGAAGTGATGCGGCGGCGGCCTGCGGCGGTTGCGGCGGAGGCCACTTCGGCGGCGTAATGGGGCAAACAGTGAGGAACGCGTGAGAGTTTTAAGTAATTGGGGACCCAAATGAAAAAGACCATAGTTCTTTTGCCAGGAGACGGTATCGGACCGGAAGTTACGCGGGCCGCGGCGACCGTGCTGCGCGAATGTGCGCACGAATTCAATCACGAGTTTGATTTGCACGAATTTCCACTTGGTGGTGCGGCGATTGATGCCGCGGGCACACCGCTGCCGAACGAGACGCTGGATGCCTGCAAAAAAGCAGACGCGGTTTTTCTTGGGGCAGTCGGAGGATCGAAGTGGGATTCGTTGCCGGTGGGGAAGAGGCCGGAGAGCGGGCTGCTTGGCTTGCGCAAAGGGCTCGGGCTTTACGTCAATGTGCGTCCGGTGAAGGTGCTGGAGCCGCTGCGCGGAATTTCTCCGCTGAAGCCGGAGCGTTTGGGCGATCTGGATATTGAGATTGTGCGCGAGCTGGCTGGAGGGATGTATTTCGGCGAGCGCGGCAACAAAACGGAAAATGGTGTCGAGCGCGCGTGGGATACGGAGTCGTATTCGACGCCGGAGATTGAGCGAATCGCGACGTTCGCGTTTGCGCGAGCGGAGAATCGCTCGCGGCGGGTGTGCTCGGTGGATAAGGCCAACGTTTTGGCAAGTTCGCAGCTCTGGCGGCGGACCGTTAGCGCCATGAGCGGCGTCTACTCTTCGGTGAAGCTCGAGCACATGTATGTGGACAACGCGGCGATGCAGCTTACGCTGCGGCCTTCGCAGTTTGACGTGATGCTGACGAGCAACATGTTCGGCGACATTTTGAGCGATGCGGCGGCGGCGCTGGTGGGCTCGATCGGGTTGATTCCTTCGGCGAGCTTTGGGACGGGCGCGCCGCTCTTCGAGCCGATTCATGGTTCCGCGCCGTCGCTTGTGGGCACGGATTCCGCCAACCCGGTTGGGTCGATCTTGAGCGCGGCGCTGATGCTGCGCGATGCGTTTGGGCTGTCGCTTGAAGCGGATTGGGTCGAGCAGTCGCTGCACCGCGTGCTAGCCGGTGGCTACCGCACCGCGGACATCGCGCAGCCCGGCGCGAGCACCATCGGCGGATCGGTATTCACAGAAATGCTGCGCGAAGAAATGCAGCGCACGCTGGAGCACGCCGAGCGGTATGGTTGGGGCGTCTAGCGCCAGCCTTGGTTGAAGTCTCCGTCTCGCACTCAACCAACCTCTGTGCCAATGCTTCTAAGCTAGATTGCCTCCATAGGTAGACCCGAAAGAGGAAGGGTCCTCATTCCATGTGCCGACAAATTTCAGTCCTCGTCCTCTTTACGGTCGTTCTGCTCGGCTGCCATCCGAGCACGCCGGAAAAGGGAAGCGATGCGATTTCTCTGATGGTTAGACTCAACCAACAGGGACGGTACGACGAGGCGATACGGGTGGCACAGGATTGGATGAAAAAACACCCTGTGGCTCCCTCGCACAATTGGGCGTTCTACGACCAGATTGCAATTACCTATCTGATGAAAGCCTCTAAAGACGCCACACATAAGGAGGAGTGGATACAGCAAGCCGTCGCTTATTACGATAAAGATCTTTCGGTTCACCAAAAGGGTAGTGTCGACGTTGAACTGTATGGTGCGGGGCGCGGTCTTGAGACGGCTGGCGACTTGTCGAGCACCCTTGGCTGTCAGTACTATGGGCGAGCGGTGAAGGCTTTCGAGGAAGAAATGTCTTACATTCAGGGGGATAGTTACACCGCGTACGGTAAAACAATTCCGCTAGAGCCCGTCCGGCAAGAGAACGAAAAGGCTCTCCAAAGAGTGAAGACAAAATTCACCAAAGCGGGTTGCAAGTAACAGACCACAGATTACAACCCTCCTTGCCATTGGCAGGCGGCACCTGCGAACGTTATTAACAGAAATCGACGCGCTCGCGAATAGGCGGATGTCTTGCGATAAGCCGCTGAGGATGCTACTTTTACACTTTCCAAGGCAGCCGACGACCGCGCAGGTCGAGGCACACACGGGGGTGTGCAGGCGGGCGGCGGCTGGGAATTCGATCCTGAATGAACTGATTTAGGGTGCGAATCATTATTCAAACTTTCAGCGCAGATTTGCTTTACCTTGCACGAGCGGCCTGAGGCTGTCCGGTTATTTTCAATGGCATACGACGACAATGGCTAACCCAGCTTCCAACTCGAAACGCGTGAGCGGCGATACGGCGGCGCGCCTGGTGACCTACTGGCGCGTCGAGGGCTCTTTGCTGGAGCTGGGGGCATTGCGGCCGGTGGGCTTTTTTACGTGGAATGCGCAGAGTTTTGCGGAGAGGTGGGCGCGACGGGCGGGATTTGCATGGATGACGATGACCCGGCCGATCGATTATGCGGTGAACCGGACGCTGGCCACGAGGCTGCTGCACACGCTGCTGCGAGGCGTTAGCCGCGACCGGCTGGACCTTCTTGGCGAAGAATATTTTCATTATGTGCTGAAGCCGCAGCTTCGGCGCGAGGCGGTCGAGAAATTGCTCGAAGTGGGGCAGAGCGGCGAGCGGATCGTGCTTGTGGGGCAGCTCCTGGATCATATTTTGCGGCCGCTTGCGCAGCACCTCGGCATCGAATCGTTTATTTCCAACCGCATGGAATTTCGCAACGGCCGCGCCACCGGGCGTCTGCTTGACCCCGTCGTGCGCCCGCGCGGGCCTTTCGCCTGGATAACTAGCGGCGCGACCGATGGCCGTATTCCCCGAGAGAAATTGCTGCGCCAGCTTGGTTGGACCAAGAATCCGGGGAAACTCGAAACCGCCGTTCAAACGGCTGTGCGTCCCGCACTGGCCGCAAGCACATCCGTAACGCTTTTTGGCGGGGCGCCGCGCAGCGGACCACTGTCGGTGCGTGAAACGCTTACAAAGCGGAACATTTTGTTGATTGGCGTGACGGGGTTTATTGGCAAAGTCTGGCTGGTGGACCTGCTGGAAAACGTGCCGAATATCGGGAAGATTACGCTGCTCATTCGGCGAAACAGGACGACTTCGGCGCAGCGGCGGTTTCAGAAAATTATCGAGGAATCGCCAGCATTCGATAGGCTGCAAGAGAAACATGGACGGAAATTGGGGGCGCTGCTCGAGGAGAAAGTCGAAGTTGTCGAAGGCGACGTCGGGTTACCGGGACTGGGATTGGATGGGGCGACGCAGGCACGATTGGCAAGATCGCTGGATTTGGTGGTGAACAGCGCGGGGCTGACCGATTTCAATCCGGATTTGCGTGATGCGCTGGCTTCCAACGTGGATGCCACGCTTCATCTCCTGGAATTTCTGCGGAAATGCGACCACGCGGGGTTGATGCACCTTTCGACGTGCTACGTTGTGGGTATGCGGGACGGGCGCGTGACGGAAGAGTTGCAAGACAACTATAATCCATCTCGCGATCCGGAATTTGATGCCGAGAAGGAAATCGCTTCGTTACGTGAAACGGTCAGGCGCGTCGAAGAGCGTGCGGAAAGCTCAGAGCTTTCGAAAGCGTTGCGGCGGCAGGCGCTTGGGCGGGGAGGCGATCCCTCGGTTGTGCCTGCGACGGAGCTGGATGGCGTTTTGAAGAGGAATCGGCTGCGCTGGGCGCGCAACCGCTTAGTGCGCATCGGGCTGCGGCGCGCGCAACATCTGGGCTGGCCGAATACCTACACGTTTACCAAGAGTCTCGGCGAATCGATTCTCGCGCGCAGCAGCGCGGAGTTGCCGATCGCCATTGTACGGCCTTCGATTGTGGAGAGTTCGCAGCGTGCTCCCTTTGCCGGCTGGAATGAGGGCATCAACACTTCTGGTCCGCTCTCGTACTTGCTCGGAACCAATTTTCGGCAATTGCCTTCGAACGAACGCAAGTGCCTTGACGTGATTCCGGTGGACATGGTTTGCCGGGGTATGACGCTGATCGCGGCTGCGGTGATTTTGCGGCGGCACGCGCGGATGTATCAGCTGGCGACTTCGGCGATCAATCCCGTGAACATGGGACGAAGCATCGAGCTGACGGGCCTGGCGCACCGAAAACATTACCGGACGCAGCAGGGAATCGAGCACTGGCTGAAAGTGAAATTCGAGACGATACCCGTTTCGAAGCAGCGGTACGAGCGATTGTCGATTCCGATGCAGAAGGCATTCATTTCAGGGATTAATCGGGCTGCAGTTTCGCTGCACATGAAGAAAGCGCCGCTGGCGAAACAGGAGCGCGAACTGATTCGCGCGGAAAAGCTAATCGAACTTTACGAGCCATTTATACTTCACAACGAGCATGTTTTTGAGTGCGAAAACGCGCGGCTGCTCTCCGCGGCGCTTTCGGCGGAAGAGAAAGCGATTTTTGATTTTGCTCCCGAATCGATCGACTGGTGGGACTACTGGATCAACGTGCACATTCCGGCGCTGCGCCGGTGGTGCTATCCCTTGATGGAGGGCCGTCCGCTTGAATCGCGCGCTCCGCGCGAATTGGATTGGTCTCCTGAACATGCCCGGGCCGCTGTTGTGTCAAATTCCTCTACGCCGTCGGACCCACTATGGCGATCTTCGTAACCGGCACGACCGGATACCTGGGCAGCTACGTCGCCGCGGGATTATTTACCGAACACCGCGACAGGGTGAGTCTTCTGGTTCGCGCGAAGAACGAGGAAGAAGCGCGGGAGCGGTTGTGGACTTCCCTGCAGCTTCATTTTGAGTTTCGCGAATTCTGCGAATATCTCCATTCGCGTGTGCGAGTTTTTCGTGGCGATCTGACGAGCGAGCGGTTTGGTCTTGCCGACGACGAGTATCATGCGCTTGTCGACACGACCGATTCGATCATTCATTGCGCAGCATCCCTGAACCGCAAATCGGAAAGACAGTGCCTCAATGTCAATCTGCGCGGCGGACTCGAAGTGATTCAGCTTGCGCGGCGGGCGCAAAACCGTAACGGGCTGCGGAGGTATTCGCATGTGTCGACGGTGGCGGTCGCGGGCAAGCGGCGGAACGAGGTCGTAGCGGAAGACGCGGCCATCGACTGGGCGCGCTCGGACTACGATCCCTACGCGCGCACAAAGAAATTCGGCGAGCACATGCTGCATCAGTTGCTTGCCGACGTGCCGTACACGGTATTTCGCCCTGCGATTGTGTTGGGAGACAGCCGCAGGCCGGAGACGTCGCAGTTCGACATGGTGCGAGCTTTCGATGTTCTTGTGCGGATGCCCGTTCTGCCGCTGCGTCCTCGGGATAAAATCGACATCGTGCCAGCAAATTACGTCAGCAAAGCGATCGTGACGATTCATCAGAAGGCCGAACCGGCTCACAGCATTTATCATTTGTCTGCCGGGACGGGGTCGGAGACCTACAACGAATTGACGAATGCGCTCGCGGAGGCGGGCGGCTGGCGGCGTCCGGCGTACTGGCCGTGGATGGGCCGCACGTTTTCGAGGACGGTGAACTGGGTTTCAAATCGGAAGGGCGCGGTGGCGCACGGAGCGTCGCTTCTAAGAGTTTTCTGGCCGTATCTAGACTGGAACACGGTGTTCGATAATTCGCGCGTGGTGGCAGAGCTGGGTGAAGCTCCGGCAAAGTTTTCAACGTATGCGTTTCCGCTGCTGAAGTTCAGCCGCGAAAACAAGTTTCGGTATCCGGCTAAGCCGTGGCCGAACATGGAAATGGCTGGGGACACGCCGGAAAAAACCGCAGCGGCCGGAGGCGCTCGGGCATGACGGATTTTCTTCTTGTAGCCTGGGTCAGCGCACTGATCGAAATCAGGCGGTGGGGCTGGGTGTTTGGCCTGGGCCGGCGCTGGACGCCGGGCGAAAAACTTCGGCTGCTTTTTGCGGGCTACAACGGCACGCGAAACACCGGCTCGGACGTGCGCGTGCAGGAAATGCTGCGGCAGGTCCGGCATGTTCTGGGCGCGGAGAATGTAGATTTCAGCGTGTCAACCATGAATTTCGACCGGACCCGCGGTTATTTCGAGGGCACGCGGCAAGCCCATCTTCCGGACGCTTTTCCTCCATTTCTTTTTCGCGAAGTCGGCGCGCATCATGGTGTGATCGCGTGCGAAGGGTCGATGTTCAAGAGCAAATTCGCGAATGCGCTGACCACTTTCTTTGTGGGCTCGCTGGGATTGGCATCCGCGCAAAATAAACTCTCGCTCGCCTATGGCGCGGAGGCCGGCCATATGGATTCACTGATCCGCGAAATGTGCGCGCGCTATGTGAAGGAATCACTGGTTATCACGCGCAATCTGGAATCGCAAACGGTGCTGAGCGAACTCGGGATTGCCACCGAACTCGGCACCGACACGGCGTGGACTTTCGAGCCACACCCGCCAGAATACGCGCGCAAGGCGCTGCGCGATGCGGGGTGGGATGGAAATACGCCGATCCTTGCGCTCTGCCCGATTCATCCATTTGTGTGGCCCGTGCGCGCGTCGCTCGGAAAGCTCGTTGCGCGAGTGACTACTGGAGCGTACAAGGAAAGCCAGTATCGCGGACCTTATTTCTTCACTTCGGGCTCGGAGGTAGACCGCAAGTATCGGCACTATATCTCCGCTTTCACGAAAGCGACCGCCGCGTTTCGCGAGCGGCATCGCGTTTTTCCGGTTCTTGTGGCGATGGAAAGGCTGGACGCCGTGGCCTGCCGCGATATTGCCGCCGGGTTGCCGGGCTTGCCGATTTTCACGTCCGACGATTACGACATGTTTCAGATGGTGTCTATCCTTCGGGAGTGCTCGTTTATGGTTTCGTCGCGCTATCACGGCATTGTGACGTCGATGCCGGCGCTCGTGGCGTCCGGCGGAGTCACGATGGACGAACGCATCCGTAATCTCATGCGCGAGCGGGGCCACGATCATCTGTTCCTTACTGTGGATGATCCGGAGCTCGAGCCGAAGATGCTGAAGATGATGGATACGCTGGTGGCGGAGGCGGAATCGGTGCGCGACGGCATCGGAAAGACCGTGGTGAAAAATCTCAAGGTCATGGCGCGCATGGGCACATTTTTGGAAGACGCCATGCGCCGCACGTATCCGGAATTCCCGCTGCGCTCCGGAATTCTTTCCTGGGAGGACTACCTTCCGCCGCTGAGCGACACTTTGTTGGAACTTGTCGACCGCTACGATACTTCCGCCACGCCGCAACATTCTGTAGCAGGGACTGCCGCAAGATGATGAGCTGCGGCATCTGACCCACCATGCCGAATTTCATCGAGGACATTTTCGCGCAACTCGAGCGGGCCGATAGCCACGTCGTGCTTCGCGAAATTCATGGAGAGAAGTTCATCGGCATTTCCGGGAGGGAATTGCTCGAGCAGGTGCAGCGCGTGCGCATGCATTTGCGGCGCGCCGGGCTACAACCCGGCGAGCGTTGCGCGCTGCTCGCACCCAATTCCGCACGTTGGGTAGCTTTCAATCTCGCATTGCTGGCGGAAGGAGTGATCGTTGTGCCGCTTTATGCGCGGCAGTCGCCGGTAGAATTAGCTGCGATGATGAAAGATTGTCTGCCGCGATTTCTTTTTACCAGCGATGCGGCGCTCGGCGAAGCCGTGGCAAGGGAGTTGCCGCCGCAATGGTCGAACGCCCGGCGACTGGTCCTCTTTGAAGAAGCTCTGAAAGATCCCGCCGCGGAGGCGACCCTGGAAGCACCAAACCCGCGCCTGGACAACGAACTCGCCACCATCATCTATACGTCCGGCACATCTGGAGAGCCCAAGGGTGTTTGCCTGAATGTTGGCAACGTGACGCACATGCTTGCGTGCACGCGGGAGCGGCTCGATCTGCTCATGGGGGCGACGCACGAACCGGATCGCGTCTTTCACTATGGGCCGTTTAGTTTTGCGGCTTCGTGGATTACTTTGCTCACTTGTCTTTCGCGGGAAAGCGTTCTCACGCTGTCAACGGATCTAATCAAGCTCGCGGACGAAATTCGCCTCGCATCCCCGCACTATTTTCTGAATGTGCCCACACTTCTCGAACGCGTGCGCCGCGGTGTGGAAGAAGCGCTGTCGAAGCGGGCCGCGCCAATCCGCTTGCTCTATGCGAAGGCGCGCGAGGCATGGACCCGGAATCACGTGGGCCGAGGACGCGCGGGAGATGCTCTCTGGCTGGGTCTCGGCCGCAAATTTATTTTCAGCAAGATTAAAGAGCGCTTCGGACCGAACATCCGCGCGCTGATTTGCGGATCGGCTCCACTTGCGCCGGAAACCCAGCAATTTTTCCTCATGCTCGGCATTCCCGTTTTGCAGGCCTACGGCCTCACGGAGACAACCGCTATCTGCACGCTGGACGATCCTCGCGTTCCTGTGGAACCGGGGTACGTGGGCACAGCGGTCAATGGCGTCGAGATAAAGATTGGCGAAAACGAGGAGATCCTGGTCCACGGACCGAATATTTTCCCTGGATATTGGAACCGTCCGGAGGAAACGGCGCGAGTGCTGCAGGATGGCTGGTTTCATACCGGGGATCAGGGTGAAGTGAACGTGCGTGGAAATTGGCGGATCATCGGGCGCATCAAGAATCTGATTGTGCTCAACTCGGGCCACAAGATTACACCCGAGCCCATCGAAGAGAAACTGACCGGGCTGCTGCCCACGGCGCAGCAGGTCGTTGTGGTCGGTAACGGACGCGGTTTTCTCTGCGTGCTGGTAACGGGTCCGGTCGAGCCCGCCGAGGTACAAGCTGCGCTGGAGCGCGTGAATCCAGAGCTTCCGCACTACCGTCAAATTCGCAATTTCACCGTCCTCGGCGAGAAACTTACACCCGAAAGCGGACTCTTGACGGTGATGGGCAAATTGCGGCGGGATGCCATCAGCGCGCGATTCGCGGCAGAAATCAATGCGATGTACGCTGAGGCTCTGGAAAGCAAAGCGGCCGCCGGGAGCGGGGCGTGAAGTCATTTACTGGCAAGACGCTTCGCTGGGAATGCCACAATGGCGTAATTGAGCTGACACTCGATCGCGAGCCTGCCAACGAAATTGGTACCGCCATGCTGGGGGAGCTCGAACAATTTGTCGCCGCATTTCCAGCCCTCACACCTGATACCGCTGCGTGCATCATTTCCAGCAACCGCAAACACAGTTTTTCCGCCGGCGCCGACCTTCGAGAGCTTTATCACGGTGCGCAGCAGCTGTCCGAGAAAGACCGTCTAGCTGGCGTCCGAGCGTTTGTTGTGCGCGTTCACACGGTGTTTAATGCCATCGATGCCGCCCCGTTCGTGACCATAGCAGCAGTTAACGGCATTTGTTTTGGCGGAGGTTTTGAACTAGCACTGACATGCGACATCATCGTAGCTGACCAGATGGCAAGGTTTGCCTTTCCCGAGCTAAGGCTCGGCCTGATCCCTGGATTCGGCGGCATCCCACGTCTCAGACGTGACGTCGGCAATGGTTTTATACGGGACTTGCTCCTTACGGGCCGCAGCGTCAACGCCGCTCGCGCGCAGGTAGCGGGATTGGTCGCTCAACTTGCGGCGGAAGGCGAGACTCTGAGGGCAGCGCGTGCGGCTGCGGCGCAAATCACGAAGTTTGATGCGGTCACACGCGAGGCGGCAAAGAGATTCATTAAGCCGGTTCCGGTCGACGAGCTGTATCGCGAGATCGATCTCTTCTGCGAACTCTTTGCACGCCCGACAGTAATGGCTGCGCTAAAAAAATTTGTCGAATCTACCGACGCCATGCCCTATCTGCCTTAGAGCAAGCGCTAGGATTGATTGCGGCTACCCGCGGCTATGGGATTTTCTTTCTTCGCTGGGAAAATGGTAAATTTAGACATCCATGCGCACGCTTGAGCAGACCACCCAGGAAGTCCTCGATCTGGCGTCGAAGCACTTTAATGTGCCCGCCGGTTCGCTCGCCCCAGAAGACGACTTTTTCAAAAAGCTCGGAATCGACAGCCTGCAAACGCTCGAAATGCTAAGCCGGCTGGAAAACCATTTCGGCATCGAATTGCCCGATTATGAAGTGCAAGGCGTAAGCGACTTCCGCACCCTTTCTGAGCGGATTCAATCCCGCCTGTAATGCTGGACCTCTCCAAATATCAATCCATAGGCGCGGCTCTGAAGGATGCGCTTGAACAATTTTCAAACGAAGTGTGCTTGATTGAATCCGACCGAGAGCGAGAGAAAGAGAGGCTGACGTACCGGGATTTCAAGGACCGTGCGCATCCGTTCGCAAAGGCGCTGCAAGATGCGGGCTTCGGGGCGGGCGCTCGAGCTAGCATCATCATGACGAACCAGTCCAAGTGGCTGATTTCCGCATACGCAGTTTTCTACACCGGCGGCGTTCTGGTTCCCCTCGATTACAAACTCACGCCGGATGAGCAGTGGCAGTTGCTCAAGCACTCGGAAGCAAGCGTTCTGATTTCGGAATATCCGATCTGGCGTCAACTCAGCGCGGCTGGTGGACGGAACACTACGACGAACGTGCGTACAGTTCTTGTGACGGAAGCGCCCAAGAAAGCTGATCTTGCCGGGGCGCGGCGCTGGGAAGAATTTAAGGACAGCGGCGAACCAACTTTTGTGCCACGCAATCGAAAGGACGTGGCGTGCATTGTCTATTCTTCAGGAACAGGCGGCCGCCCTAAGGGCTGCATGATGACGCACGAGAATTATCTTGAGCAGTGCGTCGCGCTTACGTCCCTCTATCCGTTTTCGCCTGGCGTACGGTACCTCAGCATTCTGCCGACGAATCACGCCATTGACTTCATGGTGGGCTTCTTCGGGCCTTTTATTTGCGGAGCGGCCGTGGTGCATCTTCGGACGCTGAGGCCAGAGTTTGTGCGCGAGGCGTTTTCTAAATACAAGATCACGTACGTCAGCCTCGTGCCGCTGGTTCTGAAAAATCTGCAGAAAGGATTACAGGCGCGGTTCGAGGAGCTTTCTTCCGGCAAGCGCAGAATTTTCAACGCACTCGTTGCCATCAATAGAGCACTTACGAAAAACCGGCCGCGGCTCGGTTTGAGCCGCCGTCTTTTGAAACAAGTCCACGACCCTTTCGGCGGCGAGCTACGCACCATCATTGTTGGTGGTGCGTTCACGGAACCCCAGACTCTGCAATTTTTTTACGATCTAGGAATCCCGGTCGCCAACGGTTACGGCCTGACGGAAGCCGGCACCGCAATCACCGTGAACGATCTCAAGCCCTTTCGCGCCGACACCGTCGGCAAGCCTCTGCCCGGGATGGAAATTCGCATCGTCAATGCGAGCGCTGACGGCATCGGCGAGGTTGCCGTCCGGAGCAAAACAATCATGTCAGGCTATCTGAACGAGCCTGAGCTCACTGCCGAAGCCATTCAGGACGGCTGGCTCATGACCGGCGATCTTGGCCGTTTTGATGCCGCCGGCCATTTGCAACTCTTCGGGCGCAAGAAAAACATGATCGTCACCGAGGAAGGAAAGAATATTTATCCGGAGGACATTGAGGCGGTGTTCGAGAGTCTTCCTGTAAGGGAATTTTGCGTCTTCGCCGCCAACTACATTTGGCCGCAGCGGTCGATGGTGGGCGAGCAGCTGCTGCTAGCGCTTCATCTCGAGCCCGGCCAAACTTACACGGAAGATCTCCGCCGCGACATTTCCGCGCGCAATAGCAAGCTTCTCAATTACAAACGCATTCACGGCGTGGTTCTGTGCGACGAGGATTTTCCGCGCACCGCTTCGCTTAAGATAAAGAGGAACGCGCTTGCAGAACAGATCGCGAGGCTCGACCGGGCCGCAGCTTTTCTGCCTATATAATGCAGTTCCGGCGCGAGCATTAAGAGAAATGAGCCGCTGTTGAAAAACCGATTCTTCGCTATCGTTAACCCAGCCGCCGGTGGCGGCCGCTCTGTCAAGCTGGCCGGTCCAGCGCTGGCTGGCCTACGGGAAAAGGGATTGAAAATCGATGTCGTGGCTTCGACGGGGTCAGGCCACGCCGTGGAGCTTGCCCGCGAGGCATACCAACAGGGATACCGCCGCTTCATCGCCGTCGGCGGCGACGGGACGGCGCATGAAATTTTGAATGGAGCTTATAGACTCGCCAGCGTCAAGGAACGTATCGCCCTCGGATTTTTGCCCTTAGGAACGGGCAATTCATTCCTCCGGGATTTTACGCAGCACGGCGCCGAGGATTCTCTTCAAGCCCTTATCGAGGGCCGAAAACGGCCGGTCGACCTCCTTCGACTTACCCACACCAAAGGCGAGGTATATTCATTCAACCTTCTCAGTTTGGGCTTCACTGCGGACGTGGGCGCGCTGACCAATCGCTATTTTAAGCCCTTTGGTTATCTCGGCTATTTATTGGGAGTGTTCGTGCGCGTCGTTCAGTTGCGGCGCCGCGCTTTTCGTCTGCGGTGCGATGAAGATCAGGGCTGGGACGAAAGCCGCTGCCTTTTTCTGTCGTTTAACAATAGCAAATACACAGGTGGCACGATGCTCATCGCGCCTCAAGCCGATCCAACGGACGGCTTAATCGAATTTGTCCGCTGGGGACCGATCGGGCGCATCGGACTGCTCCGAATGCTCCCCAGGCTCTATGACGGCACGCACATCGAACATCCTCTTGCTTCGCGCCGGTCAGTCCGCCGCATCGAGTTTGGTGCACATGTTCCGGCGGATATCCTGATCGACGGCGAAATTGCCTCGCTCGAGTGTATTTCCCTGGACGTGATTCCCGCGGCCGTGGACATCTACATATGAAGCGCGGACTGCTTGTCCTGCGCAGCGCGTTTCTATGGATTCTCAGCGGCTTGCATTTTTTCCTGGCCGCGCCGCTGCTCGTCTTTCTCGGAATCTTTCTGAACCCGCGCAAGCACGACTGGCTTCAGCGCACCTTCTGCCGCCGGATCGTATTTCTCTCTGGAGCTCGCGTGGAGGTGAAACGCTCCGAGGGTTTCGACCCCCAGAGAACTAGCTTCTTCATGGTGAATCACGTCAATCTTTTTGACCCCTTCATGCTTTATTGCGCCATTCCGCAATACGTTCGGGGCTGGGAACTGGAATCCCACTTCAAAATCCCGGCCTATGGCTGGCTCATGAAGCGATTTGGCAACGTTCCTGTACCGGACGTACGGCGCTCTTCCGACCTCAAGCGAATGTGGCGACTCACGCAGGACGCGGTTGACGGCGGAACGAGCCTCATCATTTTTCCGGAAGCCAAGCGCTCAAGGGACGGCCACGTCGACGCCTTTGAGGACGGCGGCTTTCGCGTTGCGCAACAACTTGGGATACCGATTGTCCCGGTGAGCCTGGTCGGTTCCTTTCAGCATCATCGTACCGGCCACTGGATGCTTTGGCCCGCGACCATCACGGTGCATCTGCATGACACCGTCGAGACCAAAGGAATGACCAAGCGTGATGTCCCGGCTTTGCGCGACCGCGTGCGGGAAGTCATCTCGGCGCCAGTCGAAGAGTGGCTGAAACACTTTCAAACGTAATTGTTAGGAATGTGGCTTGTGTTCCAGTGAGGATCTTAAGAGGGCAATTTTATCCACGGAATCGTGCGGCCCGCTTTCGTTTCCTGCCAGGTGAACACGATGCGATCGATGACGGTGATGGTGGAAACAACGGCAATCACCCAGAGGACCGCGCCCATGCGGTTCATCACGCCGCCGATAATGAGCAAGACCAGGCGCTCGGGGCGCTCCATGAAGCCGACTTTGCACAGTGGTATGAGCGACTCCGCGCGCGCCCTGGCGTAACTGACCATCACCGAGCCAGCCGTCGCAACGGCGGCGAGCACTACGTAGGGCGTACGCCCGCTCACGGAGTAATACACGAGCAGGCCCATGTAGAGTGCCATGTCGGCATAGCGATCGAGAGTGGAATCGTAAAAGGCGCCGAATGCGGTCACGCGATTCTGCCGCCGCGCGACTTGGCCATCCAGAATATCCAGGAAGCCCGCGAAAAAGATGATAAACGCGCCAATCCGGAAATGTCCCAGGGCGAAATTTGCCGCCGCGATGAAATTTACCACCAAGCCGAGGAACGTCAGAAAATTTGGATTGACGCCCGTAGCCGCCAGAACTCCGACGATCTTGTCGAGCAGCCACTTGCTTCCGGTTCCAATCGCGCCTGTAAAGGTAGCCATTCTTTTGCTGCAACCAATCGGGAATTTGACTTTTTCTACGCGTGAGCGAAATCGTACACTAGGCTCGCAACACTGTGCAAACACGCAAGCCAAATCGGCCTAAATTCCGTTTGCGGCTCAGGTGGTTTCTTCTTGACCCTGCCAGCCCGGCAGCATACATTCGCTGCGTTCGCATTTGCCTGACAAACTCATGAAGTACACTCTCACACGCCGAGCAATTCTGTCGCAGGGGTTGCGGGGTATGTCGGCCGCCTGGATTTCCGCACATTGGCCAGCCATGCTATCGGCCGCCAACCATGCGCACCAAGCCGCTAAACTCGGCGCCCCTGCCAAGTTCGAATTCTTTTCTTCCGAGCAGGCTATAGAAATCGAGGCTATCACCGCCCGCATCATTCCCACGACTGATACGCCGGGTGCCCGCGAGGCAGGAGTTGTATTTTTCATTGACCGGGCGCTCGTCACGTTTGCGAAAGACAACCAGAAGATTTATTCCGAGGGCCTGTCCGAATTGCAGGCGCATGTGCGAGAGACGTTTCCAGGCGCAGAGAAATTTTCCGCAGCCGCGCTCGAGCAACAGGACGAGATCTTGAACTCATTGGACGAACAATCCTCTGTTGGCGGAGGGCGGCCATTCCGTCGCCGCGCAGCGGCGCAGTCGTTTTTCGAAACGGTGCGCGTTCACACTGTGATGGGATTTCTGATTGACCCTGATTCCGATAAACACGGCAATCGCGATGGCGTGGGCTGGAAAGTGATCGGCCGCGAGGATGCGCACATGTTCCAGCCGCCGTTTGGCTATTACGACAAAGATTATCCCGGTTGGCAGCCGAATCCCCCAGCTGCGGACAAAGACAAAACATGATCCCCGAGCAGCCCAAATATAAGACGACGGACGAGGTCGATTTCGTCATTATCGGCTCAGGGGCGGCCGGCGGCATTTTGGCCAAAGAGTTGTCCGGCAACGGCTACCGAGTGGTGGTACTGGAGCAGGGTCCGTACCTCACAGAGAAAGATTTCGTTCACGACGAAATCAAAGTTCTCAACCAGGACCTCCTGACGAATCATCCCGACCTTCAGCCCAACACCTTCCGCAAGACGCCGGACGAGAAAGCCAAGCCGCGGCGCGCTCTCGTGTACGGCAGGCTTGTTGGCGGCACGAGCGTGCACTTCACCGCGAACTTCTGGCGCTTCCACGAAATTGACTTTACCGAAATGAGCAGGTTTGGCCCGACCCCCGGCGCCGATTTGGCCGACTGGCCCATAACTTACGCCGACCTCGAGCCCTATTACACCAAAGTGGAGTGGGAGATTGGTGTATCCGGTCAGGCCAATGCCAGTCCGTTCGACCCACCTCGTTCGAAGCCCTATCCGATGCCGCCGCTTCCCGTGAAATCGAGCGGCGTGATTTTCGAGCGCGCTGCGCGCAAGCTCGGCTGGCATCCATTTCCCGCGCCTATGGCGATCCTTTCCCAGCCGCGACCGGGGCGCAGCGCTTGCGTCAATTGTGGCTTCTGCCTTGGCTTTGGTTGCGAAGTAGGCGCGAAGTCGAGCTCCCTCGCCACGGCCATCCGCATGGCGGAAAAAACGGGACGCTGCGAAATCCGCCCGAACTCTTACGTGCACCGCATCGAGTTGGACGCCAACGGCCGCGCCACTGGAGCCGTTTATTTCGACGAAAAGCGAAACGTGCAGCGCCAGAAAGCCAAAGCAGTCGTGGTTTGCGCGAACGGGGCGGAAACTCCGCGGCTGCTTCTGCTCTCCGCCAACAAGCGGTTTCCCGATGGCCTCGCGAATTCCAGTGGCATTGTCGGCAAACATTTAATGCTCAACAGCGGCACAGTCGCCACGGGCGTTTTCGAGCAACCGCTCAACGACTACAAAGGTTTTGCGGTCAGCCGGATTCTTCACGATTTTTACGAGCTCGATCCGGAAAAAGTTGGCTTCCGCGGCGGCGGTGGGCTAGACGCGCGCTTTGATATGACGCCGATCAGTTTCGCATTGGGCAGTCTCCCGCCGGGCAGTCCGCGTTGGGGCAAGGGGTTCAAGGATGTTTTGAGCCATAATTTCATCCGAACGGTGGAGATCTTTAGTCACGGAACCTCGCTCCCTGTTCAAAACAATAGTTTTTCGCTTGACCCGGACTTGAAGGACGCCTGGGGGCTTCCTGCGCTCCGCATGACTTATAAGGATCACCCGGACGATCTGCGTCTGACCAACTGGTTAAATACACGTGCCTCCGAACTTCTCGATGCTGCTGGCGCTGTGAAAAAGTGGTCATACCCGGCTCAGGAGCAGCAATTTGCCGTGCACCTTCTCGGCACTTGCCGCATGGGCAACGATCCGAAGACGTCCGTCATTAATTCCGATCATCAGACGCATGACGTGAAAAATCTGTTTCTATGCGACGGCAGCAGCCTGGTCACTTCCGGGCGCGGCCAGCCCACCATGACCATCGAGGCGCTGGCTTTCCGCGCCGCCGACCGCATTACCGCGCTCGCCAAGCGCGGCGATCTCTCTGCCTGAGCCGCGGCCGCCGCGATTTCCGCGCGAGCGGGCGCCGTCCTCTTTCTGGTACACTTTTTCTCGAAAAATTTATTGTTCAGGGGGCTTGGAATGATTTCGAAGGGACGCAACGTAACGATTGTTCTTTGTGGATTGGTGCTAAGTATAGGGTTGGCGATCGCCGGAGCAAGGGCCCAATCCAGCGCGGCGCAGCCGTCCGCCGCGCCGAAACTCGCCGAGGAGCAGTTCAAGAACATACAAGCCCTCAAGGGAGTGCCGGCGGACTTGGTGTTTCCTTCCATGCAATTCATCACCGCTTCGCTGGGCGTCGAATGCGATTATTGCCACGTCCGCGAAGGCCAGAAGATGCAATTTGATAAAGACGACAAAAAGGCGAAAGTCACCGCGCGCAAGATGATGAAGATGATGTTCGCCATCAACAAGGAGAATTTCGAGGGGCACCGCGAGGTTACCTGTTATTCGTGCCATCGCGGAGCCGCCGAACCGGTGGGTGTTCCCATCATTAGCGACGAGGAGCCAAAGGTCGAAGCCGAACGCGGGAAAGCGCCCGGAGATGCAAAGCCGGTATTTCCTCCTGCCGACCAGCTGCTTGATAAGTATCTGGCCGCCGTCGGCGGTGAAGCCGCTCTGCAGAAGGTGACCAGCCGAGTGGAAAAAGGGGAAATCAACGCCGACGGCCATCAGCTTCCCATCGAGGTCTACGCTAAAGCTCCGGACAAGCGGCTCTCCATCATGCATATGCCCAACGGCGAGAGCATCACGGCGTTCGACGGAAAACAGGGCTGGCTGAGTAACGCTGGACATCCGCACATGATGTCTGTCGCGGAGAACGACGCCGCCCGCATCGACGCCGATCTGTATTTCCCCGCGCACGTGAAGTCGCTCTACAAGAAGTTCATTGTCGCTCCCGGTGAAAAAATCGACGGCCATGAGACTTATCTTGTGATTGGCCGCGGCGAAGGCCAGCCGCCCTTGCGGCTATACGTCGATCAGCGATCCGGCTTGTTGGTTCGCCTCGTGCGTTACGCGGAAACCGCTTTTGGCCGTATGCCCACTCAGATCGACTACGCCGATTACCGCGAAGAGGGCGGCGTAAAGATTCCTTTCCGCTGGACGCTCGCCCGCCCGGGCGGACGCTTCACGATTCAAATTAGCCAGTTGCAGCAAAACGTGCCTGTGGACGACGCCAAGTTCACTCCTCCACCCATGCCCCCGCCCCCGGAGCAAAAGCCAGCGGGTCATTAACTCCAGGAATTTGAACGAGTGGTTCGATAGGAATCAGAAGCCATTGAGCCAGTCCACGGTTAACTGGCCGCATGGACTTATGGTGCGGGGCCCGGCGGCGGTTTTGTGCTTCGGCGTTTTTTCGATAATTCTATTCCTCGCGTAATGTCGTGGCCGGGTCGATCTTCGCGATTTTCAGGGTTGGCAGCGCCGTCGCCAGCACCGTCACTAGTACGAGGGTGAGCACCACTGCAGCCAGAGTCGGCGCATCGTAAACGCCTACTCCATAAAGCACGCTGCGCATCACTCGAAGCGCTCCGGCGGATAGCGCCAGACCCAGAGCAACACCCAGTAGGGACGCCCCCGCTCCGGAAAAGCCGATCTCGACCATTGCCTGGCCGACAGTGGACCCCAGAGCCATGCGAATTCCGATCTCCCGCGTCCTCTGCGCAACCGTATTGGCGACCAGCGCGAAGATACCGACCGCGCTCAACAGCAGTGCTAGCCCCGCCATTGCGCCCAGCAGTGCCACCTCGATTTGCTGTGCCGCCAGGGTCCGCGCCAGGAGGTCCTTCATGCTGTAGAACCCAGAGAAAGGCAGGTTGGGATCAACGCTGGCCAGCGCCCGTTGCATCTCGGCTGGCAATCCTCCTATCGCCCCGGACGCGCGGACAACCCAGTCAGGCTGAACCCATACATGGACCAGCGCTAGAAAGTGCGCATCCACCTGGGAGGCAGGGATGTACATCGCCTGCTCGCTCATAAGCGGCGCGCCTGCGTACAAACCCGAGGAAACGGACACGTCGGCTACTTCGCCAACAATCATCGTGTCTTTATTGATGTAGTGACCCACTGGATTGCTTCCGCCATAGAATTTGCGGGCGAAGGCTTGGTTGACGACGGCCACGCGCTGCGTATTTGGCGCGTCAGCACCGGTGATGGCGCGGCCCGCGACCACCGGCATCTGCAACGTTTCGAAATATCCCGCCGTGACGTAGACCACATCCGTCCCATCCTCCCGCCCCGCTTCTTTGCCGTCGCTGAGGGTGACCCCGTCGTTGATGGCGCGCTCGTAAGGCAGAGTTAGCCCCACAGCGGCATTCTGCACTCCCGGAATTTGGCGCATGGCAGCCGTGCTTTCGTCCAGCAGCATTCGGAAAACTGCGGGATCGTGGAACCGGACGTCATCGAGCGAAGCCTTGGCGGCCATCACTCCGTTGGGATTGAAGCCCGGCGCCAGGGTCTCCAGGTGAACCAGGGTGCGGATGAGGAGCCCGGAAGCAGACAGCAGCACGACGGTTAGAGCGACCTCGCCGGCGATCAGAGTCTGGCGAAGGCGCAGACTGCCGGCGCTGGCCACGGACCGCCCAGCCATCGAGGCTCGTAAATCCACCTTTCGCGCGGCCAGCGCTGGCAACATTCCGAACAGGAGGCTTGTCAGAAGCGTGGCGACGAGAGTAAAGATCATGACTCGAGCGTCAAGGGGTACGCTGGCGACGGGGAGAAAGTGTTCTGGCAAGAGTAGCAGGAGGCTGCGCAGGGCCATAAAGCCCACGCCAATACCAACAGCTCCGCCCAGCAGCGCCAGCAGCAAATTTTCGATCCAGAACTGTTTCTGAATCTGCCAGGGGGAGGCGCCCACCGCTAGGCGCGTGACGACTTCCGAAGTGCGACGCAGCATGCGGACCATCGTCAGCCCGGCCAGATTGGCGCAAGCGATCAGCAGAATGAAGAATGCGGCCAGCATGAGTGCCAATACCTGCGGACGGAGCGAGTCAGTCTGGCCCTTCTGGAATGGCACGGAGTAGTAGGCGACCTGCGACCCCGGGCTGTTCTTCGCAAAGCGCTGGGCACGGATGGCCCAAGCGCGGTTGATCTCGGCGTTCGATTCTTGCCATTTCGCCCCATCACGCAGTCGAGTGATAGCTTCAAAATTCGTACCCCCACCTTCGCCCTCGCGGCTGGGCTGGAGATTCGTGTAGACGTCAGCGTTCAAGGGAGTCGTCGCGCCCTGCGGCAGTACGCCGACGACCATGTGAGGATCACCTTTTAGCAAGATGGCCTGCCCCAGAATGCTTGGATCAGCACCAAAGGCGTTGTGCCAGAGGCTGTAGCTGAGGATGGCGGCTTTGGACCCATGGGGACGGTCTTCGTCCTCCGAAAAATTGCGGCCTAAGAGAGGCCGAACGTCCAGGACATCCAGATAGTGCGCCGAGACGCGCCCTTCGTGGATGTACTCCACTCGCGAGCCAGCCTTAAGATTGACGCCTGAGATGCCCCCTGAAACAGCGGATATCAGCGCGGGAACGTTGTCGCGCAGCAACTCCCACTTCTCGCCATCGATGCCCGTGCGCTCGTCGGAAGCGCCGGGACCAGTCACGTGCGCATAGATCGTTCCCATCCGCTCCGAATGGGAGTAGGGCAAGCTCTTCAGCATGAGAGCATTCACCAACGAAAAGATAGCGGTGTTCGCACCAATCGAGAGAGCCAGCGTAATGATGACCGCCAAGGTGAACCCAGGGTTCCGCCGCAATTGCCTCGCGGCAAACCTGAGATGCTGGCCCCAATTATCCATGATTGTACTCCTTGCGCCGGTATCGGCAGGTTATTCTTTGCAGGTAGTAACGTCGAAACTCGGACGTTTGTTTCGCGACAGCTGGTCCTCTCGGAAGGAATATTAGCGGATTTTCGCCCACACAATGTCCGAACGAGGGTGAGAACTTCCTGGTCCGAGCCTGCTCATCTGGATTGCTTTGCGAATCACGGCAGCTTGAAAACTGCCCTTTTCAGATCCGAAGCTCGGCCACCTACATTACGGCGAACCGTTCGTCAAAAGTGAAGAATCACCCGGGCACGAAGATTCCCCGGCAGGTCCTGCTTTGAACTTCGCATTTCTCGGGAATGGTGGGCCTGGGTGGACTTGAACCACCGACCTCGCCCTTATCAGGGGCGCGCTCTAGCCACCTGAGCTACAGGCCCTAAAACCGCGGGGAACCGCTCACGAGCATTTCATTGTACGGTGGTTTAGCGTATTTCGCAATTGCGCGGAAACCTCCGTTTGGCACAAGACAGCAACTTCTCCCACCCGCTTTCTGTGCACGAGGCGCGAACCACCCTTCCGCAGGTCCTGGAAACTCTACAGCCCAGAGAGCGCCAAAATGTAGTACCGGAGCTGAAAAGTGCAATGTTCTACTGCGGCTCCAATCTACAAACAGAACGACAATGTCGCCTGTTCGAAGATAATCTCCTAAAAGGAGGACCCACTGTTACGAGATTGAGCTTCAGGCGACCCCTACCGCTCCGCTTCCTGGGCCCACAACTCAATACAGTGTTCGACCTGCTTCGATCCATGCATCCAGATAGCTTTCAGGTTTCCGATCGCTCTGCCAAACGGACACTCACCGGTTGGAGGTGGACATCGCGTTTCTTGACCGCATGGAAGCATACTTTTCCTAAAACTAACCTTGAAAGCGGACTAGGAAAGCGGGGCCGCACGCTTTGCGCGGATGGTCTTTGGCGTCGGCCGTCAAACCGGTCACCTTCCCGTAACTCGTGATCCCAATTTGACTTGGGAGGATCAAGGGGCGTCTGTCAGTAGTTCAGCCCGGCGGTGTCTTTGCTTACAGCCCTCGCAGCTTTTCAGGACAACGGACCAGGCTGCAGTACCGCCCTCTGCCCTTGTCGTTAAGCCGGGGGACCACCCCACCTGTCCTCAGCCTGCGAAAAAAAATCATTAATTCATCTAGAATATCAATATTTCTGCTTGACAAGACGCCCCCAAGAGCTGTAAACCGCCACTAGTACAAAAGCATTATGTCCCGAAATGCTTTAGGGGATCGGGTCTTTTCGCGAACCTGTGGTGGGTTCCAAACAAATAGAAAACCGTGGCTTGCGGCTACGAAGCGTGGATTTCTTATTTGTTTCTTCGTGAAAAATTCCTCGTGGGGTGGCGAATGAAGATTCAATTTTCAAACACTAATAATGTAATTGAAAGCTCGCGCGTGCCAGGTGCCCTTTTTTCGGTTCTTGCGCTCGCGATCTGTGCAATCGTGTTCGCCGGCTTGCTGGTTCTGGTTCCTTCTGCCTCGGCGCAGAAAACTTCCGGCACGATCACCGGGACAGTGACAGATCCAAGCGGAGCAGTGGTTGCCGGTGCAGCGATATCCATAGTCAATAATCGCACTGGCGCGTCTCGCGAATCAACGACCAACGAGCAAGGCAGCTTTTCATTCCCGGAACTCGATCCCGGCACGTATCGGATTACGGTAAACAAGGCCGGCTTCAAGAAACTGACCCTGAACAGTGTGGAATTGCACGTTGCCGACGTCACCAACTTAAACTTGAAGGTGGATTTAGGCGCGGCCTCGGAAATGATCTCCGTGGAGGCCGACGCAGTCGTTGTGAATACCTCGACCGGCGACGTGGGGAACATCATGACCGGCGAGCAGGTTCGGGAATTGCCGATGAACGGCAGGAGTTTCGTGCAGTTGACCACTCTCGTTCCTGGAGCGTCGGTGGGCGAGAGCTTCGACAACAAAAATAAAGGCTTGTTCGCTGGCGTGGATATTTCGTTCAGCGGTTCACCTTCCGTGGACAACCAGTGGACCGTGGACGGAGCGGGGAACAACGACATCGGTTCCCAGCGCACCATCCTCATTTACCCCTCTATTGACGGCATTGAGGAGTTTAAGATTCAACGTAACAGCTATGGACCGGAATACGGTGGGGCCTCCGGCGCCCAGATCAACATCGTCACTAAAGGCGGGAGCAATCGGTACCATGGCGACTTCTACTACTTTGGCCGAAATGATCTGCTGAACGCCAAGAATTTTTTCCTGGGAGAGTGCGCGGGGCAGCCTGGCTGCGACAAACAGATGCTGCGCCGCAATGATTTCGGTTACACTATCGGCGGCCCCGTCAAAAAGGACAAAGTTTTCGTATTTTGGTCTCAGGAATGGAACCGCGAGAGGCGCGGCCGAGTACAGCACCACTGCGTGCCGACGTCGGCAGAACTCGGAGGCGATTTCACCAACCCCACCTGCGGACCGACGCCAGTGGATCCCGCGACTGGCCAGCCCTTTCCCAATAACATCATACCTTCCAACCGCATCAGTCCTGCAGGCCAGGCTTACCTAGCTACGCTGCCTAAGCCGAACCTCACGATACCGAACTCCAACGGCGACAATTGGGTGACCCAGGTGGAAATTCCGACAAACTGGCGCGAAGAGAACATCCGGGGCGATTGGAACATCACGCACAATACCAGTCTGATGATCCGGTTCACTCAAGACTCCTGGCTGAACTATCTGCATGCAGATGAGGCGGCCGGGTTGTGGGGAGACAGTGACTTTCCCGCACTGTCTGATTCCTGGAACCAACCCGGTAAGATGGCGGTAGCAAGACTCACAACTACAATCAGCAACACCGCTGTCAATGATTTTCAGTTCTCCTGGTCGGGAAACCGCATCTCTATTACTCCGTCGGGCGATAACCCAGCGCTTAACGCCAGCATCAACGCCGTGATGCCGCGCCTCTTTCCGTTCACTGACAAATCTCATGGCACCAATGTCCCGGAACCAACTTGCTGGTGCGGCGCGCCCGCAGGGCTGCTGGGCATTCAGGGGCCCTGGACGAATCGCCAAGACCTCTTTGTCTGGAAGGACGATTTTTCCAAAGTGTCCGGCAGGCACACGTTCAAGGCTGGTTTCCTGTATAGCCGCAACGCCAAAGATGAAACCGTTGGTGACGAAGGCGGAGAGCTATGGAATGGAGGGGACGCCAACGGTCTCTCTCCAGCGGTAGATTATCAGGGCCCCGGTTGGACGTCGCCCAACTTCTGTGGCGGGGGATGGGGAGCTGGCTGCGGAATTGGAACAACCAATTACTATGCGGACTATCTCCTGCGTGGCGAGACGTTCGGTTACGACGAAGTTCAAAGAAATCATTTTGCCTTGGTACGGTGGCGCGATTACGAATTCTACAGCGGGGATACTTGGAAAGTGAGTCGCCGAGTTACATTAAACCTCGGAGCCCGCTGGTCGCTCATTCGGGCCCCGTACCTGGACGACAACAAGCTCGCCGGCTTTTCGCCCACAGTCTACGCATCGGAAAGCTCGGCGCCAGCTAACGACCCGTGCCGCGGCATGATATTGGCTAAGGGCGCGCAGAACGACTGCGCTTCCATAGGCTCTGTCGTCACTCCGCCGTTTTTCGGGAACCGCTCGCTGATCAACAACAATAATCACATGATTGCGCCGCGCGTCGGTATCGCCTGGGATGTGTTTGGCACGGGACGATTTGCCATCCGCGCTGGCGTCGGGCAATTCTTCTCGCGTGACCGGCTGCTGGCTATCAGTATGCGGGCCAACAATCCACCTTTTGGGGTCGCTACTGGTTCCGTAAGAACGCTGGACGGACCTGGACCACTCCTGCAATCTCCTGCAAACGATTTCCCCGGTAGTAATCCGGGAAATCAAAGCATTTGTTCCACTTCTGGCTGCGAGTTCGGAGCCTCTCTGGGCGGGTTACCGCATCAGGGCCTCGACCCCAGCGCGAAGCAAGCCAACAGTTGGCAGTGGAACCTGACGACGGAAACGGAGCTCTGGAGGAACACCAAACTGGAAGTGGGGTGGGTGGCCAACCGGGGAATTCACTTACAAAATGCCGTTGATGCTAATCAGATACCTTTCGCCGATCGTCTGATGGCGGCACAGCTTGCGGTTACGGGGGGAAGCACGACGTCCCTGCATCCGTTCCCATTTCCCAGTCCAATTGGGCAGTTAACAGAATGGAGCCACACTGGCGACTCTATCTACCATTCCTTACAGTCCATGTTCACGACGAAGTTCCAGAATAACTCGATGCTACAGGTGGCGTACACTTTTTCCAAGAATTTAGGTGATACCACGTTCGGTTACGTTGGAACGGGGACGGTCTTCGCGGACAACACTAACCACCGGGCCAATCGCGGGCCGGTGGACTTTGACCGCAGGCACGTGCTCAGCGCCACGCTAGTCTATAATCTTCC